>JAABUW010008452.1_pt1 | contig 12019 bp, 14 predicted proteins | sample 5560081 | NCBI WGS metagenome assembly JAABUW01 (sample SAMN10711882, study PRJNA513363) | rock metagenome | isolation source: Antarctica rocks | place: Antarctica: Victoria Land, Knobhead sud | reverse complement strand
GATTTTTGATAATCATGTGAGGACGTTGGGTTAGGGGGTGGACTGAGGGGTGGGGTGGGATGATGGGATGGATGGTAATGGTAAGGGCTGGGCATGTGGCAAGGCTTGGGGTCCTGGAGTGGGTTTGCATCGGCACAGAATGACAAAATTACGGTTTACGGGAGGAAACATAAGGGTTGTGGGTATAAGGAAAAGCGAGCGTGGAGTGGGAGTGTACACATATGGCTCTTGTTTTGTTACTGTAGGTGTATCTGATACCAATCAAGTTGTCTTTTCACAGGACCTCTCCAAGGTTCTTTCGTGTTGTCTTCGTCGCTATTCCGGCGACTGAAGATCGGACGATACAACGACTACCGTTCTGTGGCACAAACTTCGAACAACAGCGAAGGCTCCGTGACAGTCCGGACTGAACCAGAAACAAGTGGTCAAAATCACGGGATGGTGTCCATTGCCAGTGTCTGGATGCTTCGATTCGATACCATACTCTTCTCTACCTTCTCTGTGACGATTGAGACATCACGAGATCCTTCCACGGGCTCGCTTCCTTAGATGCGGACTATAAAGTGGCTACTCAGCACCATTTAAAGTGCTTGCAGTTCAATTCCTCAGTCCCACGCGATCGTCTTTAGATCGCGTCCATCACACCCTTGTCTGGCTCAACATGGCAGACGTCAATAACCAGCAGTTCAAACCGGACTTTCACGCAAAACTGCACCAATACCTCAAGCGAGGAAAAGACCGTCCCACTCCAAAGTACAACAAGATCGTTACTACCAAACCCAAGGAGCCGGGTCTACCTTCACCATTCCTCGCCTTGCCCCTGGAGAGCAGTCCTCAACGGCGTAGAAGTGCCTGCAAAGGCGGACATCCCGTCCATGCTTCGAAACGCTGGCACTCTCATGCTAGGCATCAACATCCAAGGTTACCACCCTACCAACGATGTCGGTGGGTGGCGGATAGCACTGAGCTGCCTCAACAGGTCATTGCACAATCTCTACTGCCACATCAAGGCCACCAAGATCCGCAGGATCGAACTCACCATTAGATACGTTCACGTGTCACCAAGGGGTCTTGTGGAACTTCAACAACTCCTTTCCCCAGCTATGGCGGTGGCGGCAAGTGTGTCAGAGTCTACCTTCTCGTTGAACCATCCGTGGCCTATGGTCCACAACGCCGACGAAGCAGAATGGCATGCGCCGTCCCCGGACCCACAAGCTTTTCGTGGTCTTCTCAGCGCCCTCCGCGACCTGCGAGAAGAGGCGAGCGTGTTCAATAAGCTCCACACGATGTTTTTGCACCGGAACAAGCCGGTGAAGAAGTGTCCGACTGTTGAAAGCGAGTTCGAGAGCCATTGGCGTATTCGCGGGTATCACGCTGATGTTTACAGGCTGAGGTATCCCAGTTCGCTGCAGGCGACTGTTGATCGTGCGAAAGTGTGGTTGGAGCTGAGAGAGTCTGCTGATTTTGAGGAAGGCGTGCAGGCTTGCGTGAGGAATTTGGAGATGTTAAAGACCGCGAGGGCGGCGAGGCAGGCGGAGCGGACGGAGCAGACGGAGCGGATGGAGCAGACGGAGCAGGTGGATGAAAAGGATTTGCCTGAGTATTGAAGAGGGAGAGACGTCGTCAAGTGGTGAGCGCATGATCCTGGCAAGTTGTGCGAAGACTGCTTTGGCTTTCTTTGTGTGCTGAGTGGAAGATGGATGCGATGAAGACCCCACCCCTTTGCGCTTTGGTGAACACCTCAGGTATGTGCTTGGAGCCTTCCATAATTATGGCAGGGAGTCTGAATGGTGCTGGCGACGAGTGAGTGTAGTCTGCAAGTTCTCCCATATGCTCCTTGTTGTTGTTTTCCTGCGATTTTATACTCCCAGCCATAATTTCTTTGCCAGTTTTGTCTCCCTCATATTACCGCGGCTGTGGTTACAGATAACGGACGAGGTGCTCGTGACCTCTTGGTGCTCCAAACACAAATAACTGTCAATCGCAGAGCCCCATCTTACTTAGACCGGCCACACTAACGGAGATGTTCGTCAATACACTGGCCACCTCAGGCACCGGCTATCCGTTCTGATTTCAGCACAGGCCGTCTCGCTCTTCCGCTTTGTCCTGTGTTGTCAGGCTGGACACTACCCTCCTTCAGCAAGCATTGAAGTATATCTAGGTCAAACAGAACATTCTCTCTGCGCCTTCGTCTTGTTCGGAAAGCCTGGAAGTTCATCGAAACACACGGCAAGACTGTCACGGTGCTGAAGGACGTCAAAGAGACACCTATATTCATTGTGAGCTATAAAGTTGCTCTGCTCTCCCTGCTCTGACCTACCATCTCATCAGCAGATCTTGCGCAAGTTGAAGATGGCGACAGACATCGGCCAGCAATTCGCGCCTGGTTTCCATGCGAAGCTACACAAGTATCTTGAGCAACGGGAAGACCGCGATGTTCAACAGTACAATCATGTTATACCTATTGTGGGCCCTTTGCGTCGAAATGCTTCATCCTTCTTTTCGATACCGCCAGAGCTGCGGTCAAAAGTGTACAACGAGCTGGTCGATGTCGATGTACCGGATGATCCTCAGCTCGCGCTGTGGTGCCGACACAAAAAGGCCCTTCACCCTCAGATCCTCGCCACCTGCAAACAAATCTACGATGAAGCGATCAGCTTGTTCGTAGATCCCAGATACGTCCTTTTGTTGTCGCTTGACATGGGCCCGCCAAACGGCAATTACTGGAACAGCATCGTGGTCGACAGAGGTCTCGAAGTACCTGATGGACAGGCGTTTCCTCGGACCTTAGAGGGCATCCGCACTTTGTAACTTGGCATCAACATCGTGTGCACCCACGGCCAACAGAACGGCCAGAATTCTGCAGCTTTGGCCTCGTTGAACCACAACTTGCATGACCTCTATGCTTGTTTCGAAGAAACCCCGGTTGCAGACGTTCAGCTCACAATTACCTGTGCTCGCAACCTGCCCGTATCGCAGGACGAGATACGCCAATATCTGTCTCCGGCGATCGTAATGGCTGCCTTTGCCCCGGCATCAACAGTCTCGTTGAGTCATGCTGGATCGACCGCCATGACCTCGTTGCAGAAGCAGAGCTTGCGCAGTCTTCTCAAAACACTACGGGAGCTTCGAGCGGAAGTGCAGTTGTTTAACGAGCTGCATGCGGATGCCTTTGGAAAGGATACAGGCCTGAAGAGATGTGCTGCGGTCGGCAGAGAGTTTGAGGTCAGGAAAGTGAACTCACACACCAAGTATTACTCTTTGAAAAGCAATGCGGTTCTACAAGAGTGCATCGACCGTGCGAGGACTTCTCTGAAGCAACGAGAGACAGAGGCTGTGGGCTTTGCTGAAGAGATGAAGGAGCTGGTGAGAAAGTGGGAGAAGTTGCAAGTGATGCGGTCCAGCAGGAAAGGACAGTTGTGACGACGAGCTGACGGAGACAAGATCGCGCTTGCAAGTCTTGAGGAGATTGTGTACTGATGTTAGGGAAGAGCAAAGGTCGATGGCAGTAAAAGTCAAGACTCTGAGTTCGGTCAGACTCCAAGCATTCTGCTGAACGAACAGCATGTTAGACCATATACTACCATCAGACACAGATTCATGTTGATCAATGCAAGGAGAAACCCACCGGACTTTGTACACAGTCGCGAACGGCAACCAGGTAGAGTGCCTCTGTGTCTACTGCTTCAGGAGACTAGCATGGACGATATCAATCGGTGTGAGGTCAAGTATTTGCTGCGCCAGAGTCGAGGTTTGTGACAGGAGCGGTAGGCAGCAGGCAAGGTTCCTTTGATTCACCATTCCTGCGACGTACAAGCTACAGTGGCCGACGATGGTCTCACATTCAGACAGGAACAACGTTCCCCGTGAGTCTAAGTTTCACTCTTTCATTGTCGACATCTTTCTGCTAGCTGCATATGAGACAGTGATCTGCACGTCATGTGAGAAGCTGCACTTAGCTCGCATAGCCCTATGGGCTACATAGTACCTTAGTCCTTCCAACCTCTCTCTAAGTTGTCCACTTTTCCTGCAACTACATCATATCGGCGGCAAGATGCCCTACGACGACCAGGAAGCACTTCAGCCCTACCTTCATTCAAGACTGCATCGATACTTTGAATAACGTCGCAACATTCAACAGCCTCAACTTCTCGCCGTCATCTCTGCCACATCTTTGGACCCAAATGCCCCATCACCATTTCTTTCACTACCGCCAGAGCTACGCAACCGGATCTACGATGAGTTACTCACATTCGAGCCTAAGTCGAACAACTCGCACATGGGCATATGGGTTTCACGCAGCATCTGCCACCCACAAATTCTAGCCACGTGCAAACAGATTCACGAAGAGGCTACTGGACTGTTCGGGAATGGCGACAAGTTCACATTACTTTACTCCGTTGGGTAAAGGGATGTGGAGCATAGCAACCGTTGCGAACTCATGACGGTCTTCAACGGTCACGAAGGAAGTGAAGGTGAAGATTTCCTGCCCCGCCTGCTCAACAGCACCAGCACTCTTGTGCTCGGTATCAAGATCGATGAAGCATTTGATCCGTTGAATGGCGCCTGCGCTCCTCACACGAGGTACGAAGACTACTTGAGGGAGTGGTACAAAGCCCTCGGATCGCTCAATAAGACTCTGCATCATCTTTACCAGGGTTTGGGGCCTACCAGGATTCGGAAGATCGAACTGACTATCACACGCGCGCCCGGCCTGCCACTTGGTGACTTCGCCCTCGCTGCGGTGGTTTCTCCGGCGATTGCGATCGCAGCTAGCGTCTCCAACTGCACGTTGTCGTCCGGACCTTCGCACCACTTCTGGGCAGGGGCTCATGCTGTCGATTCGTCTATTTTGCGCGGCCTTCTTCACATTATCCCGCAGCTTCGAGAGGAGACGAACCTCTACAACAAGCTTCACGCCAGATTGCTCCACGGTCAAGGGTCGTTGAAGGCATGCTCGGTCGATCTCAACGAATTCTGCGTGGGGCGAGCTCTCGAAGGGGAACCCATGTGCATTCTGAGAAGCATCACCCATCTGCAAGATAGTGTTGACACTGCAAGAACCTGGCTTGAGCAACAAGAGTTTGGGAAGTTTGGAAAGATTGTCCAAGAATGCCTGAGCAACTGCGAGAAGCTCAAAGCGTTGCAGGCAGTCAGAAAAGCGGAGCAGTCGTGAAGTCCAGATCCGTGAAGGCAGGCAGAGTAGGGGCTTGGACTTTCGTGGAAGTTGTGCTGTGGTAGCACATAGCGTGGCATGGAAAAGGAACAGCGTTATTTTGCGTTGTCTTCATTGCAACATGCAACATAGCAACGCATGTGTGATGTCAAATTCAGTGGTCTACACCAATGGTCGCTCTTGAAGTATCTCCGCCACTGGTCGTGAATGTCTCGTATTGCCCACTTGCCTATCCAAAGTTATTCGTACTCTTCAAGCGATCAGCGCTTCTTCATCGTTCCGCAATGCTACTGCTTCCTATCCTCAGCGTTGACCACTGTCCTTTCTTCTCCCGTGCGAAGCGGCCTGTAAGACACACCATTGATGGCGTCATCCTCAAGCAGATCAAAACCTTCCGTAGACTTCAAGGCTTCGTAGTAGATGAATAGCATCCGCTGGTTCTTGCGCGGTGGCCTCGAACCAGTCGACAACAACGGCAGCGTGTGCATGTAGTACACCATCAACGAGAGCTGTACGAACACAGTGCGGATAATGTCTTGCCACTTCTTGCACTCCGGCACATTCCTGCCCCAAATGTGTTCGAAATCGATGGTCAGGTCGTCATCAAGGTTGAAACACAACTTCGAGACGGTCATCGGAACTTCATCGAATTTTGCACGAAACAGTGCCTTCTTGTGTTCGTCCGTCGACTGCTTCCAGACTTCGAGGCTGCCACACCTGGGGACCATGGTCTTCATAGCAGCCTGGAGGTAGCCGAGGGTGTGACTGCGTACTTTACGCTTCATGCTGTTCTCTGTGGGCTTCTTCGCATGCAGCGTGCCTGGGAGTCGAGTGCCCATCGCTTCAGTGGTCAATTTGCCGAGCTGGCTAGAGTGGTGGACTCCCGGCTCCATCTTCGTGCTGGTAGGAGTCGTCAGATGGTTTCGTGGTCTTGGAGACAAAAATGCTTCGAAGTGGTACAAGGACTTGTGAAGGCGACAATAAGAATTGAGGCCGCCTGATCTCTTGCATGTGAATGCAAGAGATTTGCAAGTGAATGCAAGAGATTTGCAAGTGACTCAGCAACTTACCTCATAAGTGGATCGAAGCCGAGGAGGGCTCCATGTTCACGTGAGGCCCCATAAAAAATGAATACTTAGCAAAGTGAAGCCCCCTGGTCGGGCTCCCGCAGGTCCGTCGTATCCCACCTCCACCACGGCTGCGTGCACCCGTACCGCAACTACATGTACTGTACAGTCAAGTTCAGGTAAGGGGCAAAGCGCAGATCCGTCGCATAGTCGCTTACCCTTTGACCAGCAGAGGCTGCCATCTCGAGCAGACACGACGACAGTGTTTCACTGTAACTTTCGTTGCGATGTCCAGCCCTGGTCTCATCGGACTACATAACTGGTGTTGGCAGAGGTGAAGTAAAGAGCCCATCAATCCTTTGGTCGCGACCACCAAATAGTTGCTCATTTCGTCCTTGTGCCGGCAAGAGAGTGTTCGTGCTTTCGCTCCACCTCTTCTGTTTACAGCATCTCCACCACCGTCATCTTGAGCCCATGTTGTGTGGTTTCGCACTTTTTTACGTTCAGGTTCAGGTGAAGGTGAAGGTGAAGTGGGAAGAAGGAAGTGGCCGGCGACCATCGGACCATCGGCTGTTCCCGGTTGGCCAGCTACAGCCGGCGCTAGCGGAAGAGCACTTTTCGAGTGAGTTCCATTGTCATTGTGGCACCTGATTGGTCTGAGGCAAGTGGCGATTCATTCAAGATGTTTGACATCGACACTATTCTTATCGGCAGACTTGAACATGACAAGGCTCTGCTTGGGATGACCAATCGATTCTAGCTGAGGATTGTCGAAGTCCCCGTATCTGCAAGATGTCGTGGATGGACTCATGTATGTACAGTCAAGACTTCATGAGCGAACAATCATTCTGACGACTCGGTTTAGGGAGTAGGCCTTCGAAAAGCCAAGCCGTGCCAGTAAGCAGTAGGACAGAGCTTTCGTTGGAGACACGAGAGCTGGCGTTGTTAACGACGTCAATGTAGGCACCCTTCTACTTGATGCAACCCGACGCGCGGTACTGTCACACATGTGGCAGAGTGATCGGAGCACGAAGAGCAAACACTGCGAAAGCCAGCCAAGCCGCAGTCAAGTATTGTTCTGATAAATGCAAACATCAAAAACCGAAATCTAATCCCGACAGTGTGGAGCTCCGCATACAATATGCATTGATCGAACTTCTGGAAGGCAGGAGCATTAAGCCACCAGCGGTGGAGGATGAGGAGGATGAGGTCCCGATGGTGAAGGCAAAGTATCAGCCTAAGAAAGGCGACCCAAGGATCATCGTCCAGCTTAGCGAAGTCGAGGAGGGCGTGTTTGGCAACCGTCAAGATCCCGAAAAGACGTTTGGCCGTCGGCGGAACCGTGCAAAGAGGGGTGTGGATGAGGGGCCTAACTGGAAGAGTGTCGACATGGTCGATGGTGTCGCAACAGGCGTTCGGCATCAGGCAGGTGATGCTTCTCAAGACGAAGATGACCTTACCGATGGAACGGACGGTAGCGTCAATGACGACAATCATTTCCAAACAAACGGTGTAAGCATACGGATCCGCCCACCGCAGGCGAAGAGTGATGTCAACTTTAGCGTGGGAGGCGAGAGAGGCTGGGCGGAGAAGATTGATGAAACGCCTGAGATGGAGCAAAAGCGGCTCGAAGGCGTAAAGAAAGCAGAGGAGAAGGAAATGGTCAAGCAAGCGGCCAGAAGGGCGGTGGTGTTTGGGCTGCCTACGCCACAGAGTGCTAAGCTGGGCCGCAAAGGTGGCAAGGACGGGAAGAAGAACGCCAAACGGGCTGAGCCCGAGCCCGAGGAGGAAGACCAACAGCCTGTAATGAGGAAGTGCGAGGCACTCATGAATGGTGCAGTTGTTGAACCCAGCTTTGCGAAGGGCGACTGGTCCATTAGGTGGAGGGAGGACTAGGGCGCTCAGCCAACAACCCGAGAGTTCAGACACATGGCATGATGAGAACAGGGCTATCATGAGAAAGCTGCTACCGCCTAGCCACATCCGGCGATCAGACAACCTATCATTGCTCGCTCACGAACAATCCAGCCATGCCCATACCGGTACCCATACACATACTCGTCACCAAGATCTTCTTCTTCCGACGCCTCAGCTCCGAGAGACCTGTCACTATCTGACGAACTCCCGTCATGCCGAACGGGTGTCCGACAGCGATTGCACCTCCGCGTGGATTCATATCTTCCCAGCGGAGTGCCAGCTTATCGCGGCAGTAGACCGCCATCGAGGCGAAAGCTTCATTGATCTCGACAACATCTACATCTCGCTCGAGTGACAGGTTGTACCTGCACACGTCAGCTGTCGTTCGAATCAGGAGAACCTTTGATGGTCATACTTCTCAAGCAGCTTCGGAATAGCCAGGACTGGTCCAATGCCCATGATCCTCGGAGCAAGTCCAGACAGCGACGTTCCTACATACTTGGCCAGGATGGGTTGACCGAGTTCGAGTGCCTTCGAGCGTTTCATGAGAAGGACAGCGGCAGCGCCGTCAGTAATCTGGCTACTATTTCCAGGAGTGCTTTTGCCGTTGGCATCGAAGGAAGGCTTCAGTTGGCTGATTGCCTCGTAAGTGGTTCCATATCTGATCTCATCCTTGTCAAGAAGAATGTCTTTACCGTCTAGTCGGACGGTGATGGGTGCAATCTCATCATCAAGCCAACCATTCTTCTGGGCAACTTCTGCACGTCGATACGATTCAACAGCATACTTATCCTACATTGTGAGTCAGTGGTTGCACTCAAAAAAGAGTGACGAGTGACGAGTACCTGCATCTGCCGACTGATGTTGAAGTCGTTGGCTACGTTCTCCGATGTAACACCCATATTCACCTCACAGTCCTTCGCCTCGTCGCTCGCTGCTCGGATCTCCTCATCGAAAGGCCGGGTAAGACGCTCGTTTCCTTCGCTGAGGGATTCAGCTCCCACAGCAATCCCAACTTCGATCGTGCCAGTAATAATTTCATTGGCGATGTGTTGCGCGGCAGTCAAACCAGAAGAGCAGAATCGAGACGCATGTGAGCCGCAGGTAGTGTTCGGAAACCCTGCTCCAAGCAGAGCAACACGACAATAGTAGGAAGCCCTGCCATCTCGCACGTTTCCGAGACAGATATCTCCCACTAGGGCAGGGTCGAGGTTGCTTCGTAGACGCACTTGCTCGAGCGTCTTGAAGACTAGAGCGTCGAGTGGTGTGTCACGCAGACCACCTTTCTTGTATTTGCAAAGCGGTGTTCGTAGTGCAAGTGTGATCACTACATCGTTTGGATCTTGTCGAAGGCTGTATTCGTGCGTATGCAACCTTTAGCATGTTTTCCGAGGCGGTTGGAAGGACTTGTCAAAGCTGCGACTTACATTTGACTTCTGCCACTGGCATGGTTTTCTACGTGCGACAGTATTGAAGACAAGCGTTCTGTCGCCATTGGAACGGGAATCGTGTGGTTCGATCGGAAGAGTAAGGTATGATCGGTGGTGAGCCGAGGAAGAGTTCATGACCCCGGACTTGGTGGAAGAGTGTGGAGAAATTGGAGAAAACCAGTGATAGATTAAGGTAAAGCTTCTCTACAACGATCTCGAATGGCATGTTCGCATCGTCGGAGTGGACATGATGCCCAGTCTCTTCTGTCGCCATTGGAACGGGAATCGTGTGGTTCGATCGGAAGAGTAAGGTATGATCGGTGGTGAGCGAGGAAGAGTTCATGACCCCGGACTTGGTGGAAGAGTGTGGAGAAATTGGAGAAAACCAGTGGCAGATTAAGGTAAAGCTTCTCTACAACGATCTCGAATGGTATGTTCGCATCGTTGGAGTGGACATGATGCCCAGTCTCTTAGGCCACCCCTTGCTGGATAGCTCTTCTGTCGAGAAGTGTTACCGTTCATTTAATCTTCCTCCAAGCGCTCTCAACCCGCGTGCAACTGTGTCTACCATACTCCTGCCAGATACCAACGTGAAGCTGACTTTGCGCAGGATTTCCGAAGAGATAGGACTGTATCATTGAATCTTCGCAACGCCTCTGATCCCTCAAGCATGACTTCTGCGGCTGGCCATGTACACAATACAGAGGGTTTCCAGCTCGACGAAGTGATGAGCACCGGGTCGTCTCAGCGTATGATGATACTTGTGTCCTGTTGAGGCTCTCAACCGAGAACGTTCTTGGCAGCAGAGACTATGGGTCTGGTTAGCAGACCATCACTCCGAACCGCTCGTCAACCTCACCATCTACGCCAGTGTTATCAGGCTCAACATATGCCTCCTTGACTACACCATCCTCAACAACAAGCGCATATCGCTTCGACCGTGGATGGCCGAAGATGGCTGTTGCGTCGAAGTCGAGCTCGAGTGCTTTCGTGAATGCTCCGGACGGGTCGCCGAGGAAGCGAATCTGTAGATTGTGAGCTGGAGGGTAGACAGGGGCCAAGTAGTGAACGTACGTACACGACTCTTCTTGCCAGGATCAAGGGCTTCACCCCATGCTTTCATGCTGGGCCAACATCAGTCTGGGTTCAGCACGAGTGCTTCTGGCAGCTAGCTTACACGAACGGATCATTGACCGAGACCACAAACACCGTACCGGCATCCTTCATCCTCTGAGGAGCAGCATTGATGTACCCCGGTATGTGTGTCGCGGAGCATGATGGACCTACGGCTACTGTGAGACCACTTGTATCTTCGGATGGAGGGTAACATACTGAATGCCGCTGGAACTCCGATAATGAGCCCCTTTCCACTCAACTCCTCTGCGAGGGAAACACGATTACCAGGCGAGCCTTCCACGAGCTCGACATCTGGTATTCTGTCTCCTATAGCGACGTTCAATGGGCGTGAGATGTGGAATGAGCGGGCTTGACTCCGTGACAGCGATCTGGTGCTGCGAACGGATGGAATGAGGCTGCGAGAAAACATCATCTTCGAGTACCGGTCGACGCGTGTTACCTGCACCTCAATGCGACATATGAGTGGTACGGGTTAGATGCGTCAATTGGTCTTGATGCAGGTGATGAAATGTGCCGGCTCCTCGGAGATGGCTGGGCCTGCAGGGCACATCCTAGCTGTCGATCTCTTGTGCCCGACAGTACGGTTTAGATCGGTAAGGCTGCGAGCAGTTGACCATGCATTGACGCATCTGCAGGAGTAGATGGGTAGAAGCAGATAGCTGATACCTAGGTCAACGAGGTCCAACGTCCAGGACCATATACTCGGCCGTTTCTGTTTCTGTCTTTTGGTCGAGAAACATCGGAATGTAACGAAGCCCGAATGGGCGGATATCTGAACTCTATTTCCCACCTGGTCCGTTCACCTCGAGGTTGAGGAAGAGGAAGCCGATCTGATCGTTGGAATTATACACATACAACCGCCATTAGCAAGCTATATGCGGATCGGAAACCGGAGAAGGTGGAGTATGCAGTAGCGAGGTTGCCAACAAGTGAGGTGTGCGATAGCAGGCATCGTGACGTCGAACTGCAGGGCGCCAGCAGCTATTCCTTTCGATCGCCCGCCAAGATCCCATCTCCTCCGACTCCTCGGTTTATTAGACAAACCTTCTTTGGACCACAGCTCCTCGTGACAATTCCCGGTTGTACTATCATCGATATTGGAAGCCGTCGCGTATTGTTTGGGGCATTAACGAAGTATCCTCACCTCGGAGAAGTCATCCCGACTCGGAGTCCTCGAACCCGGACGAGCGGCAGCGCGGTACAGCTGCATGGGCTGCACGTGGTGTATGCTGGGCCCCGATCTTTAAGTGCTGTAGCACGGGCGCGCAGCTGTCTCCGATATCCAGGACGCA
>JAABUW010008450.1_pt1 | contig 12021 bp, 21 predicted proteins | sample 5560081 | NCBI WGS metagenome assembly JAABUW01 (sample SAMN10711882, study PRJNA513363) | rock metagenome | isolation source: Antarctica rocks | place: Antarctica: Victoria Land, Knobhead sud | reverse complement strand
TGCTAATCAACTCACTAGGTGTGGTTAATTAGGTACCAGGCTGGTGCGCCCCTCGCTTGATGTGGCAGCCGAACTCAGGGCTGCGACGTGTTTTTGGAAGGAACAAGACCCGTGCTCGTGCACGACGCCCGGAACGTGCTTTTGGAAGCTTTAGCAGGGCATTTCCCAGCTTGGGGTAGGAAATCAGGGCAGATATAGGGTTTCGCATCTATGCGAAACGTTTCGCCGACGGTACTTTTAGTTTCGCGTTCCGCATTTCACGTCTGAGATTTAAGGACGAACCCTGTCGCCGGCTCTCGGCTCCTAACTTGCTGCTTTGCCTGCACACACCTAGCCACCACTGAGCTGGGTCCTTCGCGCCGTCACCGCCGCTGCGCTGGCACTGCTTGGCACCCTCGGTTTGCGACATCATGCAAATGACCATCAGACATTGCGGGCATTGCAATGCCTGAACGTAGTTGACTCCATCATGCCGCACTCGCTCATCGCTGTTGCGCATTCGTACTTGATCGAAAGCGGAATGCGCCGCTGAATTTTGCCCAACTGAAGTGCAAGACAGAAGCAGAGCTGGAGGAAGCAGCGATCACAAAACACTCGTACGCAGCTGATTGTGCCAGCCTTTATATTTGAGAAACGTAAAGCCCTGGCCTATCTCGAGGATGACTGCCCCGAACCACTACGACCGCAAGCCTTGTTATCTTAGCTGTTGCTGCATTGCTCGTCTTTATAATGCTCAGCAAGCCTTGCTGAGGCGAGACACCAAGCAGGTCCTTGAAGGACCTGCTTGGTGTCTGCTTTTGTGTGCGTTGCTACTGGCATGTATCTGCTGCTACCCCATATCCTCCTCCGGCTCCGGCTGGAAAATGCCAAGCGAGTGCCTGCGCAGGCGAGCGGCTGCCCTGGACTCCGCCGCCGCTGGCTGCTGGTCGGCAAATGCGGCTGGCCAGGCGTCGCCGCGCCGTTCGTCTGGACCCTTGGCGGCGGCGGCAACATGTGCATGCTGGCAATAATCCTTGCCGTCTTCTGCCGAGCCGCTGGCCTGCGCCGCGGCAGGCCTGTCGGCGGCACCCCACAGCTGCATCCTGCGGCAGTAGCAATACGAACTGACGACGCATTCACATCATTTTTGCTTCCGCCTCCAAGCTGCTTTTCAGACGAAAACCACTCGAGCGAAATGGCACGGCCGAGTCCTCTGAATCACCGGCATGAGCGACAAGTTGTGCTTTGGAGCCTCGCCCAGCAATACGGCTGGACGGACTGCAGGTGCATCATGTTTGGTTAAGTCATGAGGACTGCCATGCAAGTGCCCTGAAGGCGAGCCAGCTCAGGCGGGTTTCTAGGAGTTTCAGGGTTCAACCGCACCTTATGGCGCCAGGCGAATCGGGCAGAGCCTGCTTGTCAGCCGAGGACAGAGGGCTGCCACCCTGCACAAGAGTAAGGGCACAGCACTGTTGCGCGGTCCAGAGGCAGCTCGCAAAATCAGACTGACCCCAGGGCACTGTGCAGGGTCACCCCTGTGGCGCGGTAGGCTCAGGCTGGCAGCAGCAAGACTAAGCAGTTCTTTCCATGAAGCCTGGCCATGAGGCTGCAACAGCGCAGCCGTGCACTGAACATCGGAAATAAGCACTGTAGCACTGCTACTTAGGTGCGGCACCACCTAGACATGTAGGTTTTGAGAGGCGTGGCAGCATTCACCGTCGCTGCCGCTCTGCCGCTGCCGCTGCTGTGCACCGCGGCCGAGATGGGCGAGCCGAAGCTGTCAAACAGGTGGTCGCCTGCGGCGGCGGCGGCGGCAGTGGCGGTGGGCGTCTTGGGCTCACTGCCGCCATCGTCCGCTGAAGCGCTGCCGCCGTTCATGTCGAGGGACGGCGCAGAGGGTGCGGCTGCGGCAGGCAGCAGCGCCTGTGCCAGAGTCAGTCATTGGACATTGGATGTACCGTGAGACGTATCAGATGTCACCTGTGTTCTTGCGGCACCGCACTTGAAGGATGTCGGCGAAACGGCAAGTTAGTCCAGAACGAAGCGAGCGAGTTCAAGGGTGATATCGGGTCGACCTGGGGGAATGACACAGCGCCGAGCGGGGCATGCGTCGCTTCTGCTGTACCGGCCTGCTGCGTCGGCTGAGGCGGCGGAGGTGGCTGCGTCTGCAGCGGCGGAGGAGGATGCGTCTGCACCGGCAGAGGCGGCTGTGGCTTCAGGTGCAGTCCTGGCGGCAGCCCAGGAGGCGGCTGCGGATCCAGACGCAGCGCCTGTGCACATTTGGACTGTAAGATGTGTCGTTTCTGCTCGACCAGTGGCAGGCGTTGAGCAGATGAAGGATGACCTGATGCAGGATGACCTGCGCGTCTATACAGAGGTTCGTGCATCGCTGTGTGAAAACACCGGCAGCCCTTATGCTACAGCAGCGCAGGAGCCGCGGGCCAACGAGGCAAGATCTGAGTTTCTCCAGACCGTGAACATGGTGCAGGTTGGACAGCCCCGTTGAGCCCAGTAGCACTGGCGGTGCATCAGCGTGCACAAGGCAGTTGTGCGTACGGGCACGTTCTGGTGGATGCCGATCCCGGAAGGAACTATCTCCACGAACCTGAGAGAAAGGTGGCGCGCCATCAGAGGTGCCGAGCCCATAATCGGCGACGTCGCTTGGGTGCGGCGGCTGCGAAGAAACAGTTCCCAGCTGCAGCGCCTGCATCGGAGGTTGCATGGAATACGTAGGTGAAAGTACAGGTTGCTAAACAGACAACTAATTGAATATTGGTTCATCATGTATCTGTTTCCTGATGTCCCATTCCAATCATTGCATTCCTCTGACTGGGACCGCCTTGTGTGCGCTGGCAGCAGGGCTGTGCGGGAGCACCTTGTCACAGACACATCGATAATATCTCAACGATTTCGTAACACACACCTCCAGCTGCGGCGTTTGCGGCGGCTGCTGCGCCGCCTCCTTTTGCAACTGCCACGGGAAGCCTGCCGCTGACGCCGCTGCGGCTTTTGTCGCCGCTACGGTTTTTGTCGCCGCTACGGCTTTTGCCGCACCCCGCTGCAGCGCACGGGGCGACCTGGGCGGCAGCGGCGGCTTCCGGTGGTGGGCGGAGACGTTGGAAGTAGCAGTGTCGGACGATGGGGTGCTCGGGCGGCTGCTGCTGCCGCTGCCGGAGGAAGGCGCGGATGAGGCAGAAGCAGATGTGCCGGAAGTAGAAGAGGATGCCGGACGCAGCAGCGGCACTCTGCTGGCGCCGCCGCCTAGCCAGCTGCCTGTCGCAGACGCCTGCACGCAGACAAGAGCACCGACCTTTGAGGAGTTGCAGTTTTGCGCCCGCGGCCTTGCTGGCAGAGCACACCTTCATGCCGCGCTCAGCGCCATGCTATTTAAGGACTCTCAGCTGGGCTGCAAGACTGGATAGCCCAAACAGCCGACTGCACTCAGCCACATCATATATGGGGCGACCTCTTGAACGTGTGTGTGAAATAATGTGCAATTTTAGGCACCTGGGAGCTGCTGCTGCGGAGTGGCAGCGGGTCCAGCCGCAGCGGCTGGTGTGGCGAAGCCACCATCGCCTGTTCGAAGATATCAAAGAACACACACCGCATCGTTCGCGGTGGTCGGGCCTCCTGCACGACCTGCCATTGTGGCCCGAAGTCGGCAGCATTCAAGCCGTTCTGATGTGCAGGTGCTGTTTGTAGCTTACAATTCATCAGCCTGCTGCTGCGTGTGCGCTGTGCGCTACTGGGGCAGCTTTCTGCACACATAACAGCACCGCGCAGCGCGAGGCGGCAGCAGTGATTGATACATCCGGTGCCCGAGGTTTCAAACCTGGTGGATCGTGCACCCGCAGGCAGCTGTACACAGGGGCAAGCTCGTACGAAGTGCGCACCCGCAGGCAGCTGTACACCGCAGCCAGCTCGACTGGCGGCGGGAAGTCGCCTCGCAGCAGCCGCTTGGCTGCATCCTGCGAGCCTGCAGCCGTGCAGCTGACTGAGTGTATGGCGGGGGCCCAGACTTGGCACAGCATGTCCGCAACTCTGTGCAGCCCTCACTGCCTGCCTTGTTGCAGGGACCCGTGAGGAGCCCTTCTGCCATGAGTGTCTTCACTAAGTGCACTGCTGCGAAGATTCCGCGGCCGATACAGCATCAGGCTTGAGGGTTTTGTTGTGGGTGTGAAGCTCGATGACAGAAGCCTCTGCAATGATGGGAAGTGAGTGGAAGATGTTCGTGTGGGACCGCCACACCCATTCAGCTGTCGCACCTCTCACGTCGTACACATTCGCCATGCGGTCATCGTCTCGGAATATCGTGGCCGCTGCAGAGCGGCAGTACACATTGTTACGGGAGAAATTCGACAAGTCTGACGAAGCATTTCGGCCAGGGCAGCAATAAACGCGCACACCAGAAGGAGCCACGTGGATCGTGCTTTGATGCCCATGGTATATTGCCTGGCCGCTGCATTCCAACTCATTTCGTTCTTCGTGGGTTTCATCCCCCCTGCCTGAAAAGCCGATGTCGATCGGAGTGCCGTCCACAAGCGACCACACCAGCGGACGGCCAGACAGGCCCTGGAGGACCGCGTCCAGTGACGCCTGAGCGTCTAGAATCATCCCGGACTGGAACCACAGTTTCGTCTGCAAAGGCAAGAGACGCACGTTTGCGACACACCTGCGGGATTGGGTGTGGGAAACAGAGTGGTAAATTCGAATTTGCAGATGCGCCAAGCTGGAGTCAAGCTGCAACAGTGTAGGGAGACACCGCACTGGTGGCGCATCTTGCACGCGCCTTGTGACGCGGGCGAAGCAGTGTTCGTCACAAAGGACTGACCATAAGGTCTTTCTTGGTGGCCCTATCAACAACAACCCTGCAAGCTGTCGGTACCGCCATAAGGTCGCACGCACCTGCCGGGATGTGAGGCTCTGCAGCGCTTCGTCTGTGTTGAGCACCACCAGCGTGTACATGATGCTCCACCCTGCAGCGAATGTGGCAACACTGTCTAGGCTTTAAAAGGCACATGTGCAGCTGCAGAGTGTCCGAGCTATACGTCAACCGGCAGGCCTGCAAGCAAGCGCTGGTGTAGTTTTGGCAAGAAAAGCGCCAGGGACCACATATGCAGGCACGCGTCTGCAACACACACACACACACACAGCAAAATGCAGCCAATGAGCAGCACTGAAAGTGTAAATGGAGGTTCTGGAGCGGTGCGCTGATCGGCAGACTGGGCCGGCAACCGAGAAGTGCGTGAAAAGGACGAGCAATACAAGAAAAGCCCAGAAAGCGGAAACGGTCACCGACTGGCAGTGTGGCGCTGTCGCCAGTGACCTTGATGAAGGACGGCGCCGACCAGTCCAGGCCACCCTGTGTAAGAAGCACAAAACCGACGATGTTTTTGTGCATGACTGTGAAGGTCAAACGTTGCCAGCTGCACAATGCCCGTGTCTCTGGTTGTCAGGACCGGGCAATGCCTGCCGCCAGCAGCATGAGACCCGCAGCGAGCCACCCGCTGTCTCATCATCACGGCGGATCGTTTTTTGACAACGAGCCGGGACGGCCCTCATCTGCACTGGAGAGTACAGAGGTGTGCTGCCTCACGGCAACATGGTTTCTGAGGTGCATGCGTGCCTGTAGATTGGCAAAGACCAAGCCGCGTGAGATGAGGCCCACACGCCTGGTGAAGCGCATCAGCGCAATGCCCTGCGGCAGCACCCGGAGTCAATCACGAGGCCGACAATTCGACGAAAGGTCTCGTGTGAAGCACTGGCAATGCAAACGACTGCAGAGGCTGGAATGGTGCCGCTCGCGTCTCGGCGGACAGCGGTGGACGAGGATGGCCTTTACAAATGATGAACGTTAGAGCATTGCTGCAGCAGGAGTATTATGATCATTTGACAAAGTGCACAGGAGCTGCCGGTAGGTCGCACACCCTGGCATGCTCGAGCACCCGCATCGGGAAGACAGGTCGGCCCAAGACGTCAGGCTGCGCCAGCCGCGTCAGCAGCTCCTTCGCCCTGCGCCAATGGACACAATCACGTTCATCTTGGGGCGCAAACCGCCGCAGCAAGGCACAATGGCATGTCCGACGTACTAAAATTCCAGCACCATACAAACGCGTTTGCTGGCAGCGAGCCACTGAAGCCAGGAAAGCCAGCTAAGCCGCCAGGTCACTGAAAACATGGAGCTTGGCGCACAGCATGACGAATCATACAAGATGCAAGGCCTGATAAATACCAGGCATCCGCCTTCAGCACCCAAAGCACGTGCGGATCAGCCTCGCCTCCTCATGTCGTCCATGAGCTTGTCGTGGTTCCTTCCCGTCGGCTTGAAGAAGTTTGCCTCGATCGGTTCCAGCGATGTGTCGCCCACGGCTGCCATGTCTGCCGAGGCAGCCTGCCTCTTCCCGCTTCTGTCGCTTTTGTCCTGGGCAGCTCCACATCCGACGGCTTGCGCTGCTGTGCACACTGCGTGCCGTGAGTAAGTATTGCACTGGAGGCGTCTTGGGATGTCGGTTGAGGAATTGTTCACAAGAACAGAAACCTGCATGCACACGTGGTGACCATCCAGCGGTGGAAATCTTGGCGGCATGCAAGTCCTGGCTGACAGCCCAGACTTACGGGAATATTGCGGGGGTTCGCATCGGCGCAGCGTGTACTAACCCGCCCTATGCCTAGTTGATGAGGATTTAGTGATGCCTTTGTCCTTGCACGAACATCGGTACCTGCAGCTTTTTTGTTGGTGCTCCGGCCGTGGGTGGATGCTCCAGTACCTAGCCCGTAGCAGTGCAGGTTGCATACCTCCTGTGATGGGTGGTGGTGGTGGGCGGCGGCGGCAGCGCTGTGCCACAGAAGCATGGAACTACACTTTGAACCCAGCTGATTGAACATGATTCGTGGTGAACGTCGATGGCGGATGATTGATCTGTCGAGTTTGTTTTGACTGATGTGACCACATGCCTGAGTTTGGGAGCCAGAGAGCCCAACTGTCCACTTTGATCTCCTGCAGACGACGACACGTAGCACAGGCACCGTTTTCACAGCAGACACAACAATATCCATGGATGCTAGACCATCCTCGTTGTCAAATGACAGACTGCTGACTGCTTGCTCGTCCACATCAAACACCACCGCAGGAGGCAGCGCTGCCGCCTGACTCATGCTTTGATACTAGATCAATCGCAGACACGATTGCTTTCGAGCGACGTGGCAATCGGTTGATACCTATACCCGTCGTGGTACACATATTATTGTGCTCTGCCTACCTCGCCTGCCTGTCGTTCAAAAGTCTCAGGACAGCCGCCACTCCCGCATCATCCTGTCGAACTTCGGCCTGCAGGGAACATCGACCACCGCCTTTGTGAGCAGCAGCAACTTCCTGCATTGCGTCATGGAGCTGCAAGGGTGGATCGTAATGCACTCATACTCGCTCTTCGATGTCCTGGTACAGGTCAGCAAGCTGCGGCGGCAGCGGCAATCGTGTGTCTTCGCAATGTCTGAAGTCGAATCGCAAAACATGGACTCACACTCTCTTCTCCATTTCCCGGTACAGCTCGGCCAGCTGCGGTGGCGCCGGCAGGCTGCCGTCAAGTATGCGCTCCGGCTCCGCCAGCCCCTTGGGTCCGTAGATCTGCGGCCCGGAACGGATGCGCAAGTCGATAAACCTCCCATGGAAACAGGAGGGTTCAGAGGATATAATCAAAAAACTGAGATACTCCGATCGAGCAGAGCGCCATGCTGCAGATAGAGGCCGGCTGCCGTCGCGGGGCTGATATGCAAAAGCGAGTTTGCAGCACAGCGCTCCATCCACATGATGTGGATGGAGATGCCAACAGCTGCAACTGTATGCGACAGCACACCTGCTCGATCACCTCATCGTCTCGGTAGATGACAGCACCTGCAGGCAAGGCGTGATGCACACTTGGCGGCATGGGCATTGCTTCTCGATGTTGAGCCTCTCACATCACAGTGCTTGACTAACCGCTCATCCGTGCAAAGCTGTGGCGCCCAAGCAATGTGGTCACTCCCATTGATGCCTGGAGCAGACCAGGCATCAGATTTGATCAGCTCACAATACTGCCCTTGCATTTCGACATACGAGCTTCACCCTTTAAGGACGCGTCGAGCAGCACGCCGTGCTCCGTGACCGAGTAGATCTGCAGCTGTTTGGTCCACTTGGACACGCCCGCAACGCCCACCAGAGCCGCGTCCCCGGCGCCCGAGATCGCCGCCGCCGTGCCCATCGCCTCACTGTTGGCGCCCAGCACGATTCCCGTTTGCGCTCCCAACGGGTGCTGCGGCAGCCGGCGTGGAGATGGTCACGTGCATGCGGTCCGAATTGGCAATCGTAACCTCGAAATTTATGCTAAGGATGAAGGGCCCCAGCTCGATTCCCGCCTCTGCTCCCCGCGGGCGCTGCAAGGTGGGTGAAACGCATCACACGTGTGTGAATCCGTACTGTGCCGCTTCTGGAACCGGCTTGTAGAGATGCCGGACACGCGGCTCACCAAGCAGGCGTTCCTGCAGAACGTTTATATGGTAAACATGGTGGATGAGGAATCTGGAATTTACTGCGGACTGGGTGGACCAGCAAAATGCCTGCCTCTGTTCCCAGCAGGTGCTGCGGCGGCAGCAAATAAGCATCAGCAAATGTAAAAGCTGACCTTGAAATCGATGTCAGAAAGGCAGCGCGGCGCATTAAGAGGCTCCCATGAAAGGCTGTTTTTGGGGCTTAGCACGATGCCAGCCTCCGCTCCCAGGGGATGCTGCAGCATCGTGGAAGGAATCCATTGGGGTGAAAGCTATGCGGTTGAGAAGGTGCATGCAGTGCTCGGATTTCAGTGCGGAGCATTGGCCCCCAGCACGATGCCCACCTCCGCTCCCAGCGGGTGCCGCGGAATACATCTCGCACCTGTTGCTGATGAATCTACAACTGAAACTACGTAGGACTGTATAGGAGTTTGTTAAAATTTCAGTCCGGAATGTTGAAACCCAGGCGCAATGCCGCCTGCGCTCCCAACGGGTGCTGCAACAGCGTGGAAGGGATTCATCAGGGTGACAGCTTACATTTGAGGAATCGCGCAAGAGTGTTCAGATCTGAGCGCCGACTGTTGCCGCGATGCCCGCCTGCGCTCCCAGGGGGTGCTGCCAGGCGTTGCGCAAGCAGGGGTGACACGTAGGGTCAACGCTGGAGATGATCAACTGCTGCTCAATCAAAAGGAGGCCAACGTCGCGCACTGCCAGCCGGCCGCTGCCATGGCGCTCTCCGAAGCGTTCTGCTTGCAGGTGCGCATACAATACCCAAAAAGTGCGCCAGCGCACTCGCTGCCGCAGGAAGGAGGTCTCGGTGAGTGCTGGACTCTGAAGATAGTGATTCAACTCTCATGTGCCTCAACAAACCGCATACAAGCGCACCTGCTGCCGCAGGAAGGAGGTCACAGCGTCGGGCGAGTGCAGCAGCACCAGCGAGTCGATGGTGCAGAAGCCCAGGATCAGGCCCACGTGCACGCCGTGCACCTGCACAACGAAAGCGGGTCTTCGGCACCGCCAGCAGTGTCTTCTGGGATATCTCGATGGACGTGCTGCTGTGTCTCCTGGTGCCAGAAACAAGCCGATCAACAGGCCCACGTGCACGCTGTGCACCTGCGCCAGTGGGAATGGGGGCTCAGAGATGCTTTCCGGGATTCAGTGCGCAGGTTTGGTGGCGAGGACAACGGTGCAGCAGCCCTCCATGCACCGCTGTGCACCTGCGGGGTGAAAGAAACCCAATCACAAAACATGCTGAGAGAGCCAGCAGTAGCTGATAGATGGAGGGTGAATTGTGTTGCATATGCGGCGGCGTTGTGTAACGCGGTCACCCCCAGCGCTCCTGCAGCACTGGGAAACGCTCAGCGCCTGGCAGTGCAGGGCGGCGCACGGTGTGCAAACATGCTCATTGCAGACGTTGCAGCATCTAGGCTTGCAACGTTGTGGCACCTGCTTTTCCCGTGTGCATGCTGTGGAGGACACAGTGGAAATGCACTTTGCTGCGGAAATAATAAGTCCAACTTGGACTTACTTGGATTTTGTGTCCCCTGCTATGTTTGCTGCATGTGAAAGCTGCACACCTTGAAGGGAAGCGGCGCCGACCAGCTGATGGCAGGCTGCTCGGGGTTTTTGTTGCCCGCCGGCGCATTCACCTGCGAAATCAACATGCGTAAGCGTGCATGTGAACATGCAGAATGGGAGTCAGCATCGTCTGACACTCTCAACGTCACATGTGCGCAATCAGAGGCAGCCTCGCAGGCAGGAGGCACAGCACTGTCCTGCCTTTGTCGAAACGCTAGCGTTTCGACAAAGGACGCAAATAGTCACTGGCAAATTCATCGCCGGCACTTGACAACATGGCATACTGCGAGAAGGAGAAGGGGAGCGGAATAACCGCCATGCAAACACAGAGCAACTCACCTGCTGCATGACGATGCCATTACCCGTGCACCCGCCAATACCTATCAACCCAAGCTTTTTGATGACGATGATGGCCTGCAACAATGGCAAATCAAGCCGAAGCGCCGCTGAGCTGTTCTATTCCGGCGTATGCGTGTATGCGTATGCGCTACGCCATGACCATTAGCCGGATTGCTCCACAGCATGGCAGGACGGGATCTGTGCGCCCCATGTTTTGGGAGTGTGCAGCTTCGGCAGGCGGCTGTGCTGCAGCAAGGCAAGCTCATGCTGCTGCATCACATGCTGCTGGACGGCTGTGGCAGTGGAGAAAAAGAACTGCAGGATCACCAATCCCGGCGCATGCAGCAGCTCTTTGCCGGACAGCTGTGCGCTGGCGTCGCCGCCAGAATGCATGCTCGTCGACTCCACGAGCTTGTCCAGCAGCATGCACCCCCTGCAGCACCAGGAGCGTCAAGCGGCAGGTCACATCATCTGTTGCTGCGGCTGCAATGTCAGCACGCCTCTGGTGGTGCCTAATGTAAAAATTAGCAGACGTTTTCGTGACGCAGCTGTCTGCTTGATGTCAGTGTCGTCCTAATAAACCGTGCCTACTGTCGCTGTTGCAACTATATACGCAGTTGTAGCATGTCGTTCCTGAACAAGCAGGCAGGCTGCGCCGCAGAAAAGACACTTCCAGCAGGACCCAACTTTGCACTGCGAAAGTTTGTTGCAGCAGTCGGGTGCATTTGGCAGTGGTCAGATGACCTCACTTCTGGTTCAGCTCTTCAAGTTGCTCGGAAGCCATGTTGGAAGGATGCTGGTGCTGGCATTGTATGCTCGGCTGGCTTGCAAAAATAATCGACAATGGCCTGCAAATCCCAGAGGAGAGATGGTGAGTGAGTTGCAGAGAAACTTGACAACAGAAGCTGCACGGACGTGGCAAAGGATAATTGACCAATGAACACGCTCTCACGGGAACGATCAAATTTTTGCATGTAGAGAGATGCCGCCAAATTTTGAATCCGGCGGGGAAACCTGCGGAATCAGTTTTGTTCCGTTCAGGCTGTCGCTGCCCTTCTGTCTCTAAAGCAATTTTGTTTGGCGTTGCATTCGTTCCGACTTGGCACAGTATGTGGCGGTCTGATAGAATGCTGGTGGTGGGGTATGTCATGCCGTCCGACGCAAAGGTGAGGTGGACACGCCCTGCTGCAGCGACACTGCGTCGCCCAGCAGCGGGTTCAGCAGGCTCAGCCCGTACCTGCGGTTCAGTGAAGCGGTGCTGCAGCACTGCGTGATCTGGAGCAACACGCATCCTGCGGCCACTTCAGCCAAGTCCGCATGGAATTGCGCCTTGCCTTTGTTGCTGAGGGGAGAGCAGTCTGCTAATTGCATTAGGCGTGGGTGTCCCTGCAGCGTCGCCGAACGTCCTACAGCAGTCATGGATGGCAGCCAATGGTGGCGTACTCTGCGAGGGCAGGAGACTAGACGACGCTGGCTGGCCTGCCTGCCAGGCCGGATCATCAGCAGCCAGTGTTCCTGATCGATTCTGAAAAGCAGCCAATTGGCATTTCTGATGAAACCTGGCATGCAGCCCACACACGGTGCTGCTACAGCACTCTACAA
>JAABUW010008446.1_pt1 | contig 12026 bp, 18 predicted proteins | sample 5560081 | NCBI WGS metagenome assembly JAABUW01 (sample SAMN10711882, study PRJNA513363) | rock metagenome | isolation source: Antarctica rocks | place: Antarctica: Victoria Land, Knobhead sud | reverse complement strand
CTTGCCGGATCGAAGGCCGCGGGCTGCTGTTGCAGTGGACCTTCGTAAGACTCTCCCTTCCTGATTGTCTGCACCATGTACGCTTTCGCGAGATTGAAGAATGTCTCGCATGCGTCGTGCAGCTTGGCGACGCCAGAGGAGTATTGCGCAGCTGATTTCAGTGTCTCGACGGAGATTTCCATTAGCTTCAAGTCTGCTTCGCTTTTGAAGGCGATGACCGTGCCGAAGAGGACGATGAAGGGTGTGAAGGGCGAGAAGAGATAGGTCCTGCTTATGCATCAGTGGAAGCAGATGGATGTGGCTCTTCTACTTGGCTCACCAGTTGATTACCATCTTCCAAGCCGTGTCTTCTCTGGCTCGGTAAGTTTCCCAGGCTGCATTATAGCCCTCTATGGCTGCACGGGAAGCGGTCACGCACTCATCGCAGAAGTGGAGAGGGCTGTCGCCTCGGGTAGAGCGGATCGCCCGGTATATCAACGCCAGATGCGACTGCAGGACCAGGCCGAGCCCCTCTATCATATCCATGGCCCATCTGTCGTCACTCGTGTTGGACTGGGAAATGTTAGCAAACAGCTCAAGTTGTCGCTTTTTGGGAGACACCGACCGATAGCAGCTGATGTCGCAAGCGTATCATCCGATCCGCGAGGACCCGGGCACGCTGGGATTTGACATCGGCGCTCTCGGACTGGGCACGGCCCGAATAGAGCTGTTCATATACATCCCCTTGCAGAAACGCCAATTCGACAAGGAAGAAAAGACCATGATCTCCCTGCGCCTCTACCAGAGTAGGTCGGCTGGCAGTGACGTCGTAATCCTGCAGAGTTGGGCTTCGACCGAAGTTCAGAGATAATCCTCGGTCCATTAAGAATAGGAACCAGAAGGTTATGATCTTCTGCTGGGCCTGGGGATCGGAGCTGTCGAATGTCAAACAATGATAGCCTGCGTCTTGGCATAATCGCGCGCCGGCGGATGCGAATGACAGGGCCAAGGACGGTCGCGAGGTTTCTAGCAGGAACAAAGACTGTGATTGGTTAGTCGACGCTTAACCATTTAACCGGACGCTCGGCTTACCAGCAGAAGTAGAGCCTGGATCTGCCTATACGAGTGCTCGAGGAGTAGTGGCGTGGAGCGAGCCGCGTCGTCCAAGTTCCGCTGGCAAAGCGCTCTTGCACGCTCGAATTCTAGCTCATCGAGTCCGTGGTAATGCAGATCGCGCTCTCCGAAGTTGTTGAACATGGCCCATAGGCCAGAAATCACCACAATTACAAATGCAGTAGAGCAGTCCTCGGTGGGGAAGTAAACTTTCTGGCACATGTCGGCCATGCTTGTGGTGTTCAATTCCGACAGACCAGGGAAGTACTTCTTCGGATTCGCTGGAAAATGGAGGGCGATTATTAGCAGAAAGAAGATCTTAGGTTCAATTACCTTACTTTTGGCAGCTCTTAAAGTCTTCAGCACTAGCGACATTGGTGGAAGCTCGTAGAGATCTTCGACAGGTCCCTTTGTCTCATCATTGAAACGATCTGTCCCAAGGCCTGAAGTCGAGAGTGATTCGCTTGGGAGGCCCGCAGAGGTGGCGGCGGATCTGAACGCTTGCGAGACTTGCTCCGAGTGTGCTGTGAAGGACGAAGCACCCTCGAACGGGACGTTATGGTCATTTTCCAAATTTCTAGGCGATCTGACGTTATTTGTACGCTGGAACTGGTCGTCTGTATTGGCTGGGGAGCTTGAACTCGCAACGAGGGTGTGGATGGTCTTCTCGAGACTGGCAAGTCGTTCGTTGACGCCTTTGACCTCCTGCTCACTTCATAAAGTTTTAGTACACCAACGGATAGCCCGTCAGTGTATAAGCCAGAGGAATGAACTGACTAGCCAGCGGAAATCAAGATTCGCTTCTTTCTCTCAGGCTGTCTTGTCGAGGTCTTACAGTGGCCTTGCGAGGAAAGACAGGATGAGCAGGGCGCCTTGCGATCGCATTTGATCTGGTGTCAGATCAGCATACTGTCAGTGAACTCTCGATGGCAGCCACAGTCACACCTTCCTGGCGCGACAGGCGTCGCACTACACCGTATAATTAGGAGGTCAATGTGATGCGAATCTTAGATAGTTCTATATACCCACAGCTTTCCGTGCCGCTCCGGCCACCGAGTCGGGTTCCAGACGTTCAAGATCCATTATCGTTCAGACGAAGAAGTCAGTGGCACCAGAGTATTAGCGAACGTGGCAGGAGACTACTTTGAGTCTCTATTTACCAGTCAACCACAACAGTATGTCTTGAGGTTGATGGCGAGTGGAGAAGTCAAGGGCGGAGCCGAAGGGGCGCGGGGCGGGTTCCTCGGATCCCGGATGTATGACGACGGAAGCCATCAATCGCCCTAGGTGCTTAGCATCAACGTCCGGCCAGCTATGAGTGGCTAGAAGCAGTGGCCATCTCGGGATGCGAGGACTACGAGATGGCCGTCTTTCCTCCGACCACTTCTTCCATAGCGTCATCGTCTACGGCATATAGATAGGTAGCACCTCCGTTTTCCTTGTTGTATTAATACATATGTAATGATATACGATATATATAAAAGGAACCCCAAAAATCTTCCTGATTGCTCGCGGCCTCACTGTCGAGAACGGGTAAGGTTGCGTATCCTTCTTGATCCAGATCAGATCTTGCCGGCAATATGTCTCCACCAGAGACGGAAACGGAGAAGAGTCTCGCGTCAAGCGACTCACAAGATATCCTACCGCAGGAGGAGAAGCAGCCGGAAGGAAGTTTCAAAGACTATCTGGTACGGGAAGCACTATCATCTGGTCTTCGCGAACACAGCTGACTAGAACGACTCAGAGGATATTCAGCTACGCTGACAAGTACGATTGGTGCTTCAACGCCGTCGCTCTCGTGGCCAGCATAGCCGCGGGTGCTACGCTGCCTCTGATGACCCTTATCTTTGGACAATTCATCGCAAAATTCAATGCATTTCAAAGCGGTCAGAGCAGCCCAGACGCCTTTCGCAACGACATATCCCATTTTGTGTAGGTGTTTGATTCGTGTCCGCAATGTGGACCGTATACTGACTGCTCAAGCTTGTGGTTTATCTATCTCTTCATCGCTAAGTTCTGCCTCATTTACGCATCTTCGGTAACGTTAGCCTCCACGCAGCAATAGTGAGACTTTCTGACTCGAACAGCTCGCCATCTCTGTAGCTGCCATCCGGACGACACGATCCCTTCGACGCGCCTTCTTGGAGCATACCCTTCGCCAGGAGATATGGCATTTTGACAAGCGCTCAACTGGTGCTATTGCCACTCAGGTTACCACCAATGGCAACAGAGTCAGCCAAGGCATTGCAGAGAAGCTGGCTTTCGTGGTTCAGGCTCTCTCAATGTTCTTCTCAGCCTTCATCGTCGCTCTTGCCGTACAATGGAAGCTCTCTCTCATCACTTTGAGCATTGTCCCTGTGATATTTCTTGTCACAGGAGCGTGCATTGGCATCGACGCCCCTCAAGAAGCGAGGATCGTTCGCATCTATTCGCAAGCCTCGAACATGGCACAGGAAACCATCTCATCCATCAGGACTGTTCATGCTTTCTGGGCTCGTGCGAAGATGGTGAAGAAATATGACGACTTTCTCCAACAGGCCCACACTGTGGGCAACAAGAAGTCGCCCATCTATGGAGTGTTGTTCTCTGTCGAATACTTCTGCGTCTATTCCGGCATCGCTCTCTGCTTCTGGCAGGGTTTTAGGATGTTCCAGAGCGGCGAAGTAGCCAATGCTGGCGAAGTATTCACGTGAGCACAGCGCTTCGTACGAGGAACCAATGCTAAACCGCCATAGTGTAGTCTTCGCCGCGCTGATTGCAGCGTCGTCGATCCACACAATTGCACCCCAGATCACAGCATTTGTTAATGCAGGAGCTGCCGCGTCCGAACTCTTCAGCGTCATCGACAAGAAATCCGAACTGGATCCGCTGGACGAGTCGGGAAAGATGCCTAGCGATAGCTGTAATGGCAGTATCGAAATCACAAACCTGGCTTTCGCATATCCCTCTCGCCCTGGCGCTCCCGTTCTACGCGACTTCAACATCTCCATTCCTGCGGGCAAAACGACTGCATTAGTCGGTGCAAGTGGAAGCGGAAAAAGCACTGTCGTTGGTCTACTTGAGAGGTGGTACGCTCCCTCATCTGGGTCGATCATGCTCGATGGGATCGACATTTCGCATTACAACACCTTTTGGCTTAGGAGCCGCATACGGCTGGTACAGCAGGTATGCTCTTCAATTTTGCTTCCGAGTCACGCGGTGGAAATAAGGATTGGTCCATGTTAAGGCGCAGAGAGCCGCTTATTCGTTTGGCGCTTCTCGTTTGCAAGGACAAATTCTTAGTTCCACCGCGAGCGAGTGTGGCCTGTCCTCTAATCTACTGTAGGAGCCAGTCCTGTTCCGAGGTACCGTTTTCGAGAACGTATGCAAAGGTCTACTTGGAGATCAACGTCAACTTTCGGCGGAAGACCAAATGAAGATCGTACGTGAAGCTTGCATTTCAAGTAATGCGGACAGTTTCATTCAAGAACTTCCAAACGTATGTATATTTCATCGTCTGCCTTACCGAAATTTCTCTAACTCTAGCCAGGGCTACCACACCGAGGTTGGCGAACGAGCAGGCATGCTGTCTGGCGGTCAGAGCCAACGCATAGCCATTGCACGCAGCATAGTCTCCGACCCGAAGATCCTGCTACTTGATGAAGCAACAAGCGCTCTAGACCCCAAGGCGGAAAAAGTCGTCCAAGATGCGTTGAGTAATGTGTCTCGCAATCGGACAACACTCGTCATTGCTCACAGATTGGCAACCATAAAAGCAGCGGACAGTATTGCAGTCATGTCTGAGGGAACAGTGGTCGAGCAAGGCACCCACTTGGAGCTGATAAACAAGAAAGGACATTACGCAGCTCTGGTCTCAGCACAAGACCTAGGAGATGAAGAAGAGGCACCAGCAACCGTATCTAAACCAGCAGACTTTTCCGAGAAGATTGATCGTCAGATGTCCCTCCAGCCAGAGCTCGAATTGTCGAAGACAGCTGATGCCGAAGCCCAACATCTGGCATCTGGCACCCTGAACTACTCACTCCTAAGATGCATCATCATCATGTTCGCGGAACAGAAGAAGCTTTACTTCTGCTTCATCTTATCGACAATCGCTTGCCTGATCGGTGGCGCGACGTACCCCGCCCAGGCCATCCTCTTCTCTAGGGTCCTGCACGTCTTCCTACTAGAAGGCCAAGAGGCCAGAGACCAAGCCAACTTCTACTCGCTATTGTTCTTCATAGTTGCGCTCGGCAACTTGCTTGCCTATTTTGTCATTGGCTGGATTTGCAACTACATTGGGCAGACAGTGACGCACAGATACCGACGGGAGATGTTCGATCAGGTCTTAAGTCAGGTAAGCTGTTGTGCCAGACAGTCCGTATCTATACCGTTGGCTGATAATATGTCAAAAGGACATGGACTTCTTCGATCGATCTGGAAACACTTCAGGCGCGTTGACGTCTAAACTCTCGACCTTACCTACTCAGCTACAGGAGCTCATCAGCGCCAATGTCCTTCTCATATTCATCGTCGTCGTAAACATTGTCTCAAGTAGTACACTGGCCATCGCGTATGGGTGGAAGCTGGGTTTGGTGATCGTCTTTGGAGGTCTACCTCCCATTGTCATGTCTGGTTACCTCAGAATAAGGCTGGAGACGAGAATAGAAGGTATCAACAGCGAAAGATTTGCAGATAGTGCCAGTCTGGCAAGCGAGGCGGTAACAGCAATTCGAACGGTCGCATCTCTGACCCTAGAGAGACCGATACTGGATCAATACTCGGACATGCTTGATAGCATCGTTCGCCGCTCGATCAAGTCTCTCTTATGGACAATGTTCTGGTTCGCCTTGTCTCAATCCTTGGACTTTCTCGTGGAGGCTCTCGGATTTTGGTACGGAGGGCAGTTACTGGCGTCAGGAGAGTACACCACTGAGCAGTTCTACGTCATCTTTATTGGTGTTCTGTTCGCTGGCCAAGCTGCCGCACAGTTCTTTGGCTACAGCACCAGTCTCACAAAAGCCGTCGGAGCCGCCAATTATATACTCTGGCTGCGCACTCTTAAGCCGATCATGCAGGAGAACGACCAGAACCGCGCGAAAGGACCGGAAGGAGATCCTGCGATTCAGGTACAAGATGTCGATTTCAACTACAAGCAGCGGGAAGCATCTCGGGTTCTGCGAGGAATTACGATGACAGTGAGATGCCCCATGATACGAGGCGAAACCATTACTGACCCACGCAGATCGAACCAGGCCAATCAGTCGGAGTCGTGGGAAGCAGCGGTTGCGGCAAATCGACGCTCATCTCCTTGCTCGAACGTTTCTATGACCCCACTTCAGGCCGCATCTGCCTTGACGACAAAGACGTTGCGGAGATGTCGCCTCGCCGCTACCGGGGCCACATGTCCCTGGTACAGCAGGAGCCAACCCTATACCAAGGCTCAGTTCATGACAATATCTGCTTAGGTCTCAACGCAGACCCGCCAGAAGACCAGCTCCGCGAGGCATGTCGTCAGGCAAACGCACTCGATTTTGTGCAGTCACTGCCCGAATCCTTCAACACGCCATGTGGGACTCGAGGTATACAGTTCTCTGGAGGTCAGCGCCAGCGCATTGCGATTGCAAGGGCTATGATCCGGAATCCGCGCCTATTACTGTTGGACGAAGCGACGTCGGCCCTCGACACGCAGTCGGAGCGGGTCGTGCAGTCAGCACTCGATGAGGCGGCCTCGACCAGGACTACGATTGCAGTTGCACATCGCTTATCGACCATCAAGAACGCGGACGTCATCTTTGTGTTTGCGAACGGGAGGATCGCGGAGAAGGGGACGCATGCCGAGCTGCAAAGGCTTAGAGGAAGGTATTATGAGATGTGCGTTGCTCAGTCGTTGGATCAGGCGTGATCCAGAGGTTGCTTTGAAATAGACGATACCCCTATACATGAGATCATTGCATGCCTTTGTCAAAATGGACACGTGATGCCACATCTTCGTAGACTAGTTGGACCGGTTGCGAGACCACGCCATCCGAATGTTGTATCGTAAGCTAGACCGAAAACTAGAAGCCGAGGTCTCATTTGTATATATATGTGATCTTTCTTGCTCTATGACCGTCACTCAAGTAAAACCCGGTAAAGGATCTTGCTGCTAAGGGCGTCCGCGGTAGTCTGGGAGCTGAGCGTGCCATCACTTGTACGGAGTATTCCTAGTGGGGCTGACCCTTTTGCTGTCCCCTTCATAATGAACCCCGTCGCTATATGTAGCCTCTAGCCTCAGCTTTCTTGCCAAATGCCTTAGGGGATTGCAGCCTTCCGGCGTATGATCTTGTGAGGGGAGGCGAAGAATATAGAATCGCTGCGGGGAGGAGGGTGCTGGTTTGGTGAGGAGAGCGAGAGGTAGAGAGGGAGAGGGCGTGGTGGGATGCTGGATCACCTAGTTCTATTCTAGGTCAAGTGTCGCGTCACCCCTGCTCACCTAGCTCACTCGCTAAAGCGGCAACGCCCGCGGAGAGCGGGGGGATCTGTTTGCTTGAACCGCCAGTGCCGCCAAGGAAACACCCCACTGAGACAGAAAAATCATGGAAGACAAAAATAGTCCACCGCCCACAGACCCTCCAATATACAAGCATTTGAACGCGAAAACACAGGGTCTACTTCGTCAATCGAACAGGTTTCACCAAGAGCAAGAGCAAGAGCAAGCAGCAACAATGTCAATGGAGCAGACGTGAGTGTTGCGAAGATTGGAATGAGAGTGATCGTGAAGCTCACGGGCTCTACAGTTTCATTGCTATCAAGCCAGATGGCGTCCAGGTCGGCAGCCTTTCCACTTCCAATCCTCCTGATTGAGCAGGAGACTATGGTGCTAATCTATCCTCACAGCGTGGACTTATTGGCGAAATTATCTCAAGATTCGAGAAGCGTGGGCATGCCTTCCCATATCCATCCTCCAAAAATAGCATACTGATATGGTGCACAGTTACAAGCTCGCAGCCATGAAGCTTGTGACCCCTTCGAAAGAGCATCTCGAGAAGCACTACGAGGATCTTGCCAACAAGCCCTTCTACAAAGGCCTCGTTACTTGTATGTCGTGGATACTCCGCCAGACTCAGGTATCGGATTTAGGAACAAAAAACGCTGACGTTTTATATAGACATGTTGAGCGGACCTATCTGCGCTATGGTCTGGGAAGGACGTGAGGCTGTCAAGATTGGTCGAGGTACGTGAAGCACGTCAGAGTATTTATTTCAGGTCTGGGGCTAAATCTCGCAGTTCTTCTTGGTGCTACCAACCCATTGGATTCAGCCCCTGGAACTATTCGTGGCGACCTCGCTATTGTACGTGGCTTCCTACTCCAAGTCATATTGCGTCTCGAGTGGCTAATGCAGTGGATAGGATGTTGGCCGAAATGTCTGCCACGGCTCGGACGCCGTCGAGAGCGCGAAGAAAGAGATTGCGTTGTGGTTCGAAAAGGGAGAAGTGATCTCATACAAGCAGGCTGAGCATGATTGGATATATGAGAAGTAGATCAGTTGCGGGTACGGGTTTCACGGGGCCGAGAAGATAGAAGCGAACCGTGATGATGCCAGCTGATGACATGGAATCTACAAACAAAAGTTGCCATTCTTCCTACTGCTTTTCCGCCAAAGTCTTACTATACGTCCCTTAACCAGATTGATGTTTCCCACAAACCTCCACTGACTTGATACAGACGTGTCTCGGTCACTTTACGCTCATCACATGAAGATGACGACTGCGACAAAAGAGCTCTAGTATTGATACCGAGAAGGGATCGGAAAGACCGACCATCAATGCATCCTCCAGCTGTACGATCACTGGACAGCTCGTCCACCTCCCAATAATTCTCTCACTCCAAATTAGGCGAGCTGCAAGAAGGCTCTCAAGGTCGAAGGAGTAGCAAGTTATTCCTCCAGGCTGAACGCCCTCCGGTCTATGAGGCTCGCTATCACATTCATTCCCAACGCTTCGGACAAAATTGTAATGATATTGCCCTTCCATCTTCACCTTCATACAGGTTTCAATGATTTGAGCGGCGTATGATGAACAGCGAGGCAGAATGGACTGTTGGCGGCTGCCCGTCTGCCCCTTCATCTGGACTGGGGTGTCTGAGCGACTACTGAAACGAGAAGATTCAGAGCATTCGTTCGTTGAGTGCGGCCTGCTTTATCATGATCAAATCTTTAGCTGATAGCTGAACGTTTCGTATGCGGATGTGCGACTTGGGCGACGTTTGACCTGAGCTCTCCGTCTGTATAGCATACAACAATAGGGGGATCTTAGACTGTTGTGTTCCTATAACAGTAAGGTAGGAACAGTCTCAAACCCCCTAATATGATTCAGGAAAGGCTAGTCTTGGCAGGCTTGGCGAATCTCAGTCGCGACAAACTTCCCGTCTCCAATTTTAGGTGGCCTATTATTTTCAACGTCCAGACTTGCGCATCAGTATCATTGTGGGGACGAAACAAGTTTGATGTTTGCATCCGCATTCGCGACGGTACAAGCGATTGACGCTTCATGAACCGTCCAGGCATTGCCACCATCTTGGGGACAACGTACCCAGATGAAAATATTCCGCGATGCGTATACATAAATTATACCTCTCCCTTCATTGATTTAACGGACAAGCGATTCTCTCTATTCCATAGTATCTGCAAACCCGCCAGCGATGTTTCCCAATATCGTTCTCCCACTGTTCCTAGTTTCTGTCTTCTCGGTCTTGACCAGCAGTGCAACCCCAATTGAAGTCGGCCAAGACCTTGTGCTCCGTGACAATAGGTATCATCTTAACTGTAGTAATGCGCCTGGTGTGGTCGCCGGCTAGTGAGTAATTCCCGAAAGCGTCAAGGCAATTGATAGCTAACATCTTACCATAGCCCTGTCTCCCAGAGCGACATCGTCCTTGGCACAGATCTTCCGCAATCGGGCTCGAACCAAAAGTGGATGAAGTTCGTTGTGCCGTTCATTGTCAATCTTTTCGTCCCAGACCTTTTAAGTCGTCGAAGGCTTGATACAACGCCATTGTGCTTGCTCGAGTCCTCTCACGTCTCGACTTCTTGATGGTGATAAGTAATGCTGACTCTGAGGGATATCTAGGTACTTATGGTGCACCGCCAACACCAAAACCTACACATTCTTCGACTTCGGCGAGATGAATCCCTATCCGCAGGGTTACTTCAACGTCTATGAAGCTCTCAATCAAGCGAAAGTCCAAGCTCACAATTGGATCATAGCCAACGGCGATACCGGATTCAACAAGGACGGCTTGGACGTAGCCTGGAGTCCCAACGTTCCAAACACCAACGTACGAGTGTTCGTGCGCGACAATGTCGGAAAAATGACTTACGGTATCCTCGAGGCTGCACTTACTGGTCTCCTGGTGGCTGTGCAGAACTACAATAAGGGGAATTACCCGATGGTGTTTCAGATTAATGATGGTGCTTGGGGTGAAGTCGGAATTGGTTACGTCGGTCTCATACCAGATGACCGTGTCCAAACTTGGAGGACCGACAAATGCGTGTATGAAATATCCGCTGACGGCCTAAAGCCGTGCTCGGATGTAGAAGCAAGGAGATTACATATTTGACTCGCACGGTTTGTTCGCTATGTATAACATAAATTTCAAGTCTCGTCAGAGGAGAGGTGTGTTGTCTGATCAATATGCATGGTTGTTCTTAGAAGTATAATGGTTACTGTCTTGGGATTGAGTGCTAGTATGGTGTTGCGAGCTCCCCACTTTCTCATCCGGATAGTGGCTAACCTTCTCTTGATTTGTGAGAGAGCTGGAGCTGTCAAAGAGCATGTTCCGCGACGAAACGACCAAGAAGACCGTCAAACCAGTCTAGATGGGCTTTCGCGCACAACATCCTCGCATCCAGACATATTACCCTGATTGGAAATATTACGATTGGAGGGAAAGTGTGATTGACATGTCAGGCACAACTATGACTCGCTGCATGAGGCATAAGTACGGTCCGCTGTTTGTTCTCTCGTCCCACTGTATTACAAATGTGGTACACATGCAAGTCAAGTTTCAGATCGATCATCTAGGAAGATTGCGGATATTCCCACCTCTTACCAATCCACTTTCATACTCTCCTCGGCGCTTTCGGACCTATATCAAGAACACAGAAAGCCAAAGGACAAGGTACTCTCACGCATTCTGGCCTAGAAGAGCACCTAGCTTCGTTGGGTTCCAATGCGTTTCGAGTTATGCACCCATGGCCAATAGAGATATCATCAACGTACTGGCTCCATGCACCTAATGCTTCTTGCACTAGGCTTGAAGAAGGTCACTATGGTATAGAGAGCCACCAATGTGACCCCGCACAGACAGCGCAGTGTAAGCCGGAAGCATGCCTCGTGACAGGTTTGTGGCGCAAGAAATCTACGTCCGTTGAATCCAACCACTCTACAAGATCAGCTTCATTTCACAAGACAAATAGCTTCCTTTCTGTCCTCTAATCATTAGTTCTACATCGGAACAGCCACCTGATACCGTAGCCAGAGAATCTGGCAAGGCCCAGTTCCGAATTATCACAATAGCCTGATGGCTTACCTAGGTTACAACAACGGCTTCTACAATGCAAGTCCCCTTCCCGCCCGATAAACAGCAGCCAACTCACAGCAAATACTAGTATCCTTCATACTCCTCTCCATATCCATCTCAGTATACGCAACAACCATATCCATCATCCGGATATCCCCACCAGCAGTTCTCATCATCCTCATATCTTCACCCACCGGTTCCATATCCTCAGCTACCAACATACTACACCCTCCCCATCGGTTCCTACATCACAAGCAGCAACCCCGATTACGTACCATCCAGCATTCCCATGAGACAAACTGCCTTCATCTCCAACAACAGCACCTCCCAACCCCAACGTCCCGAACACAAGCAAGGACCCCAACACCATCCCAAACCCCATCTGCAACAC
>JAABUW010008445.1_pt1 | contig 12027 bp, 13 predicted proteins | sample 5560081 | NCBI WGS metagenome assembly JAABUW01 (sample SAMN10711882, study PRJNA513363) | rock metagenome | isolation source: Antarctica rocks | place: Antarctica: Victoria Land, Knobhead sud | reverse complement strand
CGACCTCGTGATCGATGTAAGTTGCTCTCGTTCGGCATCTGTTAATGTGATTGCAGGAGCAACGCGCATGCAAATAGCGTACACCACATAACTATAAATAACAATACTTTAGGTGACCTACACTAGGCATTCAATAAAGTCGGCGGGTTCGAGAACAAAACTGGCACTCGCGCATATCTTTGTTTCCGTACTGGAAATAACTATCAATGAACGCGACAACCTCGACGTGCGGTTGCGGCCACTCCTGGGCTGATCATGCTTTGATTGATAGTTCCACTACTAACTGTCGTGTATGCGAGAAAGCAATATGCAATAACGCGCTTCCCTTTACGCAGTGCCCAATGCCGAGTGACGAGGCAGCCGTAGTAATCAAAGGTTTTAGACGCGATCGATTTCGTACGACCCGGAATGCATCATGATCGACGAATGTACGCCTGTTTGAGTCTTTGCAAAGACTCGAACGAGCTCGTTTCAAATTGAGGGGAAACCCCGAGAGCCCGGCTCCGGGAAATGAAAAGGCGGCGGCGTAACTCGTGGATATCTAAACCCCCACAAGGAACGCCAACCGTGAAACGATCATATCAAGATCAGCCCCGCGTTGCCATCCCCAGCGCCGAAGAGATGCCTGTTTTGCTCGAAGAAATGTGCCGCATGAAGCTCAGCGAGCTTTCCAAGCGGTACTCGAGGCAGAGGTGGATGCCGCGCTCGAACGCCTACGATATCAACGGCAATCATCTGACACCAAAGTGGGATATCGAGATGGGAACGATCGTCTGCGCACGATTGCCTCGGATCGCGGGCCAATCAAATCCGGAGACCACGGGTGCGGGGCGCTCGCTTTCGATCCGAGGCGTTGCCGCGGCATCGGCGACGACTTCAAAGTGTTGATCGAAGCGTGATCGAGCTCTGGCTGGACGGGCTTGCCACGCGTGATTTTGAAGGGACCTTACGCGCTTTCCTGGGCGCAGAAGCACCGCTATCTGCTGCCACGATCATGCGCACAAATCGTCAGCTGCTCGCGGATTTTGCTTCGTGGAACGAACGGCCGCTCCACGATTTAGATCACTCGTTACGCCGCGGCTTCATTACCGACGCGGCAAAGAAGAAGGTGCCCATCGAAAACATCAAGCGGGTAACTGGGCAGCGATCTAGCAACGTAGTCCTGGATTACATCGCCGCTGCAACTATCGACGAACAACCGCCTCTGCTTGAGATCGTCAATGGAACGGAGTGCGACTGATCAACAGTCAACCTTACAATGGAAACTCTTTTTTGTCTCTTGGTTACATGCCAGGCGTGCCAGCACGGCGTCGTCGCACATGAACCGAGTGGTTGCACGAGCGTGAGATGTCAATGCGAGCTAAGTCGACACGCTTTAATCGACGCAGAAGTTGACTTCTGCAAACGCGAGATCTCGCAAGCCTGGAGCAGCTTGACTTCATCATCCTGACGACTTGCGAAGACGATGCTCATCGTGAAGGCTAAGCAGGCAAATCGTCGTCGTCCGAGACTTTTTTAGCTCGATCGTCTAGCTTTTCGGTTTCTACCGAGTTCTCCGGCTTGCTCGGCGGCTCACGATCTTCAGAGTTGCGGTCCTTCGCATTGGGATCTTTTTCTGACATGTTCATTACTCCAGCCTGTTAGTTTGCGAACACCAGGTTCCGCGTTTCCGGCCGTCGAGCCGCCTTGAGCGCCACTTCCCGTCGTAGGAAGGCAGCGCCCTCATCGGCATTGCTCCGATCCTGCTGACAAGACGCTGAACGGGAAAGAGTTGCCAATGAAACGTTCACCGATGACCCTGATCGCACTTGGAGCCATGTTAGCGGTTTCGACGGCTTTGCCGAGTATGGCTACTTCAACGCTCTCTTCCACCGATAAGTCGTTCGCGCTCAAGGCGGCGCAAGGCAACGCCGCCGAAATCACCGATGCCGGCATTGCAAAAAAGAACTCCTCGAATACGGACGTCCTTGCGTTCGCACAAAAGATGATCACCGACCATGGCAAAGCCGGAAAACAGTTGAGCGCAATCATCACACCGATGGGCTTGACAGCTCCTGAGGCACTCAATCCCATGCAGACGGCTGCCCATCAGAAGCTCGAAACCCTGCATGGAGCTGCGTTCAATAGTGCGTACCTCCATGGGCAACGGATTGCTCATGAGAAGACGATCGAGCTCTTCAAAACTGAAGCGGCGACCGGGTCGAATTCGAAACTCGTTGCCTTTGCGAAGATGACACTTCCAGTCATCGAGGGGCACCTTCAGATGGACGAGAGTGACGTACGTGCGATGAGCTCGAAGTAGCTTTTGAAGCAATCGTCGCGACGGCCTCAAGCCGTCGCGGCGAGCTTTATCAGAATGCAACTTCTAGTTCCGGCATACAAAGGTAACGGTTAGTGACCGCGTGGTCGGGAACAATCGGATCGAGTTCGTTGATACAAGCGCTCTTCGACCGATCCAAGGAGATTCCATGATCGCCCGTTTCGTGAAGATCATCGCCCTATCGATACTCGTCATGTCAGGGCTGGCCGGAGCGATCGTGTCCCGGCGAGTGGTGTATGAACGGAGCCGCCTCTTAGGGTAGGGGGCGGCCATCGTGGCTCTTGGCCAAGGTTGTTTTTGCACAATCAACTTTCCGCGAAAGGACGCGGATCGCATCTTCGAGATTTGAGATGCTCGTGAACGTTCCGCGCCGAATTCGTCTGCGCGTAATCTCTGCGAAGAATCGTTCGACTTGGTTGAGCCAACTCGAACTCGTGGGCGTGAAGTGAACGTGAAAGCGCGGATGGCGAGCGAACCAACGCTTGACCGCAGGAGCTTTATGCGCCGCGTAGTTGTCGAGCACGAGATGAACGTCTTGCTCGCCGGCAGTCTCCACATCGACGCGACGCAGAAACTTCAAGAACTCTTGGTGCCGATGGCGCCGATGACACGAGCCGATGACCTTTCCCGTTTGAACGTTGAACGCCGCAAAGAGCGAGGTCACTCCATGGCGCAGGTAGTCGTGAGACTGCCGCTCGGGCACGCCCGGGCGCATGGGAAAGATCGGTTGCGTACGGTCCAGCGCTTGGACTTGCGATTTCTCATCGACGCACAAGACCAGCGCATTTTCCGGCGGCGACATGTACAGTCCCACGATGTCGCGAGTCTTCTCGATAAATAGCGGATCTGTGGAGAGTTTGAGCTTCTCGGAGCGGTGCGGCTGCAGACCAAAAGTATGCCAGACGCGCACGATCGTCGATTGCGAAAGACCGGTCTCAGCTGCCAACTCGCGCGTACTCTAATGCGTCGAGCCTTTCGGCCGCGACGTCAACGTCTTGGCGACGACTGCTTCGATTACGTCGTCGCCGATTTTGCGAGGTGGTCCCGAACGCGGTGCATCGCTCAGGCCCTGCAGCCGCTCGTGACGAAAGCGCGATCGCCACTTGCCCACGGTCGCGCTCGCGATGCCAAGACGGTCGGCCACCTCGTTATTCGAGAGGCCCTCGGCACAGCGCAGTACGATGCTTGCTCGTTGCGCCAACGCTTGCGCAGACTTGGGCCGACGCGCTAAACGCTTGAGCTCGCCGCGCTCGGCTTCGGTAATCTGTAAGTCGCGCAAGGGACGTCCGGCCATAACCAATGATAGCAAAATCTTGCGCTTAATCAACTGACTTACGACTCAGAACACTAGACTAGATCAGTCGCAATCCCGCAAAGGCGAGCACGCCTGCGACGACGTAGCGCAGCGCTCCATCCTCGACGCGCCGGACGAGCCAGCTCCCGAGGGCAACCCCGGGTAACGACCCGAGCAAGAGTGCGAACGTCACGCGTGCATCGACGGTGCCGAGCGAGACATGCCCCGCAGCCGCGAGCGGCACGAGCATCGCCGCGAACGCGATCTCCGAGCCGATCAGCCGCCGCAGTGAAACCGCAGGCAACGCGAACAGCAGCAGCGGCAGCGTCAACGATCCGCTGCCGATCGAGGTTGCGGCAACGAGGAATCCGACGAGCGCACCGATCGCGAGGATCACCGGTCGCCGCACGTCGATGGTGGCCCTGTCGTTGGCGGCGGCAGCAGCGTTTGCCGCGCCTCGAAAGATGAAGCGCGTCGCGAGCGCGCTCGCCGCGGCGCACAGGATCGCGACGCCGATCGCATGACGCACGATCGTTTCCAGCGACGGTTCGTCGACGTGCGCGCGTGCGTACGCGAGTGCACCGAGCCCCAGCAGCGCGCCGGGAATGCCGCCGAGCAACAACAGCCCCGTAATGCGCCAATCGACGGTGCCGCGCCGCGCGTGCAGCCCGAACGCGAGTAGCTTCGTCGGCACGCTGTAGAGCAGATCGGTTCCGACCGCGATCATCGGTTTGATGCCGAGCAACAGGATGAGAATCGGTGCGAGCACGGAGCTGCCGCCGACGCCCGTCAAGCCGACGAGCGTACCCACAACGAGGCCCGCAACGGAAAAGCGGTAGTCGATCACGCCTTCTCGCTACCCGGTACGTGCAGACCGCACTCCGTCTTCGCGAAGCCGCTCCAGCGGCCCGACCGCGCATCCGCATCCGGCTCGACGCGCCGCGTGCAGGGTGCACAGCCGATGCTCGGATAGCCTTGATCCAGCAAGGGGTTGTACGGCACGTCGAAGCGGTGAATGTACGTCCAGACGTCGCGTTCGGTCCAGTCGACGAGCGGTGCGATCTTCGCAAGCCCGCTCTCATTGGGGTCCCACTCGACATAACTCGCCTGCGCGCGCGTTTGGCTCTGGTCGCGACGGATACCCGTGATCCAAGCGCCATACTGCGCGAGGAACGCCCGCTGCGGCTCGACTTTGCGGACCGCGCAACAGGCGTCCGGATCGCGCTCCCACAACGCCTCGCCGTGCTCGCGCGCTTGCGCGTCCAGCGTTAGCTGCGAGCGAACCGGCAGCGGCTCGATGCCGTACCGCTCCCGGACGCGGTCGACGAGCGCATAGGTTTCCTCGAAGAGCACGCCCGTGTCGAGGTAGTACACCGGCACGTTGCGTTTCCGCCGCGCGAGCAGATCGACGAGCACCATTCCGGAGGCACCACCGAACGAACATGCGAGCACGATGCGGTCGCGGTAGGTCGTCGTGGCCCAGTCGAGGATTCGCTCAGCCTGCGTCTCGGGTGTCGCCGTGATTGCCATGTCCTGTAATTGCCTCCGGTGAGATGGGAGAGCATGAAAAGAGCCCCCGCCGACCGGCGAGAGCTCCCGAGTATCTGCGATACCGCGAGAGCGTCTAAGCCGATCCGATCGATCCGCTACAACAACACATCCGGCGACAACGCATGATTCTTTGCATTGCGCCGTATATAGCATGGTGTCGGCGGTGCGGTCAACCGCTACGCGCGTGCAACCATTGCTCGGCAGCGGCGGTTTCGCCCGCAAAGCAATGGTTATCCGATGAACCTCCTGGACGAACTCGAAGCGCGCTCGGTCGCAATCTTGCGTGAAGCGTACTTTCGCATCGCACCGCTCGGGATGTTGTGGTCGATGGGGAAAGACAGCACCGCGCTGTTATGGCTCGCGCGCAAAGCATTTTTCGGTGTCGTGCCGTTCCCGGTCGTCTTGCTGGACACCGGCATGGAATTGCCCGAGGTGTACCAGTTCCGCGACGAGATCGCGGCGGCGTGGAACCTCGAACTGCGCAACGAGCCGTGTCCGCCGGAGTCGTCGATCGATCCGACCCTGCCGCCCGCGACGCGTGCCGCGGCGCGCAAGACGGCGGGCCTGCGCGCGCTGCTCGAGCGGGAGAAGTTCAAAGGCATCATCGTCGGTATCCGCCGCGACGAGCAGGCGACGCGTGCCAAAGAACGCGTCTTCTCGCCCCGGATGGCCGACGGCGCATGGGATGTGAAGCACCAACCGCCGGAGCTGTGGGACGTCTACCATACCGACGTCCCCGACGGCGCGCACGTCCGCGTCCATCCGTTGTTGCATTGGACCGAAGCCGACATCTGGCGCTACACCCGGCGCGAGAACATTCCGATCGTCCCGCTCTATCTCGCCCGTGACGGAAAACGGTACCGGTCGCTCGGCGAGAAGAACATCACCGTGCCGATCGACTCCGAGGCGTCGACGATCGACGAGATCATCGTCGAACTCGAAACGACCAAGCAGCCCGAACGCGCGGGCCGCGTAATGGACAACGAAACCGAAGATGCCTTCGAGCGCCTGCGCACAGGCGGCTACATGTGATGACGCAATTGCGATCCGTGCCTGCCGAACCCGCGCGCGGCACGCCGCACGGTCAAGTGCGGATCGTCGCGGTCGGCCACGTCGATCACGGTAAATCGACGCTCATCGGCCGGCTGTTGCACGACACCGGCAACTTGCCCGACGGCAAAGTCGACGAATTACGCGTCGTCAGCGACCGTCGCGGCGCGGCGTTCGAATGGTCGTTTGTCCTCGACGCGTTGCAGAGCGAACGCGATCAAGCCGTCACGATCGACACGACGCGGATCTGGATGCGCACGCCGCAGCGCGAGATCGTGCTGATCGACGCGCCGGGCCACAAAGAGTTCCTGCGCAACATGGTCACGGGCGCGAGCGACGCCGACGCCGCGATGCTGCTCGTCGACGCGCACGACGGCGTCAGCGAACAGACCCGCCGCCACGCCCTGTTATTGGAGCTGATCGGCGTCCCGCGGGTCGTCGTCGTCGTCAATAAGATGGATCGCGTCGGGTACGACGAGCGCCGCTACGAGGCGATTTGCGCGGAACTCGCGACGTTGCTAGACCGCGTCGGCGTCATCGCTACCGCCTACGTGCCCGCATGCGCGCGCGAGGGCGAAAACCTCGCCGCCCGAGCGCCGGATCGCATGCCGTGGTACGCGGGCCCAACCGTGCTCGAAGCGATGCTCGCCTTGCCGAACGCCGGCCGCGCAGCCGTCGACGCCGTACGGATCGCCGTGCAAGGCGTCGTGCGACGCGACCTGCGGCGTATCGTCGTCGGTCGCATCGAATCGGGTGTGCTCGCGGTCGGCGACGATGTGATCATCGCGCCGTCGCGCCGCACCGCGCGCATCGCGTCGTTCGAAACGTGGCCCGAGAGCGGCGAGCCGAAGACCGAAGCGCATGCGGGCGAGTCCGTCGGATTCACGTTGGACGGACCGCTCTTCGTCGACCGTGGCGATGTGATCGCGGACAGCGCCCATCTCCCGGCGCTCGCGACGGCATTTCGCGCGCGGCTCCTGTGGCTCGGCGAACGTCCGCTGCAGGCTGGATCGTCGTACCGCATCCGCTTCGGGACACGCACCGCGACCGCGAGCGTCACGACCTTCGAGCGCGTCATCGGCATCGAAGCGCTCGAGGCGGCCGCCGCCGATCGCGCGCAGATGAACGACGTCGCCGAAGTCGTCTTTACGAGCCGCGAGCTGTTGCCGCTCGATACCGTCGCGCAACATCCGGGCCTCGGCCGCTTCATCGTGCTCGATGGAATCGACATCGTCGCGGGCGGGACCGTGCTCGAAGCACTCTCGCCGCGGTCGGCCGACATCGTCCCGGCGCAGCATCACGTCGATCTCGCAGCGCGCGTGCGCCGCAACGGCCATCGCGGCGCCGTCATCTGGCTCACGGGTCTGCCCGGCGCCGGCAAATCGACGCTCGCGATGGCGACCGAGCGTCGCCTCTTCGATCGGGGTCTGAACGTCTATGTCCTCGACGGCGATAATTTGCGTGCCGGATTGAACGCCGGCCTCGGCTTCTCGCCGGCCGATCGCAGCGAGAACATCCGCCGCGCGGGTGAAGTCGCGGCACTGTTCGCCGACGCGGGCACGATCGTGCTCGCCGCGTTTATCAGCCCATTCGCAGCCGATCGTGCGCTCGCGCGCGCCGCCGCGGGCGATGCCTTTTCCGAAGTGTACGTCGCGGCCGATCGCGCTGTCTGCGAAGCGCGCGACCCGAAGGGGCATTACGAGCGCGCTCGCGCCGGGAAGCTGGCCGGGTTCACCGGCCTCGACGGCTCCTATGAGGTGCCGGCCGCGCCCGATCTCACGCTCGACACGGCGGCACTGCCGCTCGATGAAGCCGTCGCCCGGCTCGCCGCGTTCGTCGATCGCGTCGCCGTCGACCCGGTTCGCGACGCACGCGAACCCGCCTCACCGTAGAACGTCTGCAGCCCTCCCCGAAAGGATGGATCGCATGAGCGCGATCGACGAGTACCTGACCAACAATCAGAGCTATAAAGCCAATAACGGTAGCGGCGCGTTGCCGATGCCGCCGGCGCGCCACGTCGCCGTCGGCGCATGCATGGACGCGCGACTCGATGTGTACCGCATGCTCGGCTTGCACGAAGGCGAAGCGCACGTCATTCGCAACGCGGGCGGCGTCGTGACCGAAAATGCCCTGCGCTCCCTCGTGATCTCGCAGCGCCTGCTCGGGACGACCGAGACCGCGCTGATCCATCACACCGATTGCGGCATGCTTACATTCCGCGATGAACAGTGCGCGAGCAACTCGCGGCGGAAGTCGGTGCGAAGCCGCTCTACGCGTTTCAAGCGTTTAGCGATCTCGCCGCCGACGTGCGCGAAGGGATGAAGCGCATCGAAGAGCATCCGTTCCTCGCGCATCACGAGGTCCGCGGCTTCATCTTCGACGTTGCGACCGGTCGGCTCGACGAGGTACGTTCGCGCTAGCGCCACCGAAGCGCCTCGGCGCCTGAACGATGGGTCACGCCGCCGCTCAATCGCCGCGTGCCGTGGCTTCACATCATCGAATGGAACACCGCTTAAGGCTGCGGTCTCACAATCGGCCCCTTTCAGGAAGGACGGGCCCTATATCTTTCGAGGTGGCGAATCGAAATTAAAATCGAGCTACTCGAGGGCGATGCTGACGACACGGCCGACACCGGCAATTGCTGCGTCCCTTGCCGCTGCCGATACCTTGGACTCTGTTAGATAAGCCGTGACAATGACAGGTGGGCGATTCGGCGGCAATAAGATCGCAACATCGTTTCGAGTGCTGCTATCGCCAAGGGCATTGTTAGCACCACCCATGCCGGTTTTGTCGCCCGCACGCCACGACTTGGGTAAGCCGGCGCGAATTAGGTCGTCGCCGGTGCGGCAGGCCGCGAGCCATTCGCTCAGCCTGCTGCGTGACGCCGCTGAAAGAGCATCACCGAGCAATATCTTGCGCATATCGCTCGCCGTTGCAACGGGCGTCGTTGTATCGCGGACGTCACCTGGAATCGCAGTATTGAGCTCCGGTTCGGTGCGGTTCAGGGTCGTAGCCGAATCCCCGAGCGTCCGGGCATAGCGGGTCACTCCGGGTGGGCCGCCGATGGTGCCTAACAGCAAGTTCGCGGCCGTGTTGTCGCTATACATGATCGCCGCCTCGCATAGCGCGCTAATGGTCATGAAACCCTCGGCAACGTGTTTGCTCGTGACGGGCGCGTACGAGAGTAGGTCGCTCTTGCCGAATGTGACGTGCCGGTCGAGCTGCTCGTTTCCCACGTCGACGCGCGTCAAGACTGCGGCAACCGCAAATACCTTGAACGTGCTGCACATTGGAAAACGCTCATCGGCGCGATGGGACAGATGTCGCCCGCTGCGGGTATCGAGAGCGAACACGCCGAGCCGGCCACCGGTACTCTTTTCAATAGCTCTGATCTGCTCTGTCGCGTCTTGCCCGGCGGTAGCCGCAGCCGGCATCGAGGAAACCGTCGCTGTTGCGATCGCGCTCGCAAGAAAATCATTCCGCAGCATTGGTTCCTCAAGAACAGCGTTAGCAGCAAGTTTTCAACGCTTTAGGGGACGCCACGTTCCACGATCAGGGGCAGCGGCCCCGCTGGAGACAAGTCCCGTAACTGACCGGTTCTGGGACGCGAGAACCCGTGTCTCGACTGGAGCCTTTACGACTCCAGTCGAGGAACGCCGGCAATCCTAGTTGAGCGCAGGCCGACCGAAACGATAGAGCTTCACCCAAGCTCCGATGACATTAAGAGCGTCGTCGAAGATATTGCCGGCCGCAGGCCGCGCGTCGCGGTGCCGTCCAATACGCAGGCTTGTCGTAAATCGCGCATCGTCTTTCGTCCTAGTTGACCGAGATGCGCTTCGGTTGCGCCTCCGGCTGACGCTGCAATGAAAGCATCAACATGCCCTCGGCGACGTGTGCGGTGATATGGTCGTTGTCGACGTCTTCGGGCACCGCGAACGAGCGAGAGAATGTGCGACGCTCGCTCTTGCCGATGACGGACAGAACGCCATCTTTGAACGTCACGTCGATTTGATCCGGTTTATACCCGGGAACCAGCACTTCGACTTCGTATCCGGTCTCGGTTCTCGAGACGTCGTAGTCATAGGCCCAGTTCGAGCGCAGCGTGTGAAAGGGATCGAATCCAAGGAGATCTCGGAACGGTGTCCAGGGAGCCGCGCGGCCTTCAAGTTGCCGGGGGGCCGCCGTTGGTTCGCGCCAGAGAATTCGTCATGTGTCCCCTTTCGAGCCATGAAACATCTCTTGCAATTCAACATTTTACCCGTCTTGCACTCTTGTCAAGAGACTGCCGACGCCAGGCGAGCGCTTTAAACAATCCCGAAAAAACCCCGGGACAATAGTCCGACTCGCTTATCATGAAGTATCGCGTCCCGACAGGAGCTTGCGGCTCGGTCTCTGCGGGCGCGGAGCACCGAGGGCGTCTGCGGAGGGAGCGCCCATCCGAGGCTTCTCGCCCACGCGACGGTCGGCTCATGCGCGCACCGAACGCAGGCAGATCGACGCTCGCGGAACGCCAACACGATTCATCATTACGCCGCATCCTGCGCGTTTCGGTGCGCGCTCTGATTGCGGTCGAGCCGTCGCTCGCGACGCGCTTACAAGCGCTACCACAGACGACCATTTTCGCGATTCATGGGCACTCGGCCGGTCGCTCGGCCTTGGCCGCCTTCTTGCCGATCGAGCCCCTGTCATGCTTAAGTCGGCGAAGGGCAATACAATTTAGTCCTCACCACGGCAGCGGTTCTTTAAGCAATTCGGCGGGTTCCGTGGTCGTCGCCCAACGCTCGATCAGTTTGCCGTCCTCGATGCGGAAAAGCACAAACCCATGAAATTCAATCCGCTTTCCGGTCTGAGCGTCAGTCGCCGACCAGACGTTTCGAACCACGACCTTGTCACCGTCAGCGAGGACGTCGCGCACATCCACCTTCACGTCGGGGAAGCGTTTGAACAACAATTTGGCTTGTTCGGTCGCCTTCATAAGGTCGATCGGGACGCGTTCCTCGGCATCATGGTCGATGTAGCGCGGCGAGACGTTGCGTTGAATCGTGGTGGGATCTTGCTTGTCCACAAAATCTTCAAAGTGCCGAACAATGAATTCCCTGATTTCTTGCGACGTTGACGGTACAACTTGTTGGTTCATAACGGATCATATCGCTCATCGCTCTTTGACGCTCCTTCTTGGGGTAATCCCAACGTTGCTGTCACCGGCCGCCACCTGCGGGCTTAGGCCGAGAAGTGTTCCGTATTCTGCCGAGTCCGATCGATAACCCGAATGTGCGGCTCGATGTCTCGGTCTAATAGCCAAGGGAGAAAGTCGCCGCTGCCGTAGGCTTGTCGGCGGCCTAAGCTTTGCGGCTCGATGAAAACTTCGCTTGCGCTCGCTTAATTATCGTGCGCGCCGTAGCACTGCGAGATTGCGAACCCGAAGACGACGTCGCCGAATGCCTCAAGGCGTCCGGCAAGCCGGCGCTCACGATGGCAGGGTAGCGGCAAACGTATCGTGCATCGTGTCTTCCTGTATATGCGCCTCCCCGCTGAGGTCTCCGCGCAGCTGCACTGTCCGTTGGAACGCTCTTACGACGCGCGACCATCGCCAGCTGGGGATGTGCTACGTCTATCAGCGTTTGAAGTAAGCAACCGCTCTATTGAGAATGCAGCCATTCTCAGGCACGGGAACCGCGACGATTCCCGACGGAAGAAGACGGAGTGAAAACGCCCGGGAACGGCTCTCAGGTCGGCCCGATCGCCGGAAACGGCGCCCACGCAACACAGAAAGCTATTAGTCGCGCCGCAACCGCCCACGAGATGATCCCTC
>JAABUW010008444.1_pt1 | contig 12029 bp, 6 predicted proteins | sample 5560081 | NCBI WGS metagenome assembly JAABUW01 (sample SAMN10711882, study PRJNA513363) | rock metagenome | isolation source: Antarctica rocks | place: Antarctica: Victoria Land, Knobhead sud | reverse complement strand
CCTTTCACTTTGAGGCTGACTCTCATGTCTGGGGGTTTTTAGCAGACCTTGTGACGGTAAATGACCTTACCTTACAGCACTGTAATCTGTCAAATGAGGCTTTTCAGGCAATAGGGCAGTTAACTCAGCTTACTAGCCTCGACTTCACTATGTCTCGTACATTCAAGGGGGTTGTGGACATGGAAGCTTTGAATGCCTTAGAAAATTTAGTGCAGCTGTCAAAGCTCCATGGTAAGTTTGTGTCTAGGACGAGGCACTTGAACGAGTTTCATTTAGCTGACTGGTATGATACCTTTTCCGAGTCACCAGCTTTTGTATCTATTCAGGATGTCCAGCTGAAGTTGCACAGGGTTCCCAGATATAGTGACTGGTCAAGCGATTTAGATGGTGATGTTTCTTGCGCATCTGATGATGATCTTGATTGCAAGCATTGCATTGAGGACTTGTCGCAGCTAAGTTCCTACTTGCTTTTGGACAGTGATGAAGATGAAGAGGCCGATAGTGATCTAGATCTGCAGCAAGATTCAGAAACTGCAGCTGAGCAGGATGCATGGTCAGCTGGAGATGCACCCTGGGACCCCTTAGCACTCAGTGCAGATTTGGATGACAGTGCCTACTACACTGTTGATGAAGCGTGATACACATCATGTGCAAGTTCAGCTTGATGCAGTCTATAGGGACATTGTGTCACAATACTACTTTACTGGCCAATGTATCTGTGGATCTGTGGATGTAACGTAATGTTGACAAGTTTGGCTTTGTCCAGTGATGGCATAGTGCTGCTAGACTGCTCTGGCTATTAACGCGCAAAATATATAATCTTGATAAAGCTTTGTGCGAGCATCCTTACAAGTCATCTTGCCAGATGCGTACTTGCAATTCGTTGAACTGTGCACCCATGCAACAAGAAAGACAAGAATGATTTACAAAGAATCCTAGCCTGTACATGATCCTGACCAAACGACCACAAAGCAGACATTCATAAGACATGACCAGCTGAAAGGTATAACTGCAAGCTGATCAAATGTGAACCAAGAGTGCCTGGATTTCAAAGCAGTAGGTAGATCTGTATGGTCAGCTTGTTTTCCACCTGACCATACAGACCGGTCCGACAGGTACCTACCTACTGCATACAGGACCACTTGTTGATCATGTGTACACGGCATATCTTTTTGACCCATACAAATGCATCTGTTTCAGACCAACCCCTCCACAATGGCACCCTGCCATTGGCAGGGTCAGATGCTGCAAACTGTTGCATGCTTTCATGAATGAAAGCTCTCCCATGCATGTGGATTCAGTGGATGCCAGCGCTCAGTGCTGAGCGCCCAGTGAGAAAGCAAGATGCATGCAAGTGACACAAGTTGTTGGGAAACCTAGGCATGCCTGCACTGCTACCAAGTGTATCTACCCTCTTGTCCAACCTATGCCTAGGGGCTGCAGCTGTTGTGCCATCAGCAACACTCCTTGCTTTGACGTCAGGGAATGGCGCTGAATGGCAGTGCTCAGAATGCTGGGAGGCAGCTTCTCCATGGCCGGAATCGTGAGCATCCTTGTACTGAGGTTACTGCTGGAATGTAGTGTAGCAACCAATTGTGCTGATTGTGCAAGAAATGTGTGTCTCTAAATTGTGATGACACAGGGTTGTTACTGTGCTTGTGTTATGCGATGGTACATTTGTCTGTCTTCACATGATTCATGTAAGGTGTGGCACGTTAAATGTCAGTGATGCACGTCCTGTAGTGTGGGTTGTGTTTTGTGGGTTGTTCTGTCTGGGGTATTTTAGTGTATGCAATTGATTTTGTTTATTTGGCGGAGAACTCACCTGCCTGTTTCTGTTTAGACAGGCATTCCTCCTGGTTGTTTGGAACTAGATACCCAGCGCCTTGCATGAGGACCTACGAGAAGTCAACTCACACCACTGCATTGACGTCAGATGATGAGGCAAGTGCTATAAGTGCTTCAGTCAGCAATGGGCACTCGAGCCTGGTATGGGTTAGTAAGGTCAGGCAATATGCCCTTGGCGAAGACCGAACACGCAGAGGTGCTTCACACGCAGCCTGCCACTGCCACTCTGATGCGCCCTCAGCAGCTGCGCGTGCTGTCATGTCCATATAGACCGTCCACTGTTCTGCCGTTGACAGGGGAAGTTTCGCGCCCGACAGGATCAGTGCCAACCTCTGACCTTGTTTTGTTGCTGTGACCTTGCGACACGCCGAGAAGCTAAGGCTGCTCAACAATAGCAACAACGTGTCCCGTAGTGTATTAGAGAAGCATCCAAGTGTTAGTCTTGGCTCACACACCCAATTTGGTTCTTGAACACGAGGCTTGTGCAAGTGACAGCCTGCCTTAGCAGTTTGCACAGGTTGCAAAGTAATGCCTTTGTAACTGTGGATCTGCATGATGCTATGAGGGCTTACGTGCCTCCTCTTGCGAGTAGACATTCCTGCGGATACCCCTGACACAGCTTGGTCATAGCTTGTTTGCTGCGTAGGGTTGCGTTCTGTAGTTTTTGCTGTTTTTGTTAATATTCTGATACCAAAAAAACCTGTAGCACCTCAAAGATCTGTGACCATCGCAACAGCATGAGGCACAAGGCAAGTATTTGGCTGCAAGTGGAGTATTCTGTGATGGCTACTTTCATTCCAAGCGTGTACTCTCAGATAAATTGACTATCTTGTTGATTGTTGTATACAATTATGTGCATGCAGATGGCTGCTTACACTGCCAATTTGCGGCTACCATTCACTGTGAGTGTCACTTCAGGGCGTTGCACTACCAAACCCTGCAACAAAGCTGCGAAATCTGCAGGCACCTCTGCAGTCACATGCTTGCTGTTCAGAAAGGTCACACGCCGAAGATCAGACACCTGAAGCAGTTCTAGCATGTTTGGACCAAATTGCAAATTGTCACTCTCTATGTAAATGCTTTCCAGGGAAGGCATTGCACCCCAATTGACATTTATTGCCACAGACACCACAAGTTCCACATGCTCGTAGGTCGTAGCTGCTCCTATCAATGTCAAGCATCTCAAGTTGCCCAACACTGTCAAGTTTTGATCAATCTTCAATCCCTGAGTTCTGGAAAGCAGTGTCAATACTTGCAAAGATGGCAGGCAGTACAAATGGCCCCAGTCAATAGGCTCATTGTTAAAAGAGCCTGAAGCATTCACGTACAGCACCCTCATAAACTTCAAGGCTGATAGATCTGGACACCTGAACCTCCCGTCATAACATTTACCAAACTCTATCATGTTAACATCGTTGTCATCTGATATATAACTACTTGCAATACTGCCACGATCCAGGTACAGTTCTTGCAATGTGGTATAAGCCAGAATGCCATCACTGTGAGCGCTCATCAAGTGACTGCGAATGACTTTCAAGTTTTGCAAAGGCACCACGCAGGTGGTAGGCTCTTCAAGATCTAAAACGTCATCTTCCAGTTGCAAACTCAACAATCCTTTAGGTAACTCTTTGCTGCAAAATTCCCCCATGTAAAGTGACAGCGTGTGCAAATGTGGCAGGGCTTGCAAAGCACTGATGTCACAGTTGTTGCTTGAGTCTGCGGCACTCAATCCCAAAGTTGCAAGACTTGTGAAACTTGCAGCCATTCTCAAATTTGACTCTTGGGATTGGCCCAGTGCCAGAGACTTCAGATGTTGTGGCTGTGTCACAAGAGCACCTAGCACCATCTCCAGGGCAGGTGTACCACTGTCTATCATCACTGTCTTTACACAGCAGCTATGATGCCTCAACCAAGCCAGTAAACTAGGAGTGCACACAGGGCGCTCGCGCCACTCCAGAATCAGACAGCTAGAAAGCTTGGGAAACTCAAGGAAGAGCTTGTTGAGTTTGCTGCAAACACTCCTCAACCTGTAAAGATTCCTTTGATCCTGTGCTAAGTTTTCGAGCGAGCCAGTGTGTAGCTCTCATTCACGTTCAGGCGCCAGATGGGACAAGATCTTCACCCACAGCTCGTCCGGCAACATGCTTGCTGCGTCGAAGGGGCCCGACATGGCATCTTTACGTCAGTGAGGGCCTGAGACCTGGCCTGAGACGATCACATGCTCCGTTACAAAAGAGCGACACAAGGTTTGTCGCAGTGATCAAACAATAAGAAATGGTCGTCAAAGTTTGCAAGCAGGCTCTCGCACCAGCAGCATTGCTCAGCCGTGTTCGAGTGTAGCGATTGCCTGATGCAGCTGCACTAGTTGGACAATCAGCTTAGACTGCGGCGATGCTCTTCTTGAGCAGTAAAGCTCTGGCATCAGGCGTCAGGCGCCTGTGAAGCTAGGCTGTGCTTCCTGTAGCTTCCTCTTATATGACGGGGCAACTAGCTCCCAGCTTGTATTGTTCCCTGCATTGTGAGAGTAACTTTTGTCTGAAACTGGATTGGGAGTGTGTCAGGAGCACATCTGTTGCAGCATAGTTGTGGCGCATAAAATACACTTGACCTGTAAACAAGCCTGGTGAGAGAGAGCAAAAGCAGGTCAGCATAGTTTTTGTGTCGTAGACATATAACTCCATAACTTTCCTTTCTAGTTTGTTGCTGTTGCACTGTAGCTGTGGCAGCACAGCAAACGTGTTCGGATTGCCTAGCAGGTTTGTTGTGCATCGTGCACAATATAGTTGCACGGTGGAACAACAAAGACAGCGTCAGTGATGATTGTAATGATACTAACATGTAGGATCATCAAAAATCAGACTACAACTTATCCTGATTGTACATCTGAAGGCTGTAAATCGGAAAGCATGAGCAGCTTCGTTCACGTTGACAACCTCCAGTAGTTTACATGCACAGACACATTCATGATCTGATGAGTCACTACAAGGCCTTACAGCTCAGGCCACTGATGACCCACAAAAACTATGTACGTGTGCACAGCTGTACATTGCTGTCCACTTCACAGACAATAGCATCTGACTGAGCTGGGCCTTGCATGGTACGCATCCAAAGCTGAAAGCCAAAGCTTTTGCTACAGACTTCATCTTTAGAGCAAACAGCTTATTTGCTGTCACAGGGATAGGGCTATGAAACAGTCCGATGGCCATACATATACAATGCGCCTAGGCAAGAGCTAGATTGCAGCAAGTAGGTTCTCTACCCTTCACTTGCCGTGCTGGTGTAGCAGCGCATATATTCAGTAGCTTGTGAAGCAGCGGGCTGTTTGTCATAAACTGTGCCATTGCTGTCTTCCCAAACTAACAAGTCTGAACCAGAGACAATAGCAGGCACTCAGTCTTAGGAGTAGGATTGCTGACCACCTGCGTGTTGTCAGCTGCAGTTAACGGAGGTACAATTGGATGCAGCCCTGTGACTGCTCATGCTCCACGCATACACCAACCATTCAGGCCTTGGCAGACTCAAACTGCCCACTTTCATCATTCAACTGCAGGTCCTTTCCATAGCCAGCCATTGGTTGTGCTGACGGTTTGGAGCGAGCAGCAGCAGTGCTCCCAAAGATCTTGTCTGCGTTGCCAACCTCAAAACCATCTCTGCGGTGATGCTCCCGAATCTCATGCTCCTGTGTACATCCAACAGGCAGGCTTTAGCACTGACACAAGGCAATGCATGAAAGGCATCGGCACTGACACAAGGCAACGCATGAAAGGCAGCAGGACTGACAGAAGGCAACGCATGAAAGGCATCAGCACTGATAGAAGGCAACGCGTGAAAGGTATCAGCACTGATAGAAGGCAACGCGTGAAAGGCATCAGCACTGACAGAAAGCAACGCGTGAAAGGCATCAGCACTGACAGAAGGCAACGCATGGAAGGCATCAGCAGTGACAGAAGGCAACGCGTGAAAGGCATTAGCACTAACAGAAGGCAACGCATGAAAGGCATCAGCACTGACAGAAGGCGACACATAGAAGGCATCAGCATGGGCAACAGACAACGGCAGAAAGGTCTCGGCAGTGCGCGCAAGAGGCGCAAGTGCATCAACAGATCAGCAGCTCTTGCATGCTTAAATCAGACAAGACTGCATCACACCTGCTTGACAAGCCAGCATGAAGGTCAGACTAAGGTGGAAGGACGTTTCAACACAACAGTAAGGCGTTTGCGTCACAAAAGTAAGGACTTTTCAACACGAAAGTAAGCATGGTACTTGCCCTTGGCATGTGCCGGATGTGCTGCATGCACGGCACAGAACTGCAGATTCTACAACTATGACTGCACGCAACTCAGGCTGACCTGAAGATGTTGGCATTGCAGCAAGGGTTTGAGACAAGACTTGTCCCAACTGTACCTAGCTCGTTATGTGCCGGAAAGTGTTTTAGTAATGATGACTATTATTGAAATCATCCTGGAGATGCCTACATGAGGGTAAGTGATTCAGTCTAAGCTGAAGATGGTCACATTGGGGCAAGTGAACCATCTCAGCTGAAGATAATTACATTGGGGCAAAGGGTTCAGTCTATCCTGCAGATACTTACATTGGAACAAGCAGTTCACTCTAACCTGGAGATGCTTATATGGGGGCAAGTGCTGCAGTCTAACCTGGAGATGTTTGAACTGGGGCAGGACTGCCCTCTGAGCAAACTCTAGGTAGGAGCCAGCCACCATGCCTTCGCCTCCCTTGTCGAACTTGAAGGGGATCTGATCTGCCACTGTGCTGCTCTGTACAAGGCCAACATCTGGAGACACCTGGCAGAAGCGGCAGCACTGGTAGAAACCTTTTCAAGGTGAGGGTGGAACGACTTGAGCTGTTTCTCATACGAGTTGAGGGTGGAACAACCTATATAATTATTTCAAAAAGAACAAAAATAAAAAAACGAAATCTGAAATTCGAAAAAATGAAAGAAGAATCTAGAAAAGTTTTTTTTAATAAATAATATTTATTATCATTTTAAATAGCACATGACAGCACAGCCTTGTGCATGAACCCTAAATAAGTATAACCAGCATGACCTCAAAGCTGCAACACCAATGCTATTTCCAGGAGGCTCTATTTCAAACTTGGCAGGTAGTACAATTGGTTGCCAAACTCAGGCAGACGGTAGTGCTGTGCCCAACAGAGGCCAATCTGAGTGATAAGTGATAAAAGACAACTAGCTTCAAACCCCAGACTATAAGGTATAAAATGAAATGAAATGATGAACATAAAATGAAACAAGTGAAGCTGGAATCAGCAGCCAACAAGATGTGGCAGATGCATTGCAGTGATACTGCATGCACTTTGCAGTCATGTCCAAATATGGTGTATGTAGCAATGCTTCCAAGCTGAATAGTCAAGAAACATGAGTAATCTGTACAGTCAAGACACATGAGAAAGCTTTAAAAGTTTTATCTGCTGCACTGATACCATTTCTACAACGCGAGAAAGCTGACGCCTTTGGCACAACAGTTGGCCAAGCATGTGCATGCTTGTCTGAAAACTGATAAGAGCGGTATCTTGCAGGTATGTGTTCTGCACATTTTTCACTCAGTGTATACTGGATACACTGCATGTGTGCTGGAATGCTGTATGCAGCAAGCTCTTTTCAATCCTGAAACGTCTATTTCTATTCAGAAACGTCATCCCTACATTGGAAATCTAAACTCAGAAACGCTTGGAGACAGTAAAAACGCGTTTCTACATTGGGGAGATGTTTTAGGTACCTTCAATATGCCTCCTTCTTCATTCATAGCAAAGCCTCTAGTGAGCAAGTCGTCATTCAATCCCTGAATCCCATTCCTACAGCAAGCGACCCAGGGATGTAACCATCACGCAACACAACATAACAAGAATGCTGGGAAATTTCTTTTTTGGAAACCTTTTTTCAGTGAAAAGCTCCCACTTTCAAAAGCAAGATGGCTGCAGCAGATGCCACTGTATTGTACAAAATTGGGCTGATGGCAAGACGCAAGCAAGTAACAGCAAGGACAGAGCTTTGCACAACAGCACATATATGGTACATTATACATGATGATACGCACAATGCACATGAAATTGCGCGTAGTGCACAGTGAAAAGAGCTTCATGACAGTAAGCCTAGTAATGACTGCTCTTGTTGCAGAGGCACATGCAGCGCATAGAGCATGATGTTTTTGTCAGTGACTCACGTGAGACCTTGAAGTCTGTGTACAGAAACAGCAGCATGGTTCAGGTTGTAGCCATTCACTAGCGTCCACGCTGCATACTCAGACTCCTGGAAGAAATTGGGAAAAAAAGTCAACGCTTTTCAGCGATCATAATGGGAGCCTCCTGAGGCGGCAGCCCAGAGTCTGACTCCTGAGTTCATGGTAGCTTGACGGCACTGACGCTGGACACTGGATCTAGAAGACACACTGCCAAAGGTAGTGACTGAAGTTGGAGACAATTGTGACAGTGAAAAGATTGGCAATCCAAACACAAACATCAGGAATGACCAGTCTTACTTGCGACAGCTACAGTGATGCTGTCTGTGAGCTACATGAGGTCATTACCACTAGCAGCGTTTTGTTGGAACACCATTGTCACACCTTCTGACAACTATTCTATCAGCTGTGATAGGCTGTGATGGTCAGCTGAGGAGTGTGAAGAAGCTAACAGCCTTTGCAGGTGCATATGCAGGGATACAGCGAACAATCATGCATCTTGGACTGTATCTAGCACTGCCTCTCAAAACAAGAAACAGAGTGCTTCTGCAAGATGGGACTCAATGTCCACTGTGATGACACAAAATAATGATAATAACAATAGTAACAATAGTAATAGTAACAATAGTGATTACAATTATAATCATGATGATCATAAATAATTACGCTTTCCAGCTCATGATAAGCTAGGTACGTGTGGGACGACACAGCACAAAGAATGATTGCAACATGCCTTGAGCAGAGTGTCATGATCTTGAGCAGTTGGTGGTCGCCAAGGCAGAATGCCGCTGGCTGCGCACAGGGACGCATACTTCCCAACTTGCCCTGGTTGGCCATCCGTGTAGCTGTGTATCACCTTCTGGGCCTCTGGTGACAGCTCATCCACCTGGACAGACACACAAACTGTATTTGGATTCCTGGCAGTCAAGTAATGTAAAGAGTAAGGTAGATCCATTGGCTCCTAGCAGGCATCATTGCGTTGTGTGTGACTGTCAGAAAGTTAGATGGTCTAAGCTTCTGACGACACAATCATGCAGGTCTATATGACCTTGGTAAGGGTTGAGTGCAATGCTGAGTGCAACGCTGGGTACAGCGCTGTGAAGCTGAGCAGCGCTGTGCAGCTGAGCAGCGCTGCATGTGCTGCGGTGTGATGACTTCCCCTTAGTGACAGTGCCACACAAGCTAGCTGCTGCGGTGCGTCATTGAAGGCAACACCATGAACTCACTGTTGAGGAGACAGGTCAAAGTGGTGGGTCAGGAGGCAGGGACCATCACCAGTGTGTGCATCCATCAACAATGTCCAACATTGCATGTGCAGTTGTGTAGGTCAGTTTGACAGTACTAGCAGACTCTTATTCTGATCACATGCTTTGCCAACAAGGCCACAACAGAGTGACTGCATGATTTTTGGAGAAGTCGCAGGGCAGACTTGTTTGATATACAGCAGGCCATCTGCCGAGCTGTTAACATGTGTACAAGGCAGGATTCTGATGCACACTGATGCCACAGAGGTGTTTTGACCACACAGGCTACGCAGAGTCTCACTCTGAGCTCTGAGATGAAGACTCGAGGCAGGTGCTCCTGATCCTTGGGTGGCGCATACCAGTATGCTGTTAGTTTCTTGCCAGGGAATGACAGCATGTCCATCTTGGTGTAGCCAAAGTCTGTGAACATGCTTCCAACGGAATCAATGCCTAGTGAAGGGACCTACGGTTGTCAATGAAAGTGAGTTCTTGGATAGACTGATGTGATTGCGCAAGGCATGTCCTTGTGCTATACGAGGATACCACTGCAGTCAACTGCCTGAGAGTCTCAGGCACAAGTGCGCATGATCAGCATGTCTGCTGAGCAGTGCCTGATCAACATGTCAAGAAAGTTTGCTCAACATGCAATGAGATAGCGCACCCACCGCAAAGGTGCGAAAGGCCAGGTGGTCAAAGTATATGGGCAAGCTCCCTCCCAGTAGGGACTGCATCAGGCCCATAATCGTCACAGCTGTTGGAGTCCTGTCTGCATGCTCAGGATGAGCATAGGTCAGAGCAGCTGTGATGCAGGTTTGAGCAAGATCCAGGTACACAGCAAACACTCTATCATGGGGCAGGCGAGCTGCACACTGCTTACCCCAGTACTTTGCCAAGACTTCTCCAATGAAGCTTTGGAGCAAGGAATGTACCTGTGTTGCCTGCAGCAACAGTAGTCAGTCTACACGAGACCAACTGTAAAGCTTTCACCAACTGTGTAGACTGACGCATTCATGCATACAGCCTATTTGTCTAAACACCTGCCAGTGTACATGGCAGCCAAGCGATGCAATGCAGGCAATCCTACTGCCAACATACATATTACAAACATGCTCATCAAGTCATCACGTCAGCATACCTCGCCTGCGCTGTGCGGGTGTGACGAGAATGCAAACGCACGCAGGTCTTGACGTTGGCTCCCGGTTGATACCGACATCGGATGCACGTGGCGACTCAAGGTGTTACAAGTGGCAAAGGCAGGGCCTGCGTCCTTGACGTGTGACAGTTGAGCAGTAGCGTTGTGAAATTGACACGCACCACCACCACAGGCCGGTACACGCCAACGGCAGTTCGACCGACAGAGTTGGCCAGTCTGTTGCAAGCAGCTGGCGGCAAGCTTCATGCTGCCATTGACTCACAGCAGCACTCACATATCATAAGCGCCTAAAGCACGCAGCGATAGCTGAGAATGTACCTCGGCTTGACAAGGTCACGTGGCGGACTGTGCACTTCACGGCGTGCGTGCATGACTACCGCACTCTGCAATCTGCGTTGGCCAGCGTTATTTCTCATCGTGAGGGTTTTTAATTCAAATTCAGATTCAAAATGTCAATTTTGTTAGGGTAATTTGACACATTGTAGGGTTAGGGTTTTAGCGGTTTTTGCATTTTGGGGAGATTGAACGCTGGGCGCTTGCTCACCTATAGGTAGCTACCAGCTAGCACAATCTCCTAGTTGCATTCCATACACAAACTTGCTGCATACTGCATCTGCCACAGTATTTCTATGATGCAGGTATGTCTACCAGGGCCTGATTCTGCAAGGTTGCAAAAGTGTATTTAAGGTCCCATCTATCAAGGAAGCTTGTTATGACAGTCTCTTTCCATTCATGTCTGGCGATTTAATCGGTTGGTCAGGCTGAAAGGTATCAGCCTAAAGGCGGCTATGTTCGAGGCTTCATCTCGTAGAACAAAAGATACATTACACAGTCTCTTCTAAGCACTTGTGAGACATTGACATGCGACACAAAGTCGTCATCAAATCGCAGCCATTCGCCATCAGGCTGCTTGACATCTGCTGTGTAGTGTCCAGAAGCTGGTGTTTTGCCATGATGACTCACGCTTGCAATCAACTCATAGTCTGCACCAGCATGCCTGCGTTGCCCACAGTCATCTGCCAGAAGTGTCAGCATATCCAAAGTGCATTGCGGCTGTCCACAAAAAAAAATCCCTGAGCAGGGCAAAAAGCAACTTAGTGAAGGCAGGCATGTAAAAACATACCCTCCAGGGTCATGAACGAAAAAGCGTGCGATGCAGGTAATAAAACATGTTAAGACGCAGATATGGCAGACATGACATGCACATTCAAGTGAAAGGCTAGTACATGGCATGGTTGAATGCATAAGGACAAAGCAGCCATGCGTAGCATTGTGGTGTGTAGCTCCATCTCCCAGGGAGGGCCTTTCCCTGAGCAGTAATGTACATGTGATACATGGTCATGTGTTGCACGCAAAAATGTCCACATGAGCCAAAAGAAGATAATACACGTATTGGTACAGGGCCCTCAAAAGGCGGGTACATCTTTCCTTATATACATGACATCAACCTGCAAAATATACACAGAGAAACAGATATGCACACACACACACACACACACACACACACACACACACACACACACACACACACACAAACACACACACACACACACACACACAAAAACAAAC
>JAABUW010008443.1_pt1 | contig 12031 bp, 6 predicted proteins | sample 5560081 | NCBI WGS metagenome assembly JAABUW01 (sample SAMN10711882, study PRJNA513363) | rock metagenome | isolation source: Antarctica rocks | place: Antarctica: Victoria Land, Knobhead sud | reverse complement strand
TAGGACTATGGCCATGAATGGAATGCGCCATGGCCATGAATGGAATGCGCCATGGCCATGAATGGAATGCGCCATGGCCATGAATGGAATGGGGCCATGGCCATGAATGGAATAGGGCCATGGCCATAAGTGGGGCCATGCATGGGGGCCATGTTGGTGGCGCATTCTAAATTTAGGCATTCTCACCAGCCAAAAACATTCTCAGGAGCGCTCATAGCGCTCGAGAGTCAGGATATAGTATTACCCCGCTCAACCCGGCTTAACCAGCTCACGTGCGCTTATAGCGCTCAGAGCCTGCCCTACACTTTTGTAGATGATTAACCCTAAATTATATATATATATCGTTAATATATAGAGTCTAGTTAAAAGAGATAAGATAATACTTATTTTAAATAATATACTTAATAAACTCCTAGAATATAATAATCGCCGATAGGATTTAAAGGCGTTAACGTTAAGAAAGTAGAATAAATATAAAAATAATAAAAGTAGAAATCGTAATACTTCTAACTATAAATTAGGATCTAGGAATAACTCTATAAATCCTGGCTATAAGAAGGGCAAAAATAGTAAAGATTATCGAAAAAATAAATCTAATAATAAGTCGTATAAGGAAAGAAAGAATTACGAGGGCTATAGGGGGTATTATTTTACGGAAAATTACTACTACCTTTATAAAGATAAAAGGCCGGAAGGCTAGGAGGTATACGAGAGTAAATAGTACCTCTTAACTAAAAACCGTACTAACGGTTTAGGTAAGAAACCCGCCGAGGCCAAAAAGGTTAAGAAAGTATTTATTTCTAGCCATATAAATAAGGCCAAAATATTAGACGATAAGGACGATACCTTCTAGATAGACTCAGCCGTAGATATTTATATTATATACGACTTCTCCCTATTTAACAAGGCTATATATAAGGAGAAGCGATATAAATTTATAATAATTAAAGACGGATCCTAGTATAGGGTTCATAATATTAATACTATTAATATTAACCCGTTTATTAACGGTAATTATAAGGAGTTAGATCTCGTTAATATATATTACGTTCTTAATATAAAGTATAATCTCCTATCGCTAGGAACGTTAAAGCGGAATAATTATAAATTTCAGGTAATTAATAAAAGAATGGATATCCTAAATAAATAAAGAGAGCTTTATTTATCTAGAACCTATATCGGGACTAAATACTCGCTTAACTTAAGAAAATCCCTAATTACGTTTAAGACTAGGGCGAATCCTCTTCTTTTACCTCCTATAGTTACTAGTCCTTTAATTAAATCCGGATTATAAACTTAATAGTATAAGAGGCTTTATTATTTAAATATAAATAATATTAAAAGACTAGCGTACTTATTAGAAGGAATAAATATTTAGAAAGTTATATCGCTTTAGGCCCTAGAACTACCTACTAAAAAGTATAAACTATATATTATAGGGTATTAATACCGTATTATCGTTCGTATACCTAGGCGATCCGACCGGATAAAAAGAGCCACTAATTAAGGCGAGTTAATATATACCGATATCGCCGGCGGTAGTCAAATTATATATACACTAAAGGGTAAGCGTTATATATTTATTCTACTCGATAATACTACTAACGAATTAACTATTCACCTATTTACGAAGAAGTTAGATATAGCTAATATAATAGGCCCTTATTTCGAGTATATTAAAAATACTAGGAGGCCTATTCAGTGCCTTAAAGGTAATAATATTAATAAAAATATAAATAAAAAGATATAGGCGTTATTCGCTAAATATAAAGTTAATTAGATTCCTATTACTATATATAACCCTAATTAGAATAGAGTGTTAGAACGATATATCCGCACGTTATTTAGATATATAAAAAGTATTCTATTTAACTCTAAGCTTCCGAGAACCCTATAGGGTAAAGTTATTAAGACGGTTATATACTACCGTAACCGTAGCCCGACTAGGAGTCTAAATACTATAACTCTATATAAAGCGTTAATAGGTAATAGGCCCTTTATGGGATACCTTCGTATATTCGGTTATATCGTATACTACTATAATAAGGATCCTAATAAAAAGAAACTCGATAATAAGAGTATTAAATACCACTTCGTTAAATATAACGGTATAAATAAATTCCGCCTATAAGACGGTAAGAAGATAATCGTTTTAGCTCATATAATATTCGATAAAATTATCGATCTTAGATAATTAGGCGAGAATAAAGAAAAAGAGTAATATACCTTCTTAAATAAATTATTAGAAAATAAAGATAAAATATCGGACGATAATTATAAGGCTGAAGAATCCTCTACCGATAAAGGTAAAATAACCCTACGTCTTATACGTAAGAAGTCGTAGAACTACGCCGCTATAAATAACCCCTAGAAGAAGGTTAGGCCCGTTAAAAATAAAATATATAATAAGAGCGTCGGTAATAAAACGCAGGATATTAGGCGAGGTTTCGTTATACGCGTTATTAAAATAGACGTTAATTTAATCCTTAACGTTTTTATAATTATCTATAAGGCTCTAAATAACCTAGATAAAGAATAATAACTAACGGCACTCTAAGAAGAACTTAATTCATATAAAGTTTAATAGATTTAGGACTTAATACTAGTACCTAATGATAAGAAAATTCTACTAGGCCGTTAGGTCTTATTTATTAAAATAAATTTAATTAGTAATATTACTCGATATAAGGCGCGCTAGGTCGTAAAAGGATTCCGATAAATAAAAGACGTTAACTTTAACGAGACGTATTTAGGAGTACTAAAGTCATAGTTTTAAAAATTACTACTAATATTTAGTGCGAAATTTAACCGAGAAATCCACTATATTAATATTATTACTATATTCCTAGAGGCCCTACTTAATGATATAATTTATATAGAGTAACTTTATAGTTTCCGGAAAGGTAAAGTAGTTTATTTATTTAGGAAGGTCTTATATAGCCTTAAATAAATACCCCGAGAGTAGTATATAACTCTTAAGGAATTCTTTGAAACTATCGGTTTTATACGGGTTAAAAAGGACTACTTAGTATTCGTTTATAAAAATGACTTTATGATTAGTCTTTATATTAACGACCTACTTATTCTTACCCCGACCGTGGTATTAATAGAATAGTTAAAAGAATAGTTAAGTACGCGTTTCCGTATTAAGGATTTAGGCGAGATATCGTACTATCTTAATATAAAAATTAAACGAAATCGTTAAAACCGTACTATTTATATAAACCAGGCTAGTTATATTAATAAAATATTAACTAAGCTTGGTATAGAGTATTATAGAAAGTAGAAGATTTTTATAGATCCGTTAATTTAACTAAGAGTAATTACTAACGACTATATCGTTAATAAAGAAGATTTAGAAGGGTTTAGGAAGCTGATCGGGTATTTATAATAATTTATTACTATAACTCGCCCTAATATCGTATATATAGTTAATATTTATAGTCGTTATTTAAAGGTACTACTTTCCACCCATAATATTATACTTAAAAGGATTATTAATTACCTAGCTAGAATAATTAAATTAGGACTATATTATGGCCCTAAAGAAGGAACTAAAGGGTTATTAATAAGATTTATAAATTCGTCCTAAAGAGATTACCTAGATACTAGGCGTTCTACCTTAAGGTACGTTTATTTCCTATAGAATAAACTTATTAACTAGTTAATAAAACGCTAAAAGACTATCGCTAGGTTAACCGCAGAAGTAGAGTACGTCGGTAAAGTAAATACTATTATAGAGTCGAAATTCCTAGTACCCCTATTAATGGAAATAGGATATATCTAGGAGGATATAAAGATTATTTAGTTTATAGTTAATAACTAGGTAGTTATTAAAATGGTTATTAACCCTATTAATTACCCTGCTACTAAATATATTAATTCTAACTACTATATTATTCGCGAAATAATCGCTGAGATAAGTATACTTCAGATTAATTATATACCGACGGCGGTTATAATTACGGATAGGTTAACGAAGCCCTTAGGCCCTATAAAGTTCATGGCCTTTAGTATTATACTAGGGCTCGCGTCGGAGCTAGTATAAGACTATAACGTCGCCATAGTGGTATTACTGACGGTTAGGTAGTTAATAGGAGCGTTAGATTGCAACTACTATTCCCCGTTAGCCTGGCTTACTAAGCAGGTCTTGGCTTAGGGCTAGGGCAAGCCCCTTGAGATAATACATAGCTGGCAACTGCCATAGTTACTACTCCTTAATGAACTACATCAACACATAGAAGAACCATACCTATGGACGTTGCTAACGGTCCCAAGCTGACGGACAGCTGCATCATTACCTTCTCCTTTTGCTACCTTGCATAGAGCGTGGTTTTTGCCCTAATGACTACGGGCGAGAGCCTGCACATAAAGCATGGTGGGCTCCCACCTTCGGCGAATTTAGCCTTGCAGATTTCTACTTTGGTTGTGCGCTCAACCGAGATGAATCCCTTCCTTTTGCTTATAGTCGCGCTCTTCGCTCTCCTCGCTGCAGTACCAACGTCTTCAGACTTTCGTGTGGACATCCTCGCATCTCATAATCTCCGACTCGATTCGAAGTACTGGCCTCGAAGTCAGAAGGACCTTCGACAGCCTGACCAAACTCGGAGCGAGCATTTTACCTCACGTTCTGACCTAGAAGAGTTTCGAATTGACATTGTGATTGAGGTCAAAGAGAAGCGACGCGGGCAAAAGAAATGATTGGATGAAATCGAAGAAGAAGAAGGTACAATTCGGTCCGTTGGAAGCAGAAGTCGTCTACTTACAATCTCTTTAGCAAGCCCCGGTGCACCAGCTTGACCCAAACCTTCCATCACCACTACTTCCGTATTGACAGGGCCGAAAGCCACTCGATCACCAAGGCTACCATGATGCCGTGTTGTATGCGTCTGCACGACCGCGATGAAGAGCAGGGACTGTGAGAATTGCAGGAGAAACTACCACCACCTTTGTTGGGTCACAAAACGTGCATTATTAGATTATCCGAATATGGAGGGAACTCCGTTTCATGGCGTTTTGATACCCATCTGAGATTTAGATAACTTGCATCGCATGACGTGACAGTGGGTCTACTTGTAGAGTCATGAAAGCAAGCCAACTCTTGCCAGCCTCTTCCTGCGGCTCATGGCTACCCACTACTCTGAAGGTGGCTAGCATATTGATGGCTTTAGACGTAAAGCAATACTTTAGTGTAAGATTGACCAGCTAGGCTGGGTACGTCTGGTCCAATCTTGGGGCTCTATTCTAGCATTGTCGATTTTTTGGCGGACATTGACACGCTTCGCGTCGAGTCTTGACCTGACTCGTCCTCTATTTCCAAATCTAGCTCAGAGCCTGCAGCCCAAATGAACACGCCAATCCCATAACTACGACCTATAGAAATAGTAAAAGACGCCATGTTAGTTTCAAATTCAAACAGCGCAAGGCATAGCATGAACTAGATAATCGGCAATAATGATACGATAACAAGAAAGCGGTTCAAAAATTTGTCGCAACCATACCTGTCTGCTCCCACCCTAAATTTCCTTGACCGTCCGCACAGGTATGAACGAGGAAGCTGGCGACAGTGTATAGGTTTCGATAGGTAGCGATATCTGTAGGCTGTGTATGACCAACATGTTCACCACCCGGTAGCTCGCTGCGATTGAAATAGTCTACCATTACTATCGCAACTGAGCAAGTTCCTTCAAAGATATGTCAGCAATTAGCGCCACTCTCAGGTCCCTTTGTAGCAGTAGAAACACTGCCAAATCAGACACGTTTGCTACAAAAGATCCCTATGTTCTTTCTTGCTTGTATTGAGCGTAGTTCTTTGGGAGGCTATCTTACGGAACGTGTACTTTCGAGGAGTGGGCTGGCCTTTCCTTCTAGTTGTCTTCCGAGCACCCTGCGCCATGAACTCAAGAGTTTTGGCGGCGGAGGTAGTCACCTCAGTGATGTAAAAGTACTCGACCGCACTTCTGCAATCCTGGACATCAAAGCCCGGCGAGAACCATTTAGGAGGCGTTGCGCAATGGCGTCGGTATCCATCGCCAACCACGGTCGATATATTCAATAGGCTAGGCGGTTGAATGGAGGAGATGCCCGGGAGGAGGAAGGTCTTGTTATTATCGAGATTCTGTGTTAATGGGGGCACAGCAGCGCTAATAGGTGGAAATGGCGCGAGAAAAATAACACAGATCGATAACGTAGTGAAAACACCAGAAAGATGGTAGAATTGCATCATGAGAATGTAATTGCCATGTTTACCGTCAGTGTGAGATTAACAGCGAGGTCTAAAGTGAACTTCTCGAAGGAATGTGCGCTACAAAGTTCGCGGCTTTCGGGCTGCGCATAATTCATGACGCCGAGGACGCGCATTTCATCACCGGCGACAGCAGACCTGTTTCTTTAGAAAAGCACTTCACTGCACAACTTGACTGCATTGCCTTTTCGAGAATATGATATGTGATAATACCATACCTTCCATTACTCCCTCAGCACCCTCCCCAACACTAGGGATAGAATATGTGCGGCGGGTGTGACGCTGTGGGCTAGGGCTCGGATTGGGGGGGATGAGGCGCATTGGTCTAGATCGACGGTGCTGCGTCCCACGTCGAATAGATCGCAGTTCATACCGAAAGCTTTGGCGTTGGCCAAGTATCTAGGCCATGAATATGATATTGACGTGGCATTACTTCCTACGCTTGGAGGGACCGCCTAATAGCATCAATGGTATGCATGAGGACGGAGGCGTGTGCCGATTTAGCGTGGCCGTCTATCCCGTTGATTTGTCAGATGTTTTGTTTTGTCCAATTATTTCGTGTTCCTTCTCAGGTCCCAAGCTCTTGTGAGCACTATGTACTCGTACAGGTAAATGAGGAGTAGGGTAATCTGCAGCGTCTTGGTGACCGTTTTAGGGAGAGTAGCAATGATCTGCCATAGTGACCTTGAATATTCGCGCCGGTCGTGACCGGTTAGAACGAAGTCATGTTTTTAGCTACGATAGAGGCCTGGGCTGGTACCCAGTATTACAGAGGTCATGCGTGGGAGTCAACACGATGTCGATACTAGAAATTGGCGTTTGGCACCCCATGAAGCGGAGCGTCAATGACCACTTCCCCATTCATTGATCGTGATAACACCAGCGGCGAATGGATATTCGCAAAATCTGGGCATACGATTAGAGTGATGGGTCACGATACTCCACAAGCAATTTCATCGCTACCATGAATATCAACGATGCTGCTTTTGCTTCAAGAGGTGCAGCCAGCAGCAAGCTCGATATCTCGAGAAATGTTAATGGCTAAGCTAAGGAAAGTTTATCCGAAGATGTGCCGAACAAAAACAACGCCAATGCTTGATCCCTTTATAATATATCAGGAGTGATGTCAAGCCGAATATATTATCGAACGACGATGGACTGTTATTAGGTGTGGTAATCCTCCGAAATCCGAAAACGACGAAAAGGTGACCGGAGTAGCAAATGATAGATTCACGCCAATCCCATGGAGTTGTGCTTTTAACATCGGGTTAACATAGAGTAGGTGTTGGCATCTGGGCAGAATCTAGGCAGAATCTCCACTACAGTCTAACTTAGTTAGGCTTAACGTTGCTTAGTAAGCCAGCCTTACGCACTAAATATATAGTAACAGTAATACTATAGATAATAATCAACTATTTAACCTCTACTACTATCTATAATTAGATATATATTTTAAAGAGTTATAAACCTAGGTTTAATATTCGCTACCCTTTAGTAAATACGTTCAAAAAAGTAGTTAAATTATATATATAATGATTTTAATAGTACCCCTAGATCTACCTCTAGATCTAGTCTATATAATAGTAATTAATAACTATAACGGATTATTTAGAGTTTAAAATTAAGAAGGTAAATAAGCCGAAGAATTAACCTAAATTTAAATGTGAAATAATAAGTAAATACGTCTTTAATAACGTCGATTAAATAATATTAAATAAAGAGCTTCGACTTATTACTTTTATAGAATTTATTTAATTAATAAAAGTAGAAAAGCCCCCTATTAAAGAGGAAAAGGAGGATTATAAAAAAGAGTTAATAAATTATAAAGTTAAGGCCTAGGATAAAAAGAATACTAGGGCTATATAAGGTCAACTTTCAAAATATCTAGAATAACTACTATAATTAAGCTTGGCGCCCGTAATTTAGCCCTATTATAGAAATCTTATAGTAATAACTATTTATATATAAATATCGCCCTATTAAGTTATATCTATATAGAAACGACTACGGGAATTAAGCCTAGCTACGCGCGGGGTAATTATCTATACCCGGAATATTAATAGATTACCTCTTAAGGTTATATAAGTACGTACCGGGATCCCTACGTCGACGATTTCTGAAAATACCCGGTATTTAATTAAATAGGCTAAAATTTATAGTAATAGCTTTATATATATTTAAAATTTAACTCTTAGTATACGTTCCAGCCGGCCCCTATTATTATCGTAAAAGGAAATCGATTGGATAACGTAGTTAGTTATATCTAGCTATAGTTACCGGCGGAAAATATAAATATTAATAACCTAGGAGGTTAATATAAAAGTATTAAAATCGATAATAGAAAAGGCGTTTTACTAGGTAGGCCTCGGTAGATATTCTCCGCGTTCGAAGCTTAATCTTATACTAGAAATATAAAAGAAACACTATAGCTAGTACCTAGATTATATATACTAAGAATTTATTTTAGGCTAGGATTTAGTTATTTATATCGACGAGATATTAGTTAAACTAGGCGAGAACCGGGGTTAAAATCACGTTATAAAGTTAAAGAATAAGGAGTAGGAGCCTAAATATATAGAAAAATCATTTTCTAGCTATATAATATTTATATTTTAAGAGGTAATTATTTAGAATTAGAAGGGCCTATATTATATCTATTTACCGGAAGAACTAAAGTTAAAAGACGTATTTATTCTCTAGCTAGTAGCTACGGATAAACTACGAAAATAAGCGGAAAAGGCTATATATATAAAGAGAGTTATGATTCTTCTCGGCGAGAGGGCTATGTATAACCGAGTCTTATCCTACCCCGGATATTTCAAATTTTCATACTATAAACGCTTAAAACGGGGTGGAATTAATTGGTACCGGTACTAGAAATATATTTTAGAACCACTCCTACTACCGGTGTACTACCGCTTCGCTACACTTTACCTAAACCGGCTAGTATACCTTATATAAGATAGTACTAGTAACTATATCTCGTAGTAGTAGAAACCGCTATTTATTTAATATTACGTTAATATTCTAGACTAGCCCGCTAATAGCCTAGATCTAAACTTTATCGAGTATATTTAGAACTTTATAAAGAACCGCGTAGTAGCGCGCCGGTTATTTATTAAAGGGAAAGAGGCGTTAGGAATAATCTAGTTAGAAGAATAGGAAAATCTTAGCGTAGAAAACGATATTAATCCGTTTATTAACAACTAGTAACGTCGCTATAACTAAGTTTTAGAGTATAACGATGGAAATAATTTCTATAGTCAATAAACCGGGATTAAAATATAATTACTTTATAAATAGGCGACTTTTTTTATCGTTTACGCGTTAGTAGTAAAAAGCGATATTCTATAATCGCCCTCTAGTGTATTCCGGATACTTTAAAAGTTGACCTCGTAATTAAAATAATATTCTATATTAAAGAAGGCCTATAGAAATATATAAAAGATATCGAGTTAATCGCTAGTTAATAGGCTATATTTATAAAACTATATAACGAGAGTAATCTAGGTACTAGGGATAAAGTAATATTTAAAATCTTAAAAACCGACTCGTTAAAATACGTTATTATTAATATATACGCGTTTCTTATTAAAGGATTTAATTAGATTTTATTTAAAATAAAACTACTACTATTTAAATAAATATTTAATATATTCTTTTAAATAGGGCTTGAGGAGAGCCTAGTATCTTTATTATTTAATTTAATTTAATTAATTAAGAGTTTAAAAGAACCTAGTATTAATAATATAATAATAGTACTTAGTTAATATAACCGGATAATTAGGGATAAGGAAGAAAATTAATATACTTTTATAACTAGATTTAATAAATAGGATAAACTTAGTAAAGGGAATCCTACTATTATTAATAATAATAAAAAGAATAAAACGAAAGAGAGGTATATTTACTATAACTATATTAATTATAAAAAGAATAAATATTATTTCCTTAACCCTAAATAACGTCCTAAAGAGTAGAAATTATCCGTTAATAAAGAATACCTTACGAAAGAGATACTAAAGAAATCGAATAAGACTATAGTTTAAAATTAAGATTAAGATAAAGATAATTCTATATAAATTAAATTATTTACGACTAAATAGAAATCTATTAATATTAATATAGTATATAACGTTAAAGAGGACGTAGTCTATATAGATACCGCCTCTAACGTATATATATTATAGGATAGAACTAAGTTTATATTTTATAAATTATATAATAATTCCCTAAATAGAATTAATAGTTAATACCTTCGTATAGAAAATATAGAATCTATATATTATTTAATAATTATTAATAATAAGCTAGATTAAATTATTTTTATTAATATATATTATATATTTAAAATAGACTATAACCTACTCTTAATCGCCACTCTCGAATAGAAGGGATATTCTACTACTATAATAAATAGTAGATTTAATATTATAGATTCTAATAAAGAGAAGGTATTATTAAAAATACGTATTAATACTAATTATTTACTAGATTTAAAATATTCGAAAATATTATATATTTTAAAATCGTTATATAATTACCCGGTAAATTATTATTTTTAAAATAAATAATACTAGTATCTAGTATATTTAAATATATAGGATATAAAGAAGCTAGCGACTATAAATAAAGAAATTAATATTAACGAAGTAAATCGTCTTTAAAAGTTAATTCTAGATTATAAACTATATAAACTATATATAATAAGGAAATAGATTAAGGAACTATCTCGTTAACCTCGTCGCTAGAACCCTAATAAACGGGAAATAATAAAGGGTATATTTATATACTCTAATCTCATAGGGGGAGGATTAATTAAATAAACTTTTAATAAATACTCCTATACTAAGTCCTTTATAGATAATATTATTAATATAATATTTATAACGATACTAAAGAGAAAATCCGATATACTAGTTATTATTAAGAATTATTTAAATTAGATATTAACTCAAGGTTATCTAGTAAAGTAATTAAATATCGATAATAAAATTATTTATATTAGTTATAATAAGGTTTAGAATTTCTTAAAAGAATATAGGATTTAATAGGAGTTATCTACTCTTTATAATTTAAATTAAAATCCGGTTACTAAATATACCTTTTATACCCTATTCGGAAAAGTAAGAAGTATTCTAAATAATACTAGATTATTTTAATTTATATAGGGCGAAGCTTTAAATTTTATAATTTATTATAAAAACTACTCGCCTATTAAGATACTTAATGGAATAACCCTATTTAAGGCCTAGTATAAATTCAAACCCCGATTTAACTATATATATAATACGAATCCGGTACTTAGGAAACTAGATAATAAAAGTAGAAAATATAAATTCCTTAATTATAAAGGATTAAATTAATACCGTCTATAGAACTTTAAGAAGAAATAAGTCTTTCGCGCTTTATAAGTGAGATTTAACGACGTTATTATTAATAAAGAAACCGGGGGTGAGGCGGTATATAATAATAACTCCTAGGATTTCTTTTTTAAAGATAATTTAATATTAATATAATTTATAGAAGAGGACTATTTCGCCGGTAATACTATTATTAATAGTTTTATAATAATATTATTAATTAATAACGTAGTGGCGCTTTTTAAAGAAGTTGAATTATAGTTTAAATTATTTATCTAAAAAGTAGAAATATTAGACGATAAACTAGATAAACTAGATAAACTAGATAAACTAGATAAACTAGATAAACTAGATAAACTAGATAAACTAGATAAACTAGATAAACTAGATAAACTAGATAAACTAGATAAACTAGATAAACTAG
>JAABUW010008441.1_pt1 | contig 12032 bp, 14 predicted proteins | sample 5560081 | NCBI WGS metagenome assembly JAABUW01 (sample SAMN10711882, study PRJNA513363) | rock metagenome | isolation source: Antarctica rocks | place: Antarctica: Victoria Land, Knobhead sud | reverse complement strand
CCCAATCTGCTGTGAGTCCTTTGCGATGCTCTGACTGTTCTCGGGGCTTTGGTGAGAGCCTTGCCGCGGGCTGTTGTTGTTCTCCGCCTCCGCCGCATACGTCTTTAGATCTCTGTACGATACGATATCTAGCGCCTTCTTGTCTGATGCATGCAAGAACACCTGCGGTACAGACTCCTTCGCCAATTGACCGTCCTGCGCAGCCTTCATCGCCTCTTGCCACCGGTGTGCACACAGACACCACTTGTCGCCTGGTTTGACGCCGGCTTTATCGAGGTTGTTGCCTTTTGATTTCGTGAAGTCGAGGAAGCCTTTGTCGACTTGTGCAGCGACGGAGTGGTTGCCCTTGTCCTCGTCGGTGACACGGCACTGAAGACGGGTCAACTGTGTTCAAATAAATGAGACCAAACGATACGTTGCACTTACGAAGCCATCGCGGAAATATCCTACTGGAGGCTCCTTCTGAAAAGGCATCAACTTGCCTCCAGCGACTGTTTCCATTAGTAACAACGTCGTAGGATTGAGGAGGGAATCTGACCGTTATTATATGACATCGCATATCCTTGAGGTCCCGGCATGATGAGTGATTTAATGTTGATTGATCAAACGGTTATGGTATCTTGTTGGACAAGAGCTAGGAGTACATGGAAAAGTTGAAGGACACCATATAAATGTCATCATCGTTACGTCTCGAAGCGTGGAGAGATCGTTACGCTAATGCAGGTACACGAGATCTACAGATCAAGACTCTGCTATAAACTTTCACTGACAGTATTCTTTCGCAATATATGTGCACATAGCAGCTAGATCGAACGATGCAGTTCAAATCCTGACTGGAACCCAACCCATTGTTCGAGGACGTGACCATACGTTACCGTAGATCCTCTTGTCTGAGGCACCAGATCGACCGACCGTTACATTGCTCGTTGATGCGGTTATGTAGGATCGTATGAGCCGTCGACATCATCTCTAGGTGGTAACCTTCTCTAACCAGCCTTCTTCCCACCTCCTTTGCCAGAGCCCTGTGCAAGCGTGTTGCTTACAGAGTTCCACGCATCCGGATGGTTCCTCTTCTGCTCTTCCAATACTCTCAGATAGTCCTCTCGCAACCTCTTTACATCTTTGTACAACACAGACCTTCCCGAGCGGACGTCCCAGAACAACTCCTCTGCCTCGAAGACAACACGACTCAAATTATCCCTGGAAACGCGCAAGCGGTTTGGCAGCCCTTGACCTTGCATCAATGCCAGACCCCCAGCAATGACCGTCGCTATAGCTCCGAGAACGGCGATCGCGATGTGCGTGTTAGCGTTCCCCAAGGCGCCCAACACGATGAACACAGCGCTTATTATGAGCTGCAGAACCAGAAAAACGTAGACAAGGATAGCGAAGGCGCGGTACTTCCTATGCGTCCAGTTTAGAGCCGTAGTCATTCTCGAGTACAGGCCGTTCTTGAATGCGAGTTTTCTCATCCGGTCTTCGGCAGAGGTCGGTGCTCGTAGACCCATCAGCTCGTAGAAGTCTTCAGCTCGAAGAGGCGAAAGGTCCTCCGCAAGACGGTCAGCTGCTGGGTCGAGGTCCTTGACCGGCGGAGCTTGAAAAATGCTCATCTTCGCTGGTGTTTGTGCGGTGGGCTGTGATTTGGCTTGTTGTATCTGAGTGTCGACTTGTGGCCGTTGGACACTGTTCCGATGGTCCTGGAAGCGTAGCACTTGATCCCGCCTTTCAGGCTCGCCTTGTTCGCCTGCATGCTCTTGTCTTGATTGATTCAATGCTTGGTTGGATTTGGTGGGGTGCTTGAATATGAACCGCGTCAGTATATAGTCCAGCACTTAGGTGTTGACCGACGGACGCACCAGTATAATTGAGCTGTCCGTCCTGCGCTTGGGCTCATCATACGCTCTCTGGCCTTTCTCGAGATCAGCACCTTCATCTGCTCCATCCCCACCGCCTCTTCGACTGCTTCCGTATATGCCGCCTCTGTACGAGCCTAAGCTGTGGGTTAAGTTGGCGGGTAGCTCGTGCATCGTAGCCTTCTCGAATCCACACCTGGTGTACCAATACGATACCCCTCCAGTCCAGTGCTCGCAAGCCGCGTTCTAGAGTAGAGGACAATCATCTCCATCGTGGTTGTCATAGCAGATCTCAGCCTCATCGCTGATCTGACGCGATCCTCTGGCTAGCCAGCGCCACCGCCGTTGTGCCAGCCACTCTCGCCATTGGTCAGTTGCCAACGATCAGCGGATTGTGGATGGCCGAGAGGCAGAGCGTTCAACTTTCTTACACCATAAGAGTGAACGAGAAGAAACGACGAAGAGAATCCCATACTTTCCGTCCCGTCCAGAGCGTCAACAACGTCGAGTCGATTCACACATTCTTTGAACCCGAGTACTTCGCGTCTTGAGGTACCCGGCCAAACTCCGATGCTAGCAAGGCCGAAGACCTCGCCGAATAGATATATCCACCATCCGCTCGCCGACCAGATGCAATTATGCAGACCTGCTGCTAATGAATTTGTTTGCGGACTCTGCGGCCGATGTTACGCAACATCAGTGGAAGTTTTAGGAAGTAGCACAAACAAACTCCGCATGTTGGGTCTTTCCCTGCGGAGATAGATGTTCTTACAGCCGAAGGTTTTTGTGACGCCAGCCAGGGTCTCGAGGAAAGCATATATAAATTCAATGGGTTGCTCTGTCCTCTTTGAAACATTTCAATTGCTCAAGATCTTCCTTGCCGTTATAGAGTACTACTGAACCCCACGTTGATTCCAATCGACAGCCACCACTATGTTCAAAACAGCACCAGCCCCGAAGTCATCGTTCTCTACCTATAGAACGCGGCTTATAAGTATTAGACTAAAGTAGTATAGTATTAGTATACTAGGCGTAGGTTCGAGATAGACTTCTCCCGCTAGACTTCTCCCGCTAGACTTCTCCCGCTAGACTTCTCCCGCTAGACTTCTCCCGCTAGACTTCCTACGCTACACTTCCTACGCCAGACTTCCTACGCCCACAACCATTTCGGTAGACAGAACAGGACCCTCTTCCTGGATCCCACTTCCATCGATATCGTTGCCACCGACTTCCAGTATAGATCACGATGGGCCTTCGCTACCAGTACTTCAGAGGCTTGAGAGAGGAGGTGACAGATGAATCGCAAGGCTTGCCAGGTTTCATGCAGCTGATGAGTGTTGAACAGTTGATCGATCCCTCCTCCGAGCTACACTACTGTTCATTTCTACGCATCACGATCCTCGCCTTCGTAAGCCGTCTTTCAGTCGTCCATGTCTACTTCCATCCCATCCAGCTCATCGTGCCCACCTTCGCCTTCTGTCTCGTCCGACTCATCGTTCCGATTATCGACCTCCATCTCGTCCAGCTCATCGGGTTCATCTTCAAAAGTTTTTGAGTACTTCGCAGTAAATCCTTGCCGCATCGCCGTTCCAGCACCTGTCTCCAACTACGTAGATGTCAGTAAACTTTTCGATGAGCCCAAGAGTGGAAAGACTGCTCACCGTATTTGCCATCCGCCGCTCGTCGAACTTGCTGATGCTAGGCATAGCGTCTAGCAACTTCGCATTGTTTAGAATACAAGAGGCCTGATGCCTTTTGACCGTTTCGACATCCATGATCCGTAGTTCGATAGATTCCAACACTAGGAACCGATAGATCTCGACTTGGTAAGTCTGCCCTATCCGAACTAGACGTGCAACCGCCTGTTCGAAGTTGAACGGGTTCCACCCTGGCGCAATAAAGAGGGCGTACCGCGCGTGGACCAGGTTCAGCCCCTCCGAAGCAGCATTGAGAGTGGCGAGAAGCACTATTTGGGAGTCTGCCTTCGTGCCGGGTTCCTCAAACGCCTTACCTGCTTCTTCGAAGGTTTTGACGACGTAATCGCGCTCCGTAGTATTGCAGTGTCCATCGAAGCGGAGGGCAGAAATGCCGAAGATTTCGAGAATACCAATCTCGACGATATCGAGGGCGGCGAGATACTCGGAGAAGATAACGATCTTGTTCCTGCCAAGGAAGTCCTGCCGTTCGCCCTCGTCTTCGATGAGTGCAGCTTCACCGTCACGCCTCAGCATTATGAGGCGGAGGCACTCCATGATCGAGAGCATCTTCTCGGAATGCCAGCCGTCGTTCTTGCGCATCTCGCTGCGGAATTTCTCCCGGTTTCGCTCCCATTGTTTCTGCGAAGTATTTGGCGCTGGACGACTCGCAACTGAGTCTTTCAGCCTTGGTCCGGCAGTCTCTGCTTCTTCGGCGAGGTCGTGGATGTCCTCGGGAGCAACGTGGCGACTCGGGTCATCGATGTCCAGTGCAAGATTGGCAACAATGTGGTTGATCTCAGTACGATCCTCCAGCTCTGGGGCAGTCGTATCTCCGTAGCCTGCATGAATGAGCCTCAGATGATTGCAGTTCATCCGAGCTTCATACATCTGTAGAAAGATGGCCTTCGATTCGCCTGGCTTGAGCTGTTTGCCTTGCTTCAACTGCCTTCCCAACACGGCCAGTATGTCCTGCTTGGCGTGTACTGACTTCGAAGACCTAGCGGCTTTGGTCTCCCTTGCTTCCTTCTGTTCTTCGTACCCTCTAAGGTCCCAGAGCGGCCTCGTCTCCTCCTGTGTTGCCTGTGTCGATGGTTTCAACTTGATTTTGCAGAAGTTATGCTGCCACTGCTTGACGTCGGCCAATGGCTTCCCCTCAAACTTCAACATCCTACCCCGTCGTAGCATGACGGATGCAAGCAACAGACCAAGCATGATTTCCTTGTTCTTATTCACTCGCCTCCAGTTGTCCTTCCGCTTCTTCGACCTGTTGATGAAACAGAGTTTGAAAAAGGGTTGACGATCCAGCGGAGCATGACGCATAAATCTTAGAAGAGAGAACACATCCCACATGCCATTCTGCATTGGCGTGCCGGTAAGACAGACTCGATATCTTGCCTTGACATGGCATAGAGCATAGCCTCGGACGTTCTTGAGTCCTCGTATCGTATGGGCTTCATCGATGATGCCCTCGAAGAAGTCGATAGAAAGTAAGGGTGCGTGGGGTCTGTCGCTCTTCAATCGAGGGGAGGCGGTGGTCGGCTTGCTTCCATGGCGCTTGGTGTGCTCCTCTTGCATCCTGCTCTCGATCATATCGCCACGGCCAGCTTGGAAGTCGAGGAAGTCAGCTTGTGCCTGCCGCAATTCCGAGTATTGGGCCCGAAGAACATCGTATGTCGTCAAGATAACATCGTACTTCTCCAGGTCTGACTTTGGCAGCTCTCGTTGAGAGCCTAAGTCGATGATGTTAGCAGTATACCCTAGATGTTATACGAAATTGACCGACTTACCACGCGTCTGGCTATGGTAGACGCACAAGCTGATTGAGGGGCATCGAGCGAATTCCTTCTCCCAGTTCGACAGCAGCGACAATGGAACTACTATCAGCCAATGCGGTCGATCTTCCAGCTTGACTTCGGCCCCGGCCTGCTTAAGTTCCTTCTCTGCCTGTCTTGCTCGCTCAATCTCGCGTCTGATGCGAGCAACCGTGACCGGTGTCTTTCCCACACCCATGTCGTCCCCGAGTAGGAAACAGCCATAGAGCTTCGTGATATACTCCCACCACCCTACGGCTTCTTGCTGGTGCGGACGAAGTTTGAAATCGCCGTCTTCGAGCTCGGGAATTGGATCGAGGCACGCTCGATCACTGCGCTTGTGCTTGGGGACTTTGGTGTTGCGTATGCCTTGTTGTAGAAGCTGATGGGTGGTCTCCCAGTCGGCTTCCATGCCTTTGGCATTGAGAGGAGCCCCGGCAATTGCGCGGGACCTCATGAACCTCTTTCTCGCTGCAGCCTTGCGGGCCTTCGCACCCTTCGCAGCTTTTGAGTCTTCGTCGTAACCGCTGTCCCCATCATCGCCATCTTGAGCTTCACCATCCTGTTCGTCTGCGCCGTCTTCGCCCTTGTCATCACGCGATGCTTCGTACGCCTCGAGCAATTCTGCAATCTCTCCGTCTTCCTGCTCCAGCTGCTTTTCACGCTCATTATATCCTGCTAAGATTTGAACCGAGAGCTGCTTCGTCGCTTTCTGATGCTGCATCCATGCTCGTTCTTGTGCCCTCTCTAAAGCCTTGACTTCTTGTGTATGTAGCCACCCGGATTGCTTAATGTCAGAAATGTCCTGGACGGTCTGTTGTGTCTCCGGACGAATGGGTGTCTTCTGACGAGCCGGGGCCAGTAAACGGCCGTCCATTGCCTTGTTCACTGCAGGGTATTTGGACAATCGACAGGGCCGGTAGTGTGGCGCCATGCTGCTGAATCCAGATTGCCTGCTAGGCAACACAGGTAGCCCGCAGGTGTTGGTGGTGCTAAAGGAGGAGGTTGGGTCGCATCAAAGAGAGAAGTTGTTATACTGGTTTGAGAAATTCAAATCTAAAAATACTGGAGAGCATGTGAAAGACGGACACGTGCCATGTGGCATGGCTGACTTTCCTGGAGATCTACTTCCGTCGGGTAATTGAGATGAAGGTGCATTGAACTTCCTAGATTGACTTCCATGCTGAGTACCTGGGGTAGAGCCCTGCGATGAAAGTCCAGGGCCATGGCGATAGAAGACCAGGGCCATGACGATAGAAGTCCAGGGCCATGGCGATAGAAGTAGATCGAGATTGGCTGAGTATAGGCAAGGAAGTCCACGGAGCTATGGAAGTCCGATCTCCTAATTAACATGTGAAAGTCGACGAATCGGGCGTGAGGTCTCGTGACACTAGCAAAAATAGATTGCAGGCTCCCAACTTTTATCAAACTTGACACAATTGTCCTTGAACTTGAACTCAATCTTTCACAACCTCAGCACAGAGAACTTGAAAATACTCTTTCACAACATCGGAACACAAAGACTTACCACTGAGACACTCAACACAATGTCGAATTCCACTCCTGAACGCCTGAACGCAGAGCGTGCCCTCAAAGCAGGCGACATTGCAGCACTGCTGGGGAAAGTCATTCAATTCGAGGTGGAGAGCAAGAAGCCTGAGAAGAAGTATTGGCGTGTGGCATGCGGGCAGTGGACGGATGAAGGGCCCAGTGGGACAGCTTACATGTTCCCGGCCAAGCTCTCAGGCAGGACCAAAGGCGATCCGATCGTATGGAGTGTGAGGTTCGAGAAGAATTTTGACACACGTGCGAAAGGCAAAACCACCCTCGCGCTCGACAAGTAAGCTTTGCCATGAATCAAGTGAGCTTGTCCACAGTGTGCTGACCCCTTCTGTTTCCCAGGATCACCTTTCACAAGCCGCTGGAATTTCGACATTGGTTCCCTGCAGAAGACACGAACTTTGACAGAGCTGGTGGTGGTAACGAAGCGCAGGCCAGAATTGAGTGGAAGAAGTTCCTCTGCGAGGTGTGGCAGCTGGCCTGTGACGGCGAGGAGTTGCCTGAATACGATACTGCAATCACCAAGCCTACGTCGAAGAAGAGAGCAGCCACGGTTGCAACGGCCAAGGAAGACGCCGTGGAAGCAGATGATGGAGGAGGAGAGGATGTCGAGAAGCGCTATCGCCAGGCCTTCTATGCCAAATTTCCGGAATTGCTGACGGCCAAATCGATCTGGGATGCGTACGATATGGACACAGAACAAGGCAAGTTGTTCGATCTGAGCAAGGCTTCGGAGAGCGATGCACACATGATTTCCACTTCCTGGACCGAACACGTCAGCTTAGCTAACTGTCGTGGCCCTGACAAGACGACTTTACTCGAGGCTCGCAGAGAGAAGAGAAATCATGATGTGGACTTGTGCAGCAACACCATGCACTTCAACGCGTGGCAGATGCGAGAACTCGATGCACCGGGCACGACCAACTTCATCAACATGCCGCCAGAGGGTGGTTGGGGGCCGATGGAGGATAGGTACTCGAAGCAGGATAAGGGCCGTAAAACCCCAACTGAGCTCCCCAAGATCGCAGGTGGAAGCGGCAAGCTGCCAGCGCAAAGGCTCGATAGCGCCGGCCCACTCGATCTGTCGTCTTACAGCCCCTTCATCAGCGGAAAGCCAGGAGCGAAGTCAGCGAGAGACATGATGACGGAAGAGCAGATGCAGAAGCTACAGAAGTTGGTTCCAGCAGTCTCGGAGATGTTGGACTGGCAAGCGGCGAACAAGAAGTGATGAGGTTGGAGCGCGAGGGATGGCACGACGGAAAAGGAGCTCGAGAACGGAAATCGACAGATCGGAGAACTTGGCAATACCGAAGTTCGGGTTCTATTCGGGTTCTAAGGTAGGTGGAGTTCTATGGCAGGGACTCAGAGATGAACAGACCGGACTTCAATCGGGACTCAACATACCTAAGAGAGACCATATGTGCATAGCGAAAAACATAAAAGCAAATCTCTCTTCCCAATGCCATGACACGTGCAGCTTCCGTTGCATAATGTCCATCAGCGCAGCCAAGTCAGCCCCCCACATTCTTTGCGACTTCCATCAACCTCTAGTAATTGCGGACTTCCATCGGAGGCCCAGCACATCGTAGCGAGGATGTATCACGACGGACTTCTATCGACAAATGATGGCAATCCCATCGAAGACGTATCTCGTAATGAAGTGACCTGACTGCTGCACTGACGCCATTGTTTTCATTGCAAATCTACTTCCATCCCCGAAGTCTAGGTCAGGTTCGGCTTGATGCATTCAACCCAATGCCATGCCTCCATTTGAGACCGGGAAGCAAGCTGCTCTATAGCATCATGTCCGTGATCTCGCTGGCCAACCTTTCCAACCCCGCCTTGCCTTGCTCCAATATGCTTGTGGCGGTGAATCTCATTTCCAACATGATCATGCCGAATACCACTTCCCATGCCCTTCGGTAGTCATCGTCGGCGTTCAGCATTGTCAGGTCGGTCTCATTGAGGCAACCACCAATGGCAGCGTTGATCTGGTCAGAGCGTGTGTACTCCGTGATGGCTGTCTCCACAAGCAGTTTGTGCGATGTGGAGTCCCGGTATCGCCAATGGGGATCCTTTGCGTCCATCATGCGGATCGAAACCTCATAGTGCTGCATCTGTTCCGTCGAGGCTTCGCCGAACTCCTTGATACCAGACGTCACTCGTCCTCCCGCCTCCGCTATGCTGGCCAACAATGTCGTCTGCTTCTGTTCGTAATTTTTGCGCAGTGGTTCGCCTGCCGTGCCGAAGTCTCTTGATATTTCTTTCGTGACTTTCCCGAGGCTTCGTGAGGCCATCTGCAGCGCCCAGCCTATCCGTACTAGACGTATGCGCAGTACTTCTAGCTCAGCAGCAAAGTCGACCATGAGCCTGGCTCTTAGCTGGTCGAGTTGAAACCTGCTCTCGGCAGCCGTGAGTTTGGAGGTGAACAGGCGACAGATGGCGGTGGTAGAGGGGAGAAGCTGATTCCAGAGGTCCAATGACTCCGGATCAACGCCTTGGGGCGCATGGTCGCGGCTGGGTGGAGGATGAGGGTCCATGAAACCCCAAGCAGCCACAAGAGCATCGTTCTTCAGCTCCTTGAGCTCTTCCGCCTCCGCTTTTATCTTGATCCAGCATTCTTCCAGTTTTTTGGCGCGGGTAAAGATATCGTTCTGGACGAAATTGAGGACTTGTATTCGCCTGGCTAGCTGACTACACGCTGTTAGCTATAGAAGCTGTGTGGGGTTCATCCATGCAACCCACTGATCTGCTTGGGAGCTCATCTTTGCCCGCGGTGAGTCTAGCGCAATCGGGTGATTCCAAAGTTGCACGCGATTTGTGGAGAGAAGCGGGAGCGGGGGCGGGAGCGGGAAGAACATCTTGATCCTGAAACTTCGATCGCTGAGACTTCCTCACTTCCATCGCTGAGACCTCCATCGCTGAGACTTCCCTCGCCGAGATCTCCATCGCCAACTTCTATCGCTGACTTCTATCGCCTAGTTCTATCGCCAAGTTCTATCGCTGGCTTCTCCCTTCTTCCTGCCACCGTCATCCTCACGGCCGCGAGGACTGATCCGTACAACTTCTCCCCCTATAGAACTTGCGATAGAAGCCGCCAGCAGAAGCACAATGTAATTAATGCCCAACTAATCTCATCGATGTTCATATGCCACGCTCTCTCACCATAGTTCCTCCTCTCCCATAATTTCTCACACTGCTCAACTGCTACTCCTCGACACTAGCACGAATTCTATCTTTACAAAGGACTTCTGCAATCCTACGAGCCTCTAAAATGCCGAAAAGAAAAACGGAGGAGACTATGGATCCGATGATCACGATCAAGGTAAAGCCGGCGAATTTCGACGTCACAGCCGAGCGAGGAGAGCCTATAGACCTAATCAGTGACGATGAGCACGAGGACACCATGGCCGCGATATCGAGGGAACCAGCACCAGCACAGAATCCCAAGAGCCTCAGCAACAAAGACACCAAGACTGGAACCGCCCAGACGTCTGCAGCACAAACGAAAGCACCAGTCGCGTCAAAGGCATTCGCACTGTATGCTAGTAACAGTCTGACTGCTTTGGAAGGCATGGATGATGAGTACGACGACGATGAGCTTGGGGATGTCAATGCTGATATCCTGGCTCGCCGAAAGGCAACACCGGCCAAGCCAAACGTGGTACCAAAACCACCAAAGACACCAAAGGCGCTGCCCAAGAGGAAGAATTCACCCACGAAGAGTACTGCCAAAGGCAAGAAGAAAGCTAGCGATGGTGGTAAGTTGGGACGCATCTCTTTTTTACAATTCCTTCCCAGCATTGATGTCTCATAGACAGCATGACATCCTCGTCAAATCACGGCTCTCTCAAAGCAGATATCGACGACCTTCATGGTGCATACGTAGCCGATTGGACACGTCTTTGGAACACAGAAGACGAACTTGCTGAGCTGAAGCAAGAGACAGCCGCACAAGCCGCTGAAATCGAGCAGCTCAAGACCAAACTGCAGCAGAAGGCAAAAGCGATGACTGCAAACGCGAAGGAGCAGCGGGAGCAAACGAAGGAGAAGGACGATGAGATCGAGAGACTAAAGACTTTATACGACAGCGTGGACCGGAAATACCAAGCAAGGGATACCATGCTGGACAACAAGCATAAGGCGGAGCTGCGCACGAAGGATGATGAGATCGCAAAACTTGCGGGAGAGCGCAAGGAAGTCCAAGTGCCCGCTGTGCACCAAGATGCAACCACATTCATCGCGACCTTGCAGAGCAATGTGGCAGCAAAGCAAGCTGAGATTGATCGAGTGTCCGCAGAATACGAGTCGTTCAAGAAGGCTACTGAGAAGAAGGAGCAGACATTCGAAAACCTTGTCCAGTCGAGTGCGAAGATGCTGGACGGGAAAGGTGGCATTCAGCGAACGGGGCGTCGTTAAGCGTGTGCACTGGATTTACTGGGCGCGGACATACATATACACGTTGTATACTGGGAGCATGGCCAGCGACGTCAGCACTGCGTTTCGCACGTTCGGTGCACACGAGAAGATTAAGTCCAATTTCCAGGGCAACCACTCCAAGTCCCTGCACGTCTCGCTCGCCGCCAGCTTGAAGAAGCTGCAGACTGACTATATCGATTTGCTATACGTCCACTGGTGGTAAGCCTCTGCGTTGTACAATGCTCCTCATGTCAAGAACACCGCTGACTCGCTCCAGGGATTTCACAACCTCCATCCCCGAACTAATGAACAGCCTCCATCACATGGTCGCCGCCGGCAAAGTCCTCTACCTCGGGATCTCCGACACGCCAGCCTGGATCGTAGTCAAATGCAACGACCACGCCCGCTTCCACGGACTCACCCAGTTCTCCGTCTACCAAGGCCACTGGAGCTGCGCGATGCGGGACTTCGAGCGCGAGATCCTACCTATGGTTGAGTCTGAAGGGATGGGGATAGCGCCGTGGGGTGCGATTGGCAGAGGCTGGTTCAAGTCCAAGGAGGAGTATAACGCCGCGGACCGCTAGGGGCGTAAGATGGGTGAGCAGCCGCAGAAGTACGCCAAAATTGCTGGTGTGCTGGAGGGTATTGCGAAGAAGAAGGGTGGCGAGACGCTGATTACTTCGATTGCGTTG
>JAABUW010008439.1_pt1 | contig 12033 bp, 16 predicted proteins | sample 5560081 | NCBI WGS metagenome assembly JAABUW01 (sample SAMN10711882, study PRJNA513363) | rock metagenome | isolation source: Antarctica rocks | place: Antarctica: Victoria Land, Knobhead sud | reverse complement strand
TTACTAATTAACTAAAAATCATCTACCTAATATCTAATTATAATTATTCCGGATTCGCTAAGACCTTTATACAGAATAGTTAAAATATTATCTAATAGCTACTATATAGGTACTAAGTAGGATTATAAGTATATAGGTAATAACTCTAATTAGTTAAGATAGGTATACTATTACTATTATATCGCTATCATTTTTTAATTTTAGTAGGCATATTATCACAGTACGACTCCGGTCACGTGACTGAGTCTTGGCATGGATTGCTTGGCACGCACATACCTTGCCCGCAACCACGTAGATAGACATCATCATCAATATTTATTATCCACCACATAACATATCCACGTCTTTGTTCCTGACAAAGTTGCTAAATACGCATTTGGCAGCGCTGCACGAAATGCGGTGTCAAATCGTACTCCCGGGCAGGTACATGGGCTCACCAGATCTGAGCGCATAATGCGCAAATTGTTGCAATATGCGGCCGCGCGAGATTGCCGATGTAGTCAATCTATATATACTAGAATTGTCATAGTCTATTGCTACCTTAACAGATAGACAGTCATAATAATGGGTAACTGGGAGATACGCATATAAATTTTGGTATGGTTCTCCATCTGGCCTAGTGTCCGAACTATTCTGTCACCGACGTGAGTGGGTATGACTTCTCGCCAAGGGATAGGATACCCGAAAAAACCTAGTATTTCTACCAATAGTAGCTGTCAGACCAAGACTGACAATCGTTCTCCAGTAACATATGATCGCCACATCTGCGGAAATTACGAAAATTAGACTTCAACAGACTCTTTCGTCATAGTTCACCGCCCGGAGAAGTCGCACCAAGAGAAACCATGGGAGCAGATACAAAGAGACGAGAAGCTCGAAAGCGCAAATTTGGCGCTGACGCTCCTCATAAGCCACACGTTACAGCTTCTCAACTCGAAGACAAGGAAAGCCTCGCCGATGAGCCGCTAAAGAAAAAAAGCAAGCAAGATATCTCCACACCAACGAGCCCCAGGATTTTTACGGGAGAGAACGATGAGACAGATTCCATACCAATCACTACTGATATCGTTGCTGAGAATCAAAATTTAGCACTCGTCAGAGTCCAGAGGTTCATTGTCTTCATAGGTTCATCATTCTTCTTGGAAGGATTCGGGTTTGGGTTCTGACGGATCTGATCCTAGGGAATCTGCCATACACAGCTACGGACGACACTATCAGAAAACACTTTGCGAAGGTCCAGCCAAAGTCGATCCGCCACCGCACGGAGAAGGAGGGTACGAAGTCCAAGGGGTTTGCCTTTCTGGAGTTCGAAGGTTACGACCGCATGAAGACTTGTCTGAAGATCTTTCAAGGCTCAGACTTCGACGATGGGATCTCGGCAGTGAGGAAGCTCAATATTGAACTAACGTGGGTCCAATCACGTGTTCACGCCCTGGCTGAAACTAATGTCAAAAGTGTTGGTGGCGGTGGTGGTAAAAGTAGTGACCGGAAAAGCAAGCTGCGAGACAAGAATGAGAGACTTAACGAGCAGCGAAAGCGTAAAGCTCTAGAGCAGGAGAAACAGGGCAAGAAGGTAGAGGACAAGAAGTCCGTGGAAGAAGGCAAAGCGAGATCGCGCCAAGGGAAGGAGGACATAAAGCTCAAGAAGGGACCCAAGCCTGAAGCTTTTGAGGATCACGGCGACATCCATCCCAGCAGACGGAGCAGGATGGGTGTTTGACGCACAAGGAAATCCAAGCACTCCAGTGCCGTATGCCTGTAATGCAAACAACGCTATAGACCCTCTTCGGAAATTGCTGACATCTTTGGTACGCTAGGAATGATCTTAAGCTCGGTCGTCATATCTACATTCATCGACGACATGCCAGACCCACCATATCCTTCCAACCTGCTGAAGACGTTCCCAATTCCAAGTTCTTCGATGGTATGAGAGAATGTTACCTCCGTTGTAACGACGCCGTCTTCTAATGCATACTAGGCCCCTGCTATGGACCCAAGCGCAAATCCTCCTAGAACATGATGAATCCGGATATTAGCCATATGCTTGGCATTACATCATATATCGCTACCATATGGCTCTCACAAGATGATGCATTTGGTCTTCTTTCTCTCGGGTTTTCCGACAGGTCTTGGATTGAGTACAGCTCTAGTGAAGATCAGCGACTTGCATCGTATACCTTTCAAAAGCCCTCAAACTTACCGGATAGCCTCGTCGAAAACACTCTTCAGATTCCGTTGAGTCAATGCGGAACATTCGAGGTACTTATGTGCTCGAATTTCTTTTGACACCTGTAACGCCTGCTCGTATGACACTGGCTCCATCCGCTTCGACCTCAAACCATCCATGGTTCCTTTGTCTTCTCTCAGATCAAGCTTCGTGCCGACTAATATGATTGGTACGTTCGGAGCGTGATGCTCGATCTCTGGGAACCACTTTGCTTTGACATTATCAAAAGATGGCGGACTGACGATGGAGAAGCATATAAGGAAAACGTCGGTCTGAGGGTATGAAAGCGGTCGCAGACGATCGTAATCTTCCTGGCCAGCTGTATCCCATAGCCCCAAACTTATTGGTTTCCCATCCACCATCACGCTCGCAGAATAATTGTCAAATCTATATCCAGTATCAGCCATAGTGCACTGGACTGCGTCCATCGAGCGTTATTACACGGTAGGTATATATTCTCCGGGAAAAGCATTTGTAGTGTACGATATGAGTAGACACGTCTAGAGGCATCGAGTCAGGTGAAAGCTTGCACCGTTGCAGGCATCATTGATACAGACCTTTCCTACAGCTCCATCTCCTGTCACAACGCACTACATGGATAATCCGCGTCAGCATATGGTACCCAAGGACTCGATCGAATGACGTACCTTCAGTGATTGTGTGCTTGGCGCCGAAGCCATACTGAGCAACAGATTTGGGCTAGAGATGTAGGCTCCCGTGAACCAGCAAGCAAGCAGCGGTCAATCTACATTCCGCTCAGTACCACGCCCTCAACATCTCATGGACGGGTAACGACCGTACTCTTGATCAAGGCTCTCACATCTACTCCAATCTTTTCAATAAAACTCCAGTGTTTCGAGGCACGCACGGTACTAGTTATAGCAGGGGCAGCTGCTGTCAAAGCGATAGTCCAGGAGTGAGGACAATGGCCCCCAACAGGTGTGCTCCACGCCCGTCGATTAGATAGGGGGGTTTTCACGGAAATGGAGACCTCTCAAGTAGCGCGGAAAGGCTGGATGTCCGCAAAACTCCAAACTCTGCCTTGAAAGATGGCCTCTTGAACTGTATTGCAAAAGTCATATGGTAAGGCACTCTAATGCCTCCACAGATTGACAATTGCCCTGCGACGGCCTGTGTTTCACACTCCTTGACATTGCGGACGCGGCTGCTTTCCGCCGCTTACCGCGTTAATCTATTCTAAGTAGGGTAAATTCACAAGGCTGGTATTCTGCCTAAGGTATCCTATAAGTGGGCGGTAAGTGACACCCTTGGAGCTAACCTTCTAAGGTTTAATTACTAGGCAAATTAGCCTTTATAGGTTTAAATAATATAAGTGTTAAACCTTAGAAAGTTAGCTCCTAAGAGTATAACTTACTACTTACTTATAGGATATACTCTTCTTATAAGCGTATACGCCTATTCATTTCAGCGTATAACTCCTCGTATTAGGCTTAGTAGCCTAATAGGAAGACTTTATAACTAGATATACTATCTAGTAATCTAGTTAGTATCTAATTTAATATTAGTATTAAAAGCTACTAATAAAACTCTAGTAGATTTAAGATATAGAATTATCTTATATTCTAGTATAAATTAGAAAGCCGCTAGGATTAAAGGATCTAAGGTAGTAGCTAGGCCCCGCCGCCCCTTTACAAGCCTATGCTAAGATGGCGGCTCTCTAGTAATTTACGAAAGTTAATCTTAAAAGTCTGAAGTAAGCGCTAAACCTAGGGGGATCTACGTACTACTAGGGTTGCGGTCTCCGGGATAAAGCATATTGACATCTCCGACGGAGCTCTCTCCGCAGAATTCTGCGGCAGAGCCCGTTATCCCATACCACGGCGACAAATTACTTTAGTGTCAGTCAAAGTTGAAGCACACTCATTCACGCGTTCGCAACGGGGTAGGCAGGCATCGGGGGCTTCAGGGTCTTTTCTTTCCACCAGTCAGAGTGTGGAAGGAACTACCTCCGCGCGCCACGGAGCCTCCAGATGCATCGAAGTTCTGAGTCGTGAACACCCATTTTGTGTTCCGATAATGGAAATGATATGCGCCAAAAAGTCCCCAAATCTGACACTCATTAAAGTAGGCCTCTCCTAGAGTGCAGGGGGGTTCGCCCTATGTTTCAGCGCACCGACTGTTGTTAAGTTACTTATCAGCATTCTAGTGCGATTCCTTCAAATTATAAAGGTGCTGGTATAATTCTATTAGCGAACAGAATGTGTCATTCTCCCGAGACCAGAAATTGTTCATAGAGTAGCCTTATTATCACTCGGATCTTGTACCGTAGTCCCGTCCAAAAAACGTCATCCCAAATGCTCGGAGCGACGAGGAATTCGGATCATCCCAAGTGCATGTAATCACCCTCAAAACGTGACAGGAAACTGCCGTCGGATTGACTATAACTTACCCATGTCTTCATATCATGCGGCGCACGTTTAGTTGATCGCAAATTGATCGTATCAAGGATTCTTGAGCATTTTCCAATCTCACACATACATTGCCATTGCCAGCGACTTTTCATCGGTCGCCGGCGACTTCCATCGAATAGCGACTTGCCTTGGTCTCGCGCTAGATCTAAGAGGCATCATGGAGGACCCGCAGGAATCATCTCAGACGTCGGTATCACCACCATCTAAGGCCGCTGGCTTTGAGTCCACAACATCTGGCCAAGTCATGCCTGGCACTTCCAGCGGAACAGGCAGGAGGAGAAAGGTCCCTGATTCAGTCACTCCTAATGCGTGTACCAATTGCAAGAAAGCAAGAGCCAAGGTAAGGCGCGTGAATGGGTCTCGGGGTCCACCACTTGCTGAGGCTTATATAGTGTGATGGGGTCAAGCCGGCCTGTAGACGATGTGTGCACCGGAATGTTCGAGAGTCTTGTTATTATGAGATGCATGCCAAAACGGCGAAAGAACAAATAATACGCGAAATCCAACGTTTGCAGCGTAGGAATGAACATCTCGAGCAAGAAATGGACACGTTAGGCGAGCGGAATGAACACCTCGAGCAAGAAACAGAATTGCTGGGGAAGAAGAACAGCTGGATAGAGCAGATCATACGCTCACTTCAGAATGATGGACAAGGCAATGAAATCATCAATCGACTCAAGCGCGGCGAGTCTCATCAAGCTATTGCAGAATCGCTGGGTCGACCATTGATTGGGGAGAGCAACACGCCTGTGTCTCCAAGCACCGAGCACAAGATTAGCCAAGCCATCGAACAATATCACAAAGATCTGGTTGAAAACCATGATCCTCGCTATTGGACCAATGTTACTCGAGACCCACAGCTGATTGAACATCTCATCATCCTATACTTCACGTGGATACATCCTGTGCATATGAACCTGGACGAAAGACGGTTCATGTCTGGCTTTAGAAATTGCTCAGATGTGTACTGTTCTCATGCCCTTGTGAGTATCATCTGCGCTATGTCGTGTCACCTCCTATATGATATCGACGCAGATGACGATTTGACGAAAGGCGCGGTTGACTCCCTGCGGGACCGTTTTGTAGATGAGTCGCGAGGCCTAATGAGGACCGTGGACTACCGGAAGATGACCACAGTGCAAACATACGTTATAATGTTCTTGGCTGAGTTTGGCTCCGGCCATGGTCTTATTGCCACCTCCCATCTAAGGCTTGCGGTAGAAGTCTTGATGGAAATGCAGAATTCGGATCAGTCCCAAGAAGCAGAGGAAGTGGGAGCTTGGGGGATACTGACTCTTCACACGTGTGTATAGCCCTTGATGTCTTCAAAGATAGATTATTGATGAATATTAGCGCTTGGTCAGGATTCATATATCAGAAGCCACAAGCTTCCATATCACCACGAGCCCTCCCATTTTCCGGCGACATCTTGGACGATGGTGAGGGTGATAATACATGGCGCCTATACAAGCATCCAGGTGATAGCGGTGTTCCAGATCGATTAAGCCAATCGGTGGTGACTGCGTCAGAGCATGCCAAACTCTTTCGGACTGTACATGAAAGCATCCTCGCATATTGTGGCAGTCGTGGTAAGGTTAGCGCCCAAAAACTGCTGGACATATACGAGCGGTACATGGCATGGAAGGATGGATTACCACACGCACTTCGCGAACTTGATAACGATCCGCTCCCTCATGTTTTATTCCTACAGTAAGCCAACCCACTGCGTCCCGCACAGAGGTAAAGCGATGGCTTACACGAATGTGATCCTAGCATCCAATACCACACTGCACTAGTGCAACTCCTCCAACCCATGCTTTATGCCGACAACATGGGTGTAGTTTCGTACGATCTGCTTCAGGGCCTCATCGTACAGTACGCACACGCTGGTCTGGGCCTCCTTCAGCAATATCGGAGTGCATACAGTAACTCCTACCTCTCACCAATGCAGCTCGTCTGTATGGTTCTACTCTGCGATACCGCGGTGCACTATGACGCCGTTGGTGAAGCAACTACTCAGGTAATACATTTCTGCCTCACCTCCCTTCAAGATGCCAAACGCGGCTACCCGGTTGCTGGTCCTCTGCAAAAGATGTTTCGTAACTCCTTATCCGAGTACAACATCCCCGTGCCGGATGACCTGGAGCGTTTGATTGGGGCGTCCGCACGCATTAGTCCTGAGGAGCTACTGGACGCTTTCACGAGGCCAACATATCGGCAACCGATCGCACAGATAAGGCCTAACATGGACGCCAACTTGGCAACAGATTTCCTTGCCAGCTGGCAGCACGTCTTCTCCGAAGATCGAGCCACGCAAGACTTGTCGTGGGAGACTGGTAGAAGTGGTCACGACAACGGCAGAGGCAAGAAGTCGGACATCGGCTCGATTCTTAATCCCTGAGTAACGGAGGTATCAAACGAGACAGAATGACTCCAGGGCGGCGGAGCATATTGCCGGACGAGTGAGATCTCGATGACAGGTTCGCCACGCGGAATTAACATCCTTTCTGCTACGTGATACATCATGCTGGGACATACATGGCTTACCCTCCTCCATCTGAGTTCGAGTGAGCTGTGCAGCCTTGACAAGTGAGACGTGCCTGTCAGGGATGAAGACGGTGGCGGTAGTTGGCGACGCCCGCTGCTGTCATCTTTGGCATCATCCGTGAAGGACGAATATGCTTGTCTGATCCAGTCCAAGTGCAGTCGGCAACGATACGGATCTGTAGAAAAGCGATGCGTCGAAGTCATGCCAGAGATGACATTTCTTTCATGTAAGGTAAGGTATGCTGCGATGCGTGGTTTGTGCATTTTGATTTGCTAGCTTCTCCGAGTGGCAAATTTCCAGGGCTCCACCAAGCCTTGAATTGCTACGGCGGTCCCTCGGTCCGTCCATTTCAACATTCGCCTCACTGAAATGGCCCATTGGGCTCGTGGAAGATGCAAAGAGTGGTTATGATGTCGACTATGATGCAGCTAGATACTACAAAATTAATGAGAAGAAAAGCAAATGTTAGCTCATATAGAACTACCGTAGGTGCTTATGTCTACCATGCCACGCCCTCCATCGCCGGGCTCCTTCCCGGGATTCCTCACCTTACATCCATTGCCTAGCGATCGGAATCTGCATTCACATCTGCATCAGATTCGCCTTCATCTCCACCTTCAATATCCTTCCACAAGCCATCTACATCGCCACCGGCCCTCTTCTCTGCAAGGATTCTTATCCATTGATTAAGATGGTGACCCAGAAGATGACTTGTACTGCGATCCATGAATCCAGCCAGTCGGTGCTGGCCATTCATCATTCGCTCGACTGGTACTACATTGTTGGTCCGGGGATCTAGCTCATATGCGTGTCACTTTTCCAAATACATCCTCACGCCACATTTGAGCTCCAGGAAGATTGTCGACTCGGAGACGGTATAAGAGGTGGGGCAGAGGCGACGAGAGTTTCGGCGGCTATGTCTGGGGACATCATCTGGAAGCAACGGCAGCGGTCAAGGCATATAGTGAACAGCTCAGAGGATTTAAACGTCCCAATGGAGGCAACATCAACCTGTCCGAGGCTGAGTAGCCAGAGTGGGTGTGTATACGCCCGGATACTGATGTACTCAGGGCAGATCTGAAAGAGGCGAAGGTAATGTTGATGTTGATGTTCCAGATTACTGGTCTGATATGGAAAGCATTGCTCTGTATCCTTTATCAGTACAATGAAGCATTGACGACCTAGCTGTACAGCAACTAAGCAAATTCTCCGAGCAATCATGATAGCAGAATTCATTGTAACAATCCTGGTGTTGCAGCAGGAACAGCGATCACAACACAAGCTCAACAGAAATGCAAAGCCTTTCAGAAGCCGTCGAGAAAGTAATTGGATTAACTAGCCAAACGGTGGCAATACCGCGAGGAGCAGAAACATGGCTTCGAGGTCAACCGGAGAGGTACCAATTCAACTTTAGACAACCCTCAGGCTTCAAACTTGACTTTGCTCGCAGAGCCTTGTTCAACAAATGTCAAGACTATGACAAGGCTACATATATTGCAATGCGTGGCGATCGGTGGATATCTGGCTCGGAAGGAGGAAGAGAGCGGACCTTGGGTGGCGCCGTGTTCAATGGGTTTAGGAAGCCTACTTGGTGTACGCAGCAAACGAATACGGGAATTGAATCTCATCGCACGGAATATCGTTCCGGTATCACTCGAACGACATAGTGTTTTGCACGTCCGTGGTAGATTCATGATGGCGAACCAAAAGGCTTCACTGCCGTAAGAGCGCTGCTAGGCTGATGTAATGGATGGGCTGTTGCAACGGCGGTATATCATTTGCTACAGTACAGAACGTTTTATTCGAAGCAAGTAGTGATTGCCAATAGCCTTCTCCTTCTGTCGACTTATGAAACATGCGATTACGGGTTACGTGCAGTGGCGCATCCGGTCCTGTATGAACGGGTATACCGTATTCGCCACGATATGCAGTCGAAATTACCTTTTAGAGTCTTTCAGCCCCGACAGATCGACATGTGCCAAGTAATGCCAATTAGTGCTATGTTGGGTTTTCAGCAGACTTGAGCCGTAATGGTAAGTGGGACAAGCGTCGAAGAGTTGTTGGTTGGCCAATTGCTCTGGCCGGCGGACCATGCTCCGCTGGCAGAAAATGACGTTGGCTTATCAAAGGTCTGCGGAGCCACCCGAACGCGCCGGACTAATAGGGCCGGGCACCCGAGGTGTTTAGCGTATTCAAGACTCCTCCACATCCTTGGCAGAACACGTAAATTTCCTATCTCTATAGAGCAATCTGCGTAGTAGTTGATTATTCTAGTGACACAAATCTATAGCGTCTTGATTCTGTAAAATGAAGCGATACGTAACCTCTTTAGATATAAACCTTAGATGGGACTTGATTACTGCTGTACGTGTCCAGTGCCAAGGTTACGCAAGTGTCTTGAATACGCTAAATAACTTTACGGCCGGACAGTAATAAAGTGATGGCTCTCCCAACGCCCAAACAGGTTCTCCTACAATGGCGGATGAGGGATAATGAGAGGCAGGGAACGTGGTATTGATTGGGCAACGAGATGATGCTGTGATAAAAGTTGTACCGCATCATCGTGCTCATCTCTGTAAGCTTTTCCAGAGTCAGGTGCCGCGTGGCTGCCGCTGGATCTTTCTCTGTATCATGCGCGATGTACTCGTAGGTAGGCATTCAGGCTCGGCTTTACACGTGAGATGTACCAGCTACCCACCCTTTTTCCACCTTGATCTCCTTTCGTTAAAATCTTCTCTGTCTTCCACCTTCAAACAGGACCAAAATCGAGGAGTCAGAGCCCGGGGCAGCCCCTAGTTTAACCCGCAGCCTCAGCCATTTAGCGCAAATGGAGGCGATCTACCTCCCAATCGAGGATCATTCGTCACAGGGGCCAACGAGGGTCCAGCGGCTATGAGCAACGAAGATCTAGGATGAATCTGGGTGGGAAGCGAGAAGATGACTACGCCACTTCACTGAGGGACGAACGTATCCCCTGACCTGTGAATTCGTAATCACCATGCCTACTCGCTACTGCCGACAAGCTATGTAGTGAGAACAGCAAGAGAGTTAGAGGTATTGGTAATCAGCGACGCATTTCCGCTCCAGAAGCAGCAGACATTGAAGCGATCCAAGAATTTGGCACGTCAATTGAATCTGTCAAGATCTTCGACATGATGCCGATTAGATGATGTCGTTGAGATCTGCAGCTCAGCGAACGCTGTTCGGGATGGTCATCATATTAGATGACCTATGTACGGACGCGACTGACGAAGTGCAAGATGCAGTGAACGAGGAGCATGTGGTTACTTGGGGTTTACCACATGCGTGCGTGATTTGACGTAAACTTATCCATTATTTTCTGTCTCTTTCTCTTCGTGCTACAGGATTCATGTCCATATTGATGCTGCAATACTCAGCAAGGCGGATATCCTTCAAAATCCTGGTCAGAGGACACCCATCGTCATTTGATTCTCTACCGTCACACTCAGCAGAGAGTTCCCAGACTCCGTGCGTGACCTTCCTGGCTTTGCCATCAAATTTGGCGCTGTAGAAGATAATATCGGCTTGAATTGGGTGTGCAATCGCTCGGTCATTGCGAGATTGTACTGATCCGTATGCAGTCTATCTTTTTCTGCCGTGACCCTATATAAAGGCCGGATGTTATTTGTTCTTAGCATCGTAACCCGAATAAATTCCTCCTCATCCACGATGCTACGTTCGACTTGCTGGCCTGTACCCGGAAGGGTAAGAGTACGCTCTACTGCTACCCGCAATTATACTGACATGAAAGTCTAAGCGAATATGCTGGGTTGATTTTCTTAACGATCACGCTGACCCCAATGGCTAGATCCATTATCATGGTTATGAGTTCCATACGTTCAAATGGTACATTTAGTCAATCTACTGGTGATTGGGGTTGTATCATTGACCTCGGTGCAGGGCGAACAAGGGGTACAATTCGTGTACATCAAATACCACTTTCTCGCCGAGCAAGTTCATAAAGGATTAACTGACCCAAAGCAATCGAGGTACATGGCGCAGATTCCGACTATTTGAAGAGAAAGCTCTGAGACCTTATGGAAGAGGGCATAGAGGTAGCCTGGGAGGCAAATTTGTAGACTATGCAGTCCGAGGCTGCTGACGCTAGTAAGCTGGGTTTCGACTCCTTTGATGTCACCAAGGGTAAGCTTAATCACAGTAATGGGTACAGCGCTTTCCATGACTGACAACACTGTGCATAGTCTGACCTCGAGACCAGTGTCCAGTACGAAAACCTGCTAACAAAAATTATGGTTGGTATTTACTTCTGCCTGCTAGATATCTAGATGAAAGAATTTGGCCGCCTGGTTCTGAACAAAACCCCCAAGAACTATCACCGGGATGTTGAACGAAGCGCTTTCTCCTTGAGGAGTATCGTCCCAGCATCGAAGACTCTCTAGAGCCACTACTCTATTTCCGCATATTTTTCTATCGCGACGCCCAATACCACGGCATTGGCGTCAGCACTACCCCAGCTTCCTATCAATTGCCATTTTATGGCCGATAACTACAGTAGCCCCATCCTCGGCAATCAATTGCGCGTCGACGCCCACCATGGAGGCAATAAGCAGTACACGCCAGACAGCTTCTCTAATATGTGGACGTGGCTTCGCGATAATCCCCGATATTTGGCTTTCAGGCGTGACGTCTCGGATCCCACGAGTAGCCATGAGCGCGCATTACGAGGTCATAATAGACAGTTGGAACTTGTTGAAGCCAATTCGGTACCACCAGGCTTAGGGGTTAGCCAACACGAAGTCCCACGAACGCTTCTGAACCATCATTTCTACCCATAAACACCCATC
>JAABUW010008438.1_pt1 | contig 12033 bp, 19 predicted proteins | sample 5560081 | NCBI WGS metagenome assembly JAABUW01 (sample SAMN10711882, study PRJNA513363) | rock metagenome | isolation source: Antarctica rocks | place: Antarctica: Victoria Land, Knobhead sud | reverse complement strand
CCTGTAGTTGAGCGCATTGGTGCAAGCAGCAGGTGCAACCCTGTCACAACCCTGTCGCAACCCTGCCACCAAATGCAGGACACTGTCAACGTGCTACCCGTTTTCACACAGGGCTGTGCGCGGGACCGAGATTACAGGGTGGGCGCACTCGGCGGCGGCCGTTGTGCCGGCCCCCAACAAGGTGCACTGCGTGCATTTCCGGCGCCGGCTCTGCTTCCAACCTCCTGTGGACCAGCAGCAGCGACACGGCTGCCGTGTCGCAGCGCATCCAGCTCACACTGGCACACCCATGCGGGAAGGGCTCATGCCCATCGGCAATCGCTGCCTGAAACTGAAAATGCTTGCACAAGTGCTTGTGAATTGGTCCCAGACGGCAGGACTCATTTTTGCTAATTTTAATAAATCGAAAAATTTCATGTGAGTTTTTGTTTTAAAAAGATTGGCATTTATAGCTGAAAAGTATTTTAAAATCTTTTTTGTACGGGGCGCTGCCGGTTGCTTGTTCAGCCCTGGAGCAACGCCTCTCTCGAAAACTCACAATCCCCAAAGCTCCCCGAAAACTCCTGCAGGTCAAGCTGGTGGCGGCGCCGCTGGTGGGCGAAGGCGATGCAGCGATGCAGATGGCGCGCTGCAACGTCTCCAAAGACGCCTTCTACTCCGGCGCAGTGCGTCTTAGAGATCATTCTTGAATGTATGTATGTGTATCTATGCTACTCGTTTGCCTCGGCGCCGCAACTGGCAGCGCTGCAACGCCTTCAATGACGCCTTCCAGTCCGGCGCCGTCCGATTTTCATAACCATTATAAAAATTAATTTTTTTTATTAAACAGTTGGGCAATCAAGTGTTTTAATTGAAAGGTGCGCCATCCAATCACGCCGCTGCCTCACGCCGCTTAACTGGTGGTCACTGTTCAAGAGCGCAAATTCACCACCTGAAATGACCCAACAGAAAGCTCGCCGTGGACCTCGGCGACGAGGGCACCGCGACAGTACACGGGCGGCATGCGATGAGTCATGCCGCTGGTCACGCCGCCGAATATACCGTGTAATGTCACGAACTCTACACGGGTCCTTTCAGCAAATCCTCCAATCTGATTGCCAAACCTGAACGACAGGCCAGGAAGCGGGGCGGCGTCGGGGGCGGCACGGCGGCGGTCGGCGCGCGGCATGCGATGTGCGCGCTGTCTTTGGTCACGCTGCCGACGCGACTCGATGTAGACAGCCTGGCGCACCGGCCCCGCGGTCTTTGGGTGGTGCCGACAACAGAGGCGGCGTTCGGCGGCAAAGGCCGCCGCACTCAAGGTAGGTGTATCTATCAAGGTCATTCACCTACTCTAGGGTCTGGCGGCTTGGCGATTGACCTCCAACTCGGCACTTGCAGCAATTGGAAACCTCATCCAGCGCGCAGCCGCCCTGGGTGGTGCCGACAACCGCGGCGGCCTTGGGCGGCAATGAACGCCGCAACAGAGATCTGTCCGGAGATGCTGCATGCCCTCGTTTGAGCATGCAAAATCTTGGGCTGACATCTGGGGGCGAGGCCCGCCGCACTGGAACTCTCAGTGCCCGGTGTCCGGCTCACAATTAGGTTTTATAGTGTGTGTAGACAGCACACACGCCGGCAAGGCTGTTTCCACCCTAAACCCTAGCACCTGCCATATGGTCCGGGGGCAGGCCTGGCTGCTGTGGACTCGTCATTCACCATGTCTTCTTGGCAGATATCGACAGCACATGCTCTAGGCACGACACTAGCACCAGGCTATGTTCCCGAGTCCCAATGGCATCCTCAGCCAGCCACGCTGCATAAGGCCGCAAACCTAGGTTAGGGTTTAGGGTTTATCGTGTGTTTGAACCTCCTGTATTCGCACCTGCTCGCAGGCGAAGGCGAGGCTTCGGTGCGCATGCAGAGCATGGTGTCGCACGCATGCGGCGTCGCGCTGACTGGCGTGGCGCTGGCGACGGTGGCGCTGTCGACGCTCTGGGAGGCGGTGAGACACTCACGAGCATTGCCCAGGGGCGGACAAAAACAGGAAAACCACAAGGGAGAGTGGCACTTGTGATGCGCACGTGCGGGCATGCCATCGGGTGCTGGGTTTGCTGTCCTTGCGTGTGCAGGCTCTGCACCCGCATGACCATCCAGCCATTGTCGCGTTGGCTGCCGGCATAGCTTGACAGGGTTTCGCATGCGGGGTGTAGACGTGCAGTGGTTACAGCCGGGCGCCAGTTTCCATCGGACAGGACTTACATTGTCCACAGATCACTGCCCAGAAGCCTGCAGGTGACAGTAAGTGAGACTTCCGGAAGCCGAATGGCTGTCTTAGGGTTTAGGGTCTGCTTGAGTAAGGCTTGAGCAACCTCCGGAAGCCGAATGGCTGTCTTAGGGTTTTGGGTGTGCATGAGTAAGGCTTGAGTAACCTTGTGTTCGCGCAGACGGCCAAGGACCGCCGATTTTCGGGCAGGGGCGGCGAGGTGCCAGCGCTCATGCTGCCACGCAAGCCGGCGGCGGTGCACGCGGACATGGCCCAGACCCTGGTCGGCAACGGCGTCGACGCCGCGGCTTCGAGGGTGTGATAGCGTCAGTCTGCCTGTACGAATAAAGCTAAACCCTGAACCACTTCGATAGGGTCGACAGTGTTGGCTCTTTTTGTGTTTGCCGCCCATGCATGAGTGCGCAAGTGCCTGCATGCAGGGACTCTAGCTGCCTGGAATCGGGCATCCAACACCTGGGTCGCAGGTCAACGCCCTGGAAACAGTTGATGCACATACTGTGCAGGTGCTGGTGTATGTGCTGTACAGCAGCGTGGCGGCGGTGCGCACCCGCACCGCCGCAAAGCTGCCGCCGCCAGACGGCAATGCGCCCACACGCCCGCCTGGCGCCTTTTCGGTGCGACACAGCGCTGTCTTCAGAACACCCTAAACCCTAAACCCTAGATCCTAGAAGGTCTTCAGAACAGCTTGTTGCACCGCCTCCTGAGCCGCACCGATCATCCGCATGCGATGGACGAAGTGCAACACTGAGGCAGCTGCCCCGCTTCAGGCGTGCTGTCGTATGCTTAGGGTTTCTGTTATGTGCAGAAACGTAAGGACCTGGGTTCCCACGACGGCCACATGCTGCTGGTGGAATACTTTGAGGAGCACCCGCCGCTGCTGGGCCGGCCCGGTGAGCGGATGACCCTTGAGACTTCAACGACGGTTCTTGGCAATCGGCCTTCGAGTGCTGCCCTGGGCTAAACCCTAAACCCTGGGCTATCCTTCGGACACGACGAGGTCCGCAGCCTCGCCTGGTCGTCAAACGGCGCACGTGTGGGAGGCTGCTGGGTGACGCGCTCCGCTGCTGCCGCAGGCATGGGCGTGCGGCTGCAGACGTTCTACCGCAAGCGCAGCCCCACGGACGCGGGCCACCAGGCGCTGGTGACAGGTGCGCCTCCGGCGCAGCGAAACGGCTGTGGCTGTCGGGTTCGCCGGACCTTTCGCAGACAACATCAAATGAGACAGCTCCAGCAGCAGCTGACGCAGCCGTCCGTGCGCCGCAGCACGCACAGCATACCCGTAACCCTAAACCGTAAACCCCAAGGGCACGCGTATATGGTGCAGACAGATAGCAGGGTCCAGGCGCAGGAAAGACACCGCGGCATTGCGCCATGACGCGCCCCCCCTGGAGAAGTTGTCTTTGCGGTTTCGCCTGAGGGTCTGCCGTAATCGCGCTTCAGGCAAGGAGCGCTGGCGGGTGGGCGCGGTTGTGCCGCTGCAGCCGGGCGACGACTCCCCGTTTCTGGGCAACATCAAGCCCGGCGTCCCCCAGCTCGCCGTCGAGGTGCATGACATAAGGCCGACAGCGGTTGCATAGCATATGGCCAATCTGCTCTGGGCAAACCACCCCTGCTGAGACAAGAAAGGACTCTCATGGTGCTCCCCGTTCTTGGGCAACATCAAGCCCGGAATCCCCCAGCCCGCCGGCGAGGTGCGCCCGCTATCCAGCATGAAGCTGCGTACATGTGGGTGACGCCTGTCATTCAGCGGCGTTGGATGCGGTGATAGCCAGCCTGCTGGGGCCCCTTTGTTGCCACGCAAATCCGGATGCGCCTGCTTTGCTGATCTGCACAGTCCACCTGCCGACCAGCCCAGGCTGTCGCCGCTGCGTGCTGCGCATCGCGGCACCCTACAGCGAGTGCACAGCCCTGGCCGCCGATAAAAACTATTTTTTAAATTTAAAATAATATTTAATTCTATAGTTCATTTTAAGTTTAGAAAGTTCACTCAAAACTTTCTATTTTTGGCGAACCATGATGAGTGGCGAACCATGATGAGCAAACACCGCTGCAATGATCGGCACTCTTTCGATCCTTCGCGCGCAGTCGCCCATGTTCAAGGCGCCGGCCTTTGGCTTCTCAACGGCCTCCACGGACTTCCTGCTGACGCGCCACGCCAGCGGCCGAATGAGCCTGCGAGAGTTCCAGGGCGCCGTCGCCGTCGGCCAGCAGGAGCCGCACATCCGAGTTCCCGCGCCTCAGTCCAAGGAGAAGCGGTACGCCCGTTTCCGGATGTCAAATGGTCCACGCAAACCCAAACCAGATGAGGTGAGACGAATTGAGTGAACCCTTGTTCCTGTCATTGAAGTGCATGACACTCACCAGGCGGACATCGAAAGCACAGTGAAGCTGAACCTGCCTCCAGCCGGAGCCTCCTGTTGTCAGACTGATGCTACTGTCGCATTCAGGGCACTGCCTCTGCGCAGGAGGATCGAGGAGCGGCGGCTGGCGGCGCACTGGCTTTCAGGCGGACCCGTAGCTCATTCATGGCATTGTGGTTGTCCGCAGGGAGATCGAGGAGCGGCGGCTGGCGGCGCACTGCTGGCGGGAGCTGCGGAACCGCACGATGCGGCTGGAGAAGAAGGGCGGCGCCGGTCCCGCCACCATTGGTGTGCCTCCACGACTTTTTGCGTTTCGCAGCGCTTTTGCAGCGCTCAGCAGGCCGCAAAGCCCAGCCCGCGACAGGTGTGCGGACGCTGTCCTCGCGGCTGTCATCCTTTCCAGACGCAGGGAACTTACTGGACGACATCTCATATGAGCCTGCAGGTGTGCGGGAGCTGTCAGAGATGTTTCCGGGACTGTCGGACTCGGTGGTGAGGGCGCGCCTGCGGGACCGCTGCGGCTGCATCCCCTTCCGGGTGCGCGCCGATTTAGGGTTTAGGGTTTAGGGTCAGGCTAGTGCGCGCCGAGCCTTGAAGTCCATCCCTCCCTTTTGCTCTTGCTGGATCTTTGAGTGTCCTGTGCCCCGCGTCTGACCCGGCTGAGAGCGCCTTGCATTTCGTCCGCGGACAAAGTCAGCGCCGCACTCCCCTTCTGCCAGGGCCGCTGGCAAGCTGTCCGCGGGCTGTGCGGGTTTAGGGTTTAGGGTTTGTGCTGCGTCAGTCGAGAGGCCGGTCGATCCTGTGGTGAATGTCACCTGATGACTGCGTATCTGGACGTCAGCGCACATGGAGATGTACGGTAATGACGCCAGCGTGATTGCGCAGGGCGACGAGGCGAAGTGGGCGCTGGCAGAGGGCGGCCGCACCCCCGCGGAGGCGGAAATGCGCAAACAGGCGCCGCCTGACACCTGGTGCAGTTTCTCGCCAACCCAAAAGTCATCCTTTGGACCCGAGGATTCTGGATCGGATGGCGTTACTACGTCAGTCTGCAGACTGTGTCCACTCGAACACGTCTGTGGCCGCCTAAACCCTAAACCCTAAACCCTAAACCCTAAACCCCGCAGGTGCGCACTGGAGTCGATGCGGGCGGCCCTGGAGCGGTACCATGGCCAGGGCCTGTATGCGATCGAACGCAGCAGCGCCGCCGCAATGGACCGCCTCGCCACCGCGGCGCAGCAGCTGCCGGACGCCGATGACCCGGTGCGCGGTTTTCTTGAAAAAGAGTTTTTAGGTGATCCGCCGCGCATTCCGTTGCTGGTCGACTCTTACTTCCGAGGCTGTTTTCGAGTCGAAAGCAAGCTTTCAAAAAAAATTTGCAAGATCCATTTGCTTCTTTTCTCCAACACCTCCCTTACCCAGCGTGCTGGCGAATGTGAAGGCGACTCTTCGTGTTGGCCAGTCCTGTTGTGATTTGCAGTGGCATGGCGGGCTTCTTTGCCTACTCGTCCTGCTTGCGAGTGCACAGCAGGAGCGCTGCCATGCAGGCACCGGGCTCGTTCTCTGAACCATTGTGCATGGCAAAGGGTGAAGAAAGCGGTTGCGCTAGTGGGCTCGGCGGGGCAGGGGGCTCCACGTGCGGCCACAGACTCTTCACAGGATCCCCAACAGGACAGTGCCAGGCCCAGATGCAGCCTCCACGTATCCGTCGCCTGATCCACCCGCTCAACCGCCGCAGGAGGTCAGGAAGGCCGTCGCACTGGTGGAGTCGGCAGGGCAGGGGGCGCCCTGGGCGGCGACGGATGCGTATGTGTCCACGGTGAGGGAGGGGCGCGGCAACCTCACGCTCAACGGCGCCGGCGACCCCACCGGGCGCGGCCTCGGCTACTCCTTCACCCGCGACATCCGGCGGGTGGGTGGCATGAGACGATCGGATGTGTATATCCAGGCGTCTGGATCGGCGCACGGTGGCGCAGGAGGCGCCGCATATCGGGCCGCCAGTCTGGTCTGCTCGTGTGCATCATCCGTTCCAGTGTGTATCATCGCCCCTTTGCAGCACACGGCGGACCACCTGGATCCGCGCGGGGCTGAGCGCGCCATCACGGTTAGAGGGAACCCCCTGTGGCTCATTGCGCCTGTGTTCTCTCCCCATACAACTCGGAACCTCCACATTCTGACAAATCACGTAATGGCCCCTCGCAGCACGCGGTGGAGCATCTCGGGCCGCGCAGCGGGGAGCGGGCCATCACAGGCACGGGCGCCGATCTGCGGCGCCTGTCCATGGACGACTCTCGGCGGCAGCTGCTGGCAATGGGCGTTGCCGAGGAGGAGATCGCACGTGGGTCTCGTAATGTGGCTGCTGTGCGACGCGTCGAATGAACCCGTACATTATTAATATTATTAATGATTAATTAATAATTATTAATTTATAATTATTAAATTATTAACCCGTATATTCGTTGCGCGGTGCCATCATGCGGCGCCAGCTGCTGGCCATGGGCATCGGCGAGGAGGACATCGCTCGTGGGCTGGTTCTCCTTCGCCTTGACGTCGAAACACATGATGGACACACACATGGCGCAGACACACTGCGGCGTGTGCGTGGAACGCAAAACGAGCTAGGATTTGCGGTTTTCGGGCTGTGTCTGCCGAAGCCAGTGGCACAGCACACCCAGGGACATCAACACCCGCATGCTCATGCCCATGTCCGGCCCTAAACCCTAAACCCTAAACCCGATGGAACACTGAGGATGTTCCGCGCAACGCTGCGCTTCCCTTGATGTGCAGCGCTGACGCGGTGGAGCCGTATCGCACTGGTGCGGGAGCTCAGCAGCGCCGCGGCTGCAGACGGCGGCGCCGCGGCGTCCAAGTTCGGCACGCAGTTCGCGCGGCAAGCGCGCGAGTCCGCGGCGGAGCGCCAGAAACGGTACCAGCACCAGTGCCAGGCCATCTTCGACCGCCAGGTGCAACCTGCCAAACCTGGAGATTCTAAACCCCGCAATGAGCTTCAGGCAGTGCGCGACTCCGCAGCAAAGCGCCAGAATCGGTACCAACACAACTGCCAGGCCATGTTCGACAGCAGGTGCCCTGATCGTTCCCCACCAAGCCCATCAGTAGATTTACACATAACCCTCTTATGGCAGCCACGAAGCGACAGGGGCGCTGTCATGCGCCAGTGCAAGCAGTGCACACCCAGATGCTTTTGTCATGGTCTCAGTGTCAAATGTTCACGGACGGCGCAGGCTGTGAAGGTTCATGGACGACCCTGAATGGTTGAAGGAAGTCTTTTAATGAAGGAAACGCTGTTGCAAATTATAAGGAGTCCGTATCTTTGGATCTTACATTATAATTGATTTAAAATAATTAAAGATACTAGTTTAATAAAGAAATCATATTCGTAAATTAGTATTTATTTCAATAAACTTTTCTTTTAGAGAATTGGTAAATTTTATTACAAAAGAAACTCAGTCTCACCTGTAGTCAAACCGCCTGTCACAGGTGGCGGCGCTGAGCAGCCCCGACGCAGACTCTTTGGCGCTGGAAGACGGCGGCGGCGGCGGCGGCGGCGACGCGGCGATAGATGCCGCCCCGGCCGACGGCGCCGCCGACGCCGCCGCTGAAGCCGCCGCCGAAGGCGCCGGCGCCTCGGATGAAGACAGTTTTGGCGACCAGCTGGAGGGCCTGCTGGCCGGCAGCGACGACGATGCCAAGTCCAGGCCCGCAGCAAAATCTGCCGCAAAACCTGTCGCCAAGTCTGCTGCGAAAGCCGCCGCAAAGCCCGCAAAGCCGAAGGTGGGCCGACCGTTTTGCGAAGCACCCGGAGCTGGCAGATCTGAATTCTGTGTGTGCTGGGTGCTGGAGAAAAACATTGCCGCAATGCTATATAACATGTACGAGACGGCAGCACGCTGAGGTCAAGCATTGCAGCTTGTAAGAAAGCTGCAAGGCTGGAACATGTGACATAGGTTCCGCGCAAACAGGTTGCTTCCCACCCCCACCCAGGTATCGCGGTGGCGAATTCGAGGCAAGAAGGTGAAGAATCCACAGCAGTGACGGCGCCGCTGGTGTGCCAAGGAGGAGGCCCAGGAGGTTGTCAAAGTTTTGACCGGACCCGTCTTTCTTCGTTTCAGGTACAGAATCTGAAGAAGGCTGCGGCGACAGCGCCGCCGGATGTGGAGGCGGACGCCGAGGTAGAAATGTGGATTTCCAAGTGTCTGATCAAACGGGTGTTTGCACCTCGACAGGCCAAGAAGCTGAAGAAGGGCGCGGCGACGGCGCCGCTGGATGTGGAGGCGGATGCCGAGGAGGAGGCTGAGCTGGCGCGCATGCGGGCGGCAGGCTTCACCGGCGGCAGCGAGGCGGCAGGTGATTCCTTGACGCACTAGACCGCACGCGTTGCGACTTGGAACTGCGAAGGCTGCTGCTTTCGCAGCTGCTTCGCCGGCGGCAGCGAGACGGCAGGTGCGCCCGGGCGCAGCTGGTGGGTTTAGGGTTTAGGGTTTAGGGACGTGTGCAGACCACCGAGGTCCTTTGCACGACTTGCCGCGTCCCAGACTGTTGCATCAGTATTCAGCTTCAGGCCGTAGCGCAGCGGCACGGTCGTGGCGACGGATGCACTGCCGCATGCATTCACGAGTTCGGAAATGACCGGAGGCCGAAGTTCGTGCTGCTCGGCTGGAGGGTCCGCCTGCCACACAGCAGATGGAAGAGTGGCCAGCGTGAACTGACAGGGCGAAATGGACCAAGTGCTGCCAGGCTGTGCTGCACACAGCAGTTGACCATGGCACTGAACACACGCCCCAAATGACTGCAGACGGCGGATCGAGAGCCAGAAAGTCGGAGCTGGAGGCGGCCCCAGGGGCGAGGCGGGTGCGGCGCACCGTCAAGTGGACCGCCGCCGACGGCTCGCAGGCCTCCAGGTGCGCATTCATCCACTATTAGGGTTTAGGGTTTACCCAGGCTTAGGGTTTACCCAGGCACTTTGTGCGTTGGGTGAGGCGCACCATCAAGTGGACCGCCGCCGACGGCTCGCGGGCCTCCAGGTGCACATTCATCCACTATTAGGGTTTAGGGTTTACCCAGGCATTGCACTTTGTGCGTCGGGTGAGGCGCACCGTCAAGTGGACCGCCGCCGACGGCTCGGAGGCCTCCAGGTGCACGTTCGTCCACTATTAGGGTTTAGGGTTTACCCAGGCTTTGCACTTTGTGCGTTGGGTGCGGCGCACCGTCAAGCGGACCGCCGCCGACGGCTCAGAAGTCTCCAGGCGAGTTCCTTTGGCGTTTATTCAGGCCGTAGGGCGCAATAGTGCTGTAGCGCACACGCATGACTCAAACCTGTGGCACTGTCCTTACAACCTGCCTGCCATCACGGCTCGGCTGCAGAGCACTTCAACAAAGCACCCACCGCTGACTAAACCCTTCCCTTTTTAATCCCGATCGCCGCAGGGAGATCATCGTGGCTAAGCGGGAGGAGGTGGCTGCGCTGCATGCGCTGTGCGCTGCCGGCAAGGACATCGGCGGGCCCTGGGGCTTCGGCACGCGCCACATCAAAGGTGCGCAGACATATGCGGGAATCGGCGCACCAGTTCTTGACTTTTCTGTGCTTTCTGTGCAAGAGCGCTCAGCTTTCTGCGTCTTTGCCGCGGCAGTGATCTGGCTTGGAACAACCTGCGCGTGTCAGCTGCGGCAGGTCAGGTCCATTCTGGGCAGTCGAGAGTTGATCGACTGCCACGCCTCCTGCGCTGCAGGCAAGCCGTCGCGGAGGGGGCATAAGAAAAAGGTGAGCTGAGCCAACAGACCAGCCTTGTGACTCGAGTCGGATTGCTTGACTGCACGCGATTGCTTATGTGCAGTCTTGTGATCAGGGTCTTGCGGCACAGCAATCATGCCAATCATGCCAATCACGTTTGCAACGAGCCTAACAGTATTAGGTCAAGCGAGTGCAATCTGTGCTGCAGCCAACGGCAGCCGGCCGGGCGCCAGCCAAGCGCAAGAGGGAGGCCATCGAGGTGGGCAAACATTCTCCTCGCTTGGCTCGTGTCAGTGCAGTGCTGCAGCCGTGCCAGAACACAACAGAAAAAGGTCTAAAAAGCATTTCTACCTCTTCAGTTGCCGGCCGGAACGATGTCGCCGCAGCAGCCAGCGGTTCTGTCCAGAGCTTTCGGGGAACTCATCGATTCCTGACCTAGACAACAATGAGCTGCTTTACATATGTATATATACATAAATATATAAATCTATATATATTTATATATTTATATACAGCCTGCAGTGCAAGACGGGGACTCGGAGGAGGAACAGGAAGGCAACCCGGAGCTTGCTGCGCTGTCTCAGGTTTTCATCAGAGTTTTGCCTTTTCAGATTTCATAAGCAAACCAAAAAACGATCAGCATCCTCTCTGCAGTACGAGACGGACTCGGAGGCAGACGAGGATGACAACCCGGAGCTTGCGGCGCTGTCCTCGCCGCGCGCCACCAAGGCATGCTCCCAAATGCAGGAAACTGCAGACCTCAAGGGCATCCGTTTTAGGGTTTAGGGTTTAGGGTAACCCAACAGTCGCTCATCAAGCTGCCATGCACATGAAATGGATGAGGCTTGTGGCATCAGCCTACGGCATTCCTGCCGATGCAGCTCGCCGCTGGGACTCTCCGGCATGTCTCACCCAGACCTGTGCGTCTGTTGAGCCTGTCGGCCCAGCCGCCTCAGTTCTCAAATGGACTCAGCACGCCCTCTTGGCCGCCGACTCACAGAGCAAGCGCGTCAGCAAGCGCAGCCAGATCGTTGGCGCTTGTGGCATCAGCAGGCCGCCCGCCGCTGTCTGACGGACATTCATCATTGTATTCTGCAGAGCGGGCGCGTCAGCAAGCGCAAGCGCATTGTGGTCGACTCTGATGAGGGGGAATCAGAGAGCGGCGAGGAGGAGCCGCAGTCCCCAGGCGGCACCACTGTCCAGCGCTCCTCGTCTGGCCGCACGCTGCAGAGGGTGCGGCGCATTATGATGATGCCGCGATATCAATGGACACGCTTCCTGAGATTGCGCAGCAGATCAACAGTCAGCCGCTATGCTGCCGGACGACGTCACTGTGCAGCGGGTGTCGTCTGGTGCCAAGTTGTGCGGCGAACAGTGCAGACAGTAAAGCAGCCAAAAACCAAAAAATGCCAGTACAAGAAATATCTAAATGAATTTTTCTGAAGGCGTGCCTATGGTGACATGAAAGTATTGAAACCCAAGATGCCAAATGCAGTTCCCGTACTCATTTCCGTGACTTCACAGGCGCCGAGCGCATCGCGGGTGGCCCCCACCGGGCGGCGCGCGCTGAACGCGGTGCTGCGGCGCATCGTCACGTTGCTGCGCAAGCCAACGCACCCGAACGCTGCCGAGTTCCGCATCTTCCAGGTATCAGGCGCCTG
>JAABUW010008428.1_pt1 | contig 12045 bp, 10 predicted proteins | sample 5560081 | NCBI WGS metagenome assembly JAABUW01 (sample SAMN10711882, study PRJNA513363) | rock metagenome | isolation source: Antarctica rocks | place: Antarctica: Victoria Land, Knobhead sud | reverse complement strand
GTAAGGAAGTGGTGGGAGGTTTTTTTTATATATATATATATGTTTGGTTGACTTGGATTGTGTTTTTTTACCATCTCTTTGAATCCTAGACGTTTCCAAACCTACTTTCTCCCTTCCTCACCACTCTCATCCCCGAATCCGCGGGTTAAAGCCTGGATGCTACTAAACCCCGGGGATGAGATGCGTCATTTCGTGGATCCCACTAATTCTGTCGTTGGCACGCTCTCAATCCTATCAAACCCCACCTTCGCCTCCCCTCACTCTCGTCGGAACATGCTTCTCGGCACTCATCCCCCTCTCTTCCCTCCCCGCGCCCCCCAAATCCACAAGCCCGTCACTCTCAGCCCCTATCCTCCTCCCCTTCTCAACCCATCTCCGCCAGGGCTTATAGCACGCTACACTCAGCGCGCCGAGGACTATGAAGGAGCCGCAGATGGCGCCGCCTACATCCAGCGGGTTACCAACATCCTACATCCAGAAACAACGGGATCGGAACAATTCTCACCGATGATATCGAAATGCTCGCCCGCAGCTGTCACACCATCCCAGAATCTCTCACTCGACTGCGCGACATTCAAGACGAGCGTGAGGAGTTGGATCAGGCCGATGACTACAGCGACCATGACCGTGATGACGGTAAGCACAATGGAGTAGTACAGGATGGCGATGTGGTCTTTTGCGAGGGCGGTGGAGGTGTAGAGGGCCATCATTAGGGCGCCGTCGAGGGTGTCGAGGAGACACATTCCCGCTTTTGTCCAGTACATAACGTGATTAGCTTGTCTGGATTATTGATACTTGGGGGTATTTCTGGGGATGGGGAGGGAAGGGGGTCACCGGTGAATAAGACGGGGAAAATCAAGATCAGCCATATGCTAGTGCCCTTGGCTGCTTGGATCGAGGCGATGCCTAAAAGTGCGACTTCGGAGGAGGTGTCGAAGCCGAGGCCGAAGAGGATGCCGAGGGGGTACATCTTCCATGGTCTGCCAATGTTTGTATCAGCAGAAAATACCCCCATACTAAACGAAAGGGAACAACAAAGCCAATCACCGGTCAATAAGCCTAAACATCCGCTTAAACAGATGGAATAGACATCCCGCTCCTTCAATCTTGAACTCCTGCTCCTCTCCAGGGGTTAACCTGATGGCTTTCCGAAGCTGCTGAATGAGTTTGTAGCAAATGTACATGTTTAAAACCCCAAGGATGATCAGGAAGCTGGCAGATACGGAGGTGCCTATGATGGAGCCGATCTTGCTGAAAGTGCCGAATTTGGAGCTGATGGCTGAGGCGGTGGCAGCGACGACGATGGAGGTGATTGTAACGATGCTGGGTGGTGGGAGTTGGTTTGGTAAGAAATGGAAGAGCAGGTTTGGGAAGAGACGACAGCCATAGGAGTGAAGTGAGACGGGAGGAATGAGAAACCTACGTTGAGTGGCCGAGCGAGAAAAAGGTGCCCACGGTGACGGGGCGCTGGCCAGAAGCGATAAGCCGGCGAGTCATCAGATCAATTGCCTAATTGGTATATGAGTTTAATGGATCCTGCTGGTTGTGCAAAGTTCCTTATACCGAGATGTGGTCCGCATCTAGAGCATGGCGCAGTCCCAGAGTGTATGACAGCACCGCAGTGGATATGAGAGTTCTACGTGAATGCTGTCATCTCATCTCCTTTTCGAACCAACGGAAGAAAATATTCAAGTTACTCATACCCGTGGTAGTGCTATTGAGATCTCAGTACTGTCAACTCGAACTTGATTCATGGAGTCCGCTCTCAGACCAGAATAATCCCAACGGCCACCCATGCCGCAGCATTGGCAACTGCAACACCGGCGATGATTGCAATCGCAGGTAATGGCAGCTTCCGTAGAGCTGGAGTGCGACCATGGTATGCGATTGCTCGGCTTGAAATGATCTTTCGTAGTTCCATGACGGCGGAATCGATATTGAAGCTCAACTGGCTTCTAATAGCGAGAATCTTGGATGAAGCGGCTTATCAATGAATAGAAAATTACAACAACGGTACACTTACGATCAAAGTTGATCGGAAGAATACGCTCCTTATTCCCTGCAGACACTCAAACGTCATGAGTTTTAGGCTTCTTGACAATGCCCAGCAGCTGCATTTTGAAGTGGAAAGTAGCTTAGAAACTCGAAGTTGTTCAATTCAACCTAAAGATCCATCTTTTTGGATTCCCAATGGCCTTAATGAAGTATTGCTTATCGCGCGAGGTACACTGTTGGCGAGAAGTTGACTTGCCCGTTTGTCGACAGGATGACTAAGCAAATCCATATTGAGGTGCACAAAATTGAAATAGAAACATGAATGTTAGCTTGTACAATTGGCCTTGAGTACTGGAAAACGATTCCCTGGCTTTTGACCATGCCATCCCAGTCTTCCCAACGCATTCTGTCCGGTTTGTATATGTACACATTCCCTAGCCGACAGTAGTCGCCAGGACCTGGGCCTCCAATACATTCCTGCCCTCCTTTTACACAAATCCATCCAAAGAGATTGCCGAAAACTCAGAAAATTATTAGAATTAGAATAGAAGCTTAAGAAGTTTGAGACTGGGGAACTAATACAGGTACATGGAATATTAAAGATCCCATAGGTGGTAATCAAAACAGCAAAACACAATCTAAAGCGCCTGCGGTATCCAGAGAAGAAATTGGAGACAGGAAAAGGGTATTAGAGTACAAGTACAAAACGGAGAGAAACGCTCAACAAAGGCTTCAGCCACCCAATCGACCCAGAATTACTGAGCCCCAGGGATCTCCTCTTCGGCCCAGCCGTTCAAGCCCCACGCGACATTACCAAAGCCGCCAAAACCACTCATACCCGAGAAGCTACTCTGCTGGTGACGGTGAGTTTGTTGTGGCTGACCCTGTTGTTGTAGCTGTTGCTGGTGGCTCTGGACCTGGCCGTTGCCCGAGTTTTCTTGCGAGAAAACAGGTAAGCTCACAGCACGAGCGTGTTGGGCCCTTGCGTTTGCTGGGGCTAGCAGCCCGCCAATGGTTGATGCGCCGTTAGGTAAACTATTGACGCCTTGGATGAAAGTGCTACTGTGGCCTTGCTGAGGTTCTTCGAGCATCGACTTGTTAAGAACTTCGTTCGTGGAGGTTCCATACAGTGCTGCTTGCTGATTCGCCAAAACTTGTTGTTGCTGCTGTTGGAGAGTAGCAATGGAATAAGGGTCCGCTTGCTGGGAGTCTTGCTGTTGTTGAACTTGCTGTGCTGAAACCTGATTAAGGAACATGGTAAGAGGATTGTTGCTTCCAGCATTGAGAATCGCAGACGGAGTTGGCGCATGTATCTGCTGGATTGGTTGCAGGCCGTTGTAGGAAGACGAGCTGGTGGATCCTGGCCCAGGAGACAGCATCTGTCGGGTGGGACTGACAGAGCTGTTGTGACTCATGGTCGGCTGCATGCTGCTGTTATGTGGTGAATCTACCTGTTCTCGGACTGGCATTCCAGCGTGTTGCTGCTGCTGTTGCGGCGATTGCATATTATTATGATTATTTTGTCGTGGAGCATTTCCGCAACGATCTTTGCCAAAGTTGATCTTGAATCGCGAATATTCCTCTCTACCTCTCATTGCCTCAATTGCTTTGATGGCGTTAGCGATGTTGGTAAAGTTGACAAAAGCACAGCTCTTTTCTCGTAAAGCATTCACGAGCTCAATCTCGCCATATTCCGAAAAGTCTTGACGGAGACGTTCTTCAGTCCACGACTCGTCCAGATTCCCAATATAAACATTCCGAGAAGCACCACCACTTACAGCTAGCGCAATAGCTGGGGGAAGCGCACCAGAATGTTTGCCCCATCCAATCTTCAGTCGCCGATTGTGGATCATGAGCCCCTGTAAGTTGCTCAACGCGTAAAAGGATGCAGCTGAGGTAGGATCGATGAAAGTGACGAAGCAGATATGCTTGTCAGGGATGTAGCGAATATGATGTAAAAGACCCCCTCGGACGACGTTGCAAATTTCTTCAATAGTTGTCTCAGGATGGATGTTGCCCAAGTAGACAGTGCGATTGCCAAGATTGCTTACTCCCCCAGCCGTCGTTGCCACAGCTGCTGCTGCGACTGACTGCTGGGCTAACGCATTGGAAATCAAATCTCTGTCTGCGCCGTTGAGAACATGGGCATAGCCGGGGGCGATTCCAAGGTATTGAGCGGCGTTCTGTTGCTGAGTCTTTGAGACGTAAGCACACCGATCTTTGCCGTAATACACACGTCGAGGCGCCTGCCATTTGGGCTCTTGGGGCAATTGTGAGACAGCCTTGATAGCATTGCCAATGGATAGGAAATGAACGAAACCAATTGCTTTTTCGCGGACAAGTTTGACGGTATCGATAGGCCCAAATTTGCCAAGATCTTCCCGCAGCTCAGCCTCGGTCACGTTCTCAGGCAGATTACCCAAATATACATTCCTAGACGCGCCAGACTGCGAGACTGCAAGCTGTACAGAGGTGGGAACCGGGGCTGGCTTTCCCCATCCAACCTTGATATCCTGGCCACGAATGGAGAGTTTCTTTAAGATTGCATCCGAGTGAAAGTGCGTAGCTGAACTACCATCAAGGAAGGAAATGAAAGCACAGTTCTTGTCTGGTAGAAGTCGAACAGACTCAATCTGTCCGCTCCGGACATGGCCGAGTATCTCTTCAGCCGAGGTCTCCGGCGGTATGTTGCCTAAATAAACAGTCCTACTGCTCGCGTTGACCACCCCAGGCTGCATTTGCATTTGTACGGCAGCTCCACCAAAACTCTGGTTTCCCATGTTGCCGAATGAGTCTGTTGGCGATTGAGGCCCAGTCATGAATTGCTGTACACCATAGTTGGATGGAGAGAGCATGCTTTGATACATCTGAGGAGAGATGCCTGAATGCTGGGTTTGGATTGGACTGCCCATCGGAGCTTGTTGATTCTGCTGATGTGCCGCCGAATTCTGTTGTTGGAAGCCACCAAAATTGGAAAATTGGGGAGAAGCAAAAGCAGATGGTGCTCCAGTCTGAAATGGGCTGCCAAGTAGTAGTTGAGACGGCAAGAGCGGTGTAAAATTCATGTCGAAAGCCGTACCTGGAGTGCTCATATCGTTGGTATTCTGAGAAGGCCGTCCGTACGTGCCAGTGTTGATGGACATGTTCGCTCGACGTGGGTGCCTATCAGCGTATCCTCCTGCTGCATGCTGGTTCGAGGTATAGGCGCCATGAGAAAAGCCCGTAAAGTCGCTGGTGACACCCGACTTTGACGAAGAATTAGGAAAACGTCCGGCCGAGTTCGGCATCGAGCTGTCCGCTGAAGACTCTTGTTGCTGCATTCCGAGCAAGTGTGGCGGCAGGACAAGGTTGTCCTGCACGTTCGATACTATAACAGCCGTGGTTGCGGATTTAGGTGTCCGGCTGTATAGGCTCCGGACGTAATAGGAGTTAATTTGATAGTATGGCTAAATGGTTATAGATTTTATCGTAGAAGAGGATTATTGTACAGATGTCGGATTTTCTAAGGAATGAAGTGTCTGCATCAGTTAGCATCTAGTCCACAAGGATACGATACGTAAAATGAATGAATGCACACTACCTTTTGCCGACAGAACCTGACAATATGCTGAAATATGCGAAGAACGAAGGATATGGCGGTTTGGAAGTCAAGGCGGTCTATCCAATGTTGCACGCTCCTTCTGTTTCAACGCTTTAGCCAAGGTAAGTATTAGCTGCCGGTTCTGGTGTCTACGAGATGTACTGATGGTAGGAAATGCCGTTTTCGGCGTGTTGGCTACGCTGGAATGCCGGATGGGCGAGTGTTGAACAAAGGATTGTGTAGTGGTATGCAATAGAGACAGCGGTAGTGAAGGTACAAGTATTAAAGTGAAGTGAATGGAAGCTTTGATTAGAAGTACAGAATCTGTAAGATGCAGAACGTAAAGAAGGTGGTAGTAGTTGGAAAAAAGAAAGTCGAAGAACTGGGCGGGAAACGAAGGTAGATGGTAGAATATTGGTGGAGTTTGTCAAATCAAAATATTGCCAGGATCAGGAGAAATTGAACCCCTTAAGAAAATAACCTTTTCCAGCTATGTACATACTATCAGCCTTACAGGAAGCGTCACGAGTTATCAGGCAACAATATTCCAATCATGCTTTCTATTGATGCCTTTTCAAGTCATCGGAAAACACTTCATTATTATCTCTCGCTCTTGACAGTAGTAGATTCTGTTGTTTTCCTCTCACCATATCATACCGCACCTGAGAGTAAAGTACCGTAAAGTATCCGAAACATTTCTAGCCCAAGACAAGCTTAAAGAGCGTTCGCGGCGGCATGCTGTAATCGTGCCTGACGCTAACGAAATGTGTTATGTAAGCTTTAGCGTCCTTTTTTAGACGTTTCTTTCCAACAACTCCTTTCCGCTCGCGAGTCGATATGAGAAACAGAGTACAAATAGCTGTGTAGGATGAGCGGAGATGTTGTGGCTCTCTTTTGAGATACGTCGGCGTTGTTCTTATGGTAGGGGCTTGCAAGGTCAGTCATCGTTAAAGAATGTCTCTCATGACGGTAGCGGGTATTGGGAAGATTTAGCAAACAATGTGGCAGCTGAATGTTCAATGCGGCGGGACTGGATGATTGGCCAAGATGGGGGAAGATACAGGGAGATTGCATATGGCCTGAATTGGCCTTGTAGGTGTCGAGACTTTTCTGCCCAATCCTCACATTCTTTGTACTGGTCCCCTCAGGAGATTGAAGAAGAAATGCGGGAGTAACGTCGGCGAACTTTTACACTGCCTACCTCACGTCTTCGATCTTCGAGCTGTCGTTCCCGTTGGGACTGATGACGGTGGGAGAGTCTCTACAATTACAAGTTTCGTCTTGAGCGATGCTAACGGTTTTGAACTCCATTCCTTTTCAATGCTAACGTTACATGCAAACACGGCGTTTTGCTCACGAGAATCGATGATAGCTGAGCTGCCGCTTCTCTGCTCGAAGCTGCATATATCCACCAGTTTCGTCGCAGCGTATCTGACTAAATTCTATATGCTAATTCCCATGGCCTCGTCAATTCTATCTACGTCTGGCAAACGTCAAGAGTGCGAAATTGCAAAAAAAGGTGCACCAAGTAAATTTAAAAGAGCAAGGCTACTGACGCGGCACGTTCAAATATGGAGACCTGTCGAGTTGCTTTGATGCATATTGCCAATCAAGATGATGTTGAAATTCACCCTTCCCATCTCGTTAGCTGTCATATCGTGACGGATCACACTTTCGTTGTCTGCACGAACTTCACGGGTATCGGAGGCGTGCATCCTGTTAGACTTGGGAACTCTGTGTTATATCATAGCTATGCTGTCAAACTAAGAACGCTCTAGATCCTTCAGGAGGCCTTGAGAGGATAGCTATTTGCATATACCGAGCTTGCTCACGAATCGAGGATGTTCTGGACGAGGATATAACTACTTGGAGAGGACTAAATCTATTCCAATTTCAAGTACCACCAATGCGCGATACTACTATCCTCTCGAATCAAACGCGGATGATCGCATCTGAGGAAAGCATGTTATTCGAATCTACGACTCGAGGGCCTCAACTGAGCGGTGCTTAAACTTCTTAATGTCCCTAGGTTTCCTAGATTTTGTCTCTAGAGAAGCACTGCAGAGCTTTATCATTATCTTTATATGCAGTTAGGGCTCCGTTGCACGCTTGACATAAAATTGACACTTTCAAGAAAGCGCTTGCCAGCTGCTTTGATTTGTGGCAGATGTCGAATAAAGAAATGGTCGAAACTGCAGCTTCAGAATCAAACCTAGTTATATGCAGAAATTGGCCCATGGACACAGTATAACCTCTTTCAAACCAGAAAAGCTTTTTTCAAATATTCAGTTCTTCCCAGCAGTAGACCTCACGAATCGTCTTGAACATGCAATTGGCAGGACGATTGGATCAAGAAACCAGAAAGTTGGTCTTCCAGTCACCACTCCTTCCAGTACCTTTAGTGCTGTCCTCGAGACTGATTGCATATGCTAGGTTGTGAATAAGAGACCAATAGGTGAGTCTTCTTCTTACGGTTACCTTGTCTTCTCAGACGTAGTCCATGATCCTCCAAGGTTAAGATTCTTTGCGTATGATCGCCCGTGGGGTGGAGTGAAGTCAGGACGACGATCTCTAAAGGTATTCATCGGCAACAATGAGTCCATGGCAACAACATTCGAAACCTGCAGATGATGTTTCTGCACACTCGCACAGTCAGATACCATTCATCAGTCCGATGCGTTCTTAAAACCTCATCAAAAAGCTTTCTGTTTCCCTCCAACTCAACATTCAAAACCAAAACATCAAGCCTTCTCTTCAGCTCTTCAATCTCCTTGCTCGAACAGTCCAACCACATCTTCTCAAACCATCCTCAAAGCTACCACCTCTCGAACTCAACCCTTCAAACTCGACCCCCACTCCCCCACCACCAGCCAAAAACCATGACCACCCCAAAATTCACCATCTACCTCACCACCACCACCTTCACCCGCCGCCCCTCATCCTCCACCTCCCCCGCCTCCATCACCCCCGACCGCATCCCTTTCTCCACCACGACCCGTGAACTCTCCTCCCATACCTACCTCGAAGACGCCAACTACTTCTCTGCCATCGAATTCGAGAAACTGCTTGGCCAGACCAGAGTCGACGAGCTGGATATTTGGACCGAGACTGCGCTGAGGATGCCGTTTGAGTTCGCAGCGGATAACAAGACGGGGACGGAGAGGTATCGGATTTGGGTTTTGGAGAAGAGGGTTTAGGGGTGAGGCGGGGTGGGTCGGCGAAGAGGGGGTTGAGAGTGGGTCAAGGGGATATGAGGGACGATGGAGGGATGCCAGGATTTCGGGAATGGGCCAAGGTTGTAATCAGAGGTTCCTTCGGTGAATGAGCTAGGTCTCTCTTGTTTTTCTTTTCTAGGTGAAGTTTGGATGTTATGAGAGAGCAGTGAGGGAAGAGCAAAGCCATACCAGACTCTAATCCGGCAGGAGGTTCTGGTGGCCGGTTGGTTCCTCAGCGTGTAATCTAGATTACTTTTCTCTTTTTTTCCCCTCCTCCAAACAATGTCAAGAGCTGGAGTGCCCGTGTATCATATGTAATAGCCTTTTCACCATCCTTGAATCTATGCATTACGTGCTTGCAGTTGCAACGAATCCAATGACTGAAAGGGGTTATGACGCTGTTCACCACTGCTATGGGTTTCGAGGAGGGGGTTTAGAGCGGTATTCGGGAGTGGAGAAGGGGTGCGAGTTCAATGAACTCGCGAGCTCTCTTTCTCTTCTCCACTTTGACAACCTTCAGTCGCCCTATCAGTTGCGTGCCCAAAACCCCAAGGAAGTGGAAATGGAAATGATGGTTGCTGCACTAATGTTCAACAGCTGCTTCTTATATTATGAGGTATCCAGCGCTACTTTGACTAGCAAATTTTCAAGTCCGTGGCCTGAGCACGAGAACTCCTTAGCGCCCCTCGTCCTATTCCTACCTTAGAGAACCCAAATTTTGTCACAAATCCACATCACCTCCTCCTCCGCCTCCTCAATTCCCAACCCCTCTCATCACCCTCCCCATCCATCCCCTCCCCACGCCCGTCACCAACCCCCTCCTCCACCTCCCTCGTCTCGTCTTCCCCCACCTCCCTCTCCATACCATGCACCATCTCCTTATCAACCTCCTCCTCATCACTCTCAATCCCCTTATTCCCCAGCAAGAATCGGCCCAAAAACTTCACCGCGCTCAACGCCTCCTTCCCCGTCGGCACAATATTCTCACCAGGAAGCAAGAAGCCATACGACCCAGTATCGCGGAGTTTTATCTGATACGCATAGCGCACGCGAATCTCGTGATAGAACCAATCGAGGGCGCTGCCGCCGCCGGTCTCCATGCGGGGGACGAGCGGTTTCGGCTCTGCGTTTTTTGAGTCTTTCGCGGTTTGCTGGAGCTTGTTAGAACTAACGCTTCCTTCGCAGGCGGATGTCACGCCGTATGTCTCGCCGTTGGTTAGGCGAATGGCCTTTGCGAGGCCAGTAGCTAGTTCCTCGAGGTTTTCGAGGGAGCGGGGGGCGGAGGTGCACGAGTAAGCGTATGGGTAGAGAACTTGCTGGGAGTAGCTGTGGAAGTCGAGGAATGCGACAATTTCGGCGTTGTTGTGTTCTGTTTCGTTGCGTACCCAATTTGCAAAGCGCCGAGCTTCGACCCCTTGAAAGGGTTCTTCGCCAGAATAACTTTCGGAACAGGGGTTGTTTTTCAAGGAGTCGCCGTCCCATTCAAAGCCGTAAGCACGGTCGAGGTCGATCCCGCGGCAGAAGCGCAGGGAGGTTTCTTGACGGTTTTTGCGCCAGAGCCGGTCGGTTTCCCAGGTGTAAACGTAGCCATCTGGGTTAAGTGTGGGTATAAAAATCCAGTCGAACTTCTCGAGGAGATTGTTCATAGATCTAGATTTGCCGTAAGCGGTAATGAAGGAGTAGGCGACGTAATTGACGCTGCTGGTGCTGATCCATTCGCGGGCGTGGGAGCCACCGGCAATGATGACTGTTTTGCGGGGAGAAGAGTGGCTTTCGGCATTGGTGGGGTGAACGCCAACGCGGAGGGCCAGGATGTCACGGCCTTCGTAAGAGACGCCGACGTTGATCATGCGGACGTGGGAGGGGAAGAGGGATTGAAGAAGGCGCATCCACGGAACTATGACGGAGAGGGGTTGGTAGTTCTGGAAAAAGACGTTCGTTTGAGAACTTGAGGGGCGCAGAATTGGGCTGAAGGTTTGATGATCCTCATGCGGCGAAATGGAAGGATCCGCGGTGGTGGGAGATGGGTATGATTCGAAGATGGCTTGAGCGAGATCGTGCATCAATGGAGTATGCGCATGTTGTAGTGAGGGCGGAAGTAGACCGAGCAACGAAGGAACCTGGGAATGGCCAATTAGTAGAATTACAGCAGCGGGTTATCGTTAGGAAGCTTACTACATCCTTTGACAATCTGATGTCCACCCATTCTGCGGTAAACTCCCAAAGATCTAGAAAAAGCACGTTGATTGCATCAGCAAGAGCCTCCGCTTCCTCAGCCGATCGGATCTCGAAGCGTAGGACAATATCTCCTCCATATCTCGCAAGTAGTTGGGAAGGAGGGCTGCTTCTTGAGGCGGATGGTTTAGCATTGGCGGACTTCAGCCGCTCATTTGTAGGTATCCTCCAGATTCTTTGGATGATACTGTCTCTGACTCGCGAAAGCGAATATCTATCATTGCGGGTCTTTTCGGTGCGTGAGTAATGGAAAGGAGGGGAGAGGGGTTGTTGTAAGTTATCTATGAAGGCAATGGACTCTGCGGAGGCAACTGTTAGAGTCCATATTAGCAGGGATGGACCGAGAGTCAGCAAGTCTTTGAGACAGCGCATAACTGTGTTTTTAGAGGTAGTTGCGTTACTCTCATCTCAACAAGTGCAGACTGAAGATTTTGATGCGACTGAAGTTGTTGCCTTCCTCGTTCGAGCTCTTGCGGAGACATTAGCGCTTCCTAATCAAGTCTAGCAAATCCGACAGCATCGGCGAGCAACGTCCGTCGCAAGGAAGCAGGAGGGAGGGAACGACGACGTAAGTTTGGCTTCGAACAATACCCCGTCCCTTCGAGAGTCAATCCCTTGACGGAGATTGATGAGCCTGTACCGATACTATTTATGCCTTAAGTTGTTTCCAAACTCGTCTCTCGTTTCTGTCTCGTCTTCATTGGCCGACCCAGCTTCGGTCAGCCCACCTACGGTAGCTACTCTAACACACATCAGATTCCAGCTGAAACACCATACAACACATATCAAACCGGCCTCATTTCCAATGACACTCTCAAAAGTCCGCTGCCAATATGCCTTGGAGCCGTCTTCGTGTCAACAGGCCGACCGATGGGGGTCTCCGCAGGCACAGTACAATAGATCCTACCCAACTTAGAATAGCAAGCGAGAACTATGATGCTCATGATGCCAATACAATGTTAACGGATCCTCTGCAGACCTCAGACCCTCCTCCTATTGTCCAAGAACCCGTTGAGCCGG
>JAABUW010008427.1_pt1 | contig 12045 bp, 19 predicted proteins | sample 5560081 | NCBI WGS metagenome assembly JAABUW01 (sample SAMN10711882, study PRJNA513363) | rock metagenome | isolation source: Antarctica rocks | place: Antarctica: Victoria Land, Knobhead sud | reverse complement strand
TGGGAGCCAAACAGACATGAAGTCCGGTTGAGTGCATTCATACAGAGCTTGCAAATGGGAGATGCTGGGTCAACTGCTGGCGGAATGCAGAGCGATGAGCCACTGACCAGATGACCTTGACAGCATGCATACTGCTCTGCTGGGCGTGCCACCACTCCATGTTGGGAATGCAGGCTGTCAAGGAGGCAGAGGCCAGCATGACCACGCCTGCCAGCGGCGGCAACTGCTGCTTGTCTGCCAGCTCCACCAAGTATCTGCAACACAATCATTAAAACAGTCGCTCGAAAGAATGCAAACAATTGTCAAGGAGGCAGAGGCCAGCATGACCATGCCTGCCAGTGGCGGCAACTGCTGCTTGTCTGCCAGCTCCACTAAGTATCTGCAGCACGACAACAAGTAAAATCAAACAAACTAGATGTGAATGGCGTTGTTGGCAGAGTCGTGAACACTGTTGTGGCTCTTTGTACACAATTTTGCACTTTACATGTGACAGTTGAAGTGACTTTTTGCGGGAACCGCATGACATTCATTGACAACATAGCTTGGAACTTTGCACCTTTCCCAAAGACAAAAAACAAAGTACAGTCACCAATACTTCTAAATTTCTGCTCTAACACTGTCATTGCATACTCGTTTGGACAGCATGCAATGAAGTGTATGCTGACACAAGGATGCTGCTTGCGCTGTGATGCATGCACCATGCATAGGAGGCTGGTCTGTGGTGTTTTAGGCAGTACTGAGTGGATGGTGAAACAAAAATTGTGATGCGGACAGACCAATGCTCTGCATGATGAAGGACGAGGATGACAGAACAAATCAAGACAGCATGCAAACATGCTGTGTGTGTCAGCAAGCTATTGATGTACACACTGGAAGACATAAAGAGGATGCAAGCATTGAACTGCATCACAGTACTGGATGGCAGCTACACTTCGTGGTGCACCCAACTACTTCAGAGAGCAGCTTCTGCAACATGTGTAACAAGACACTTGTGATATGTCCTTGAACTGTTACAGCCCTGCACAGTACCCAACATGAGCGAACCAGAAGTCTGAGGCATGAGTCACTTGATCCGTCTGTGCCGTGTGAGATGATGTTTGTATGGTACTGCTCTGTGAAGAGAACAAGCTTGCATCTGAGCTACAGGCTGATGTCATACTTTCAGAGGTTGTTTCTTCTAGGCAAGACCAGCCTCGAAAACGCTGGCTTCACTTGGGACACCTTTTACAAGGTCCTGGACAGTCTGTTTTACAGCTACGGGTTCTGGGCTGGTCTGCGAAGAGCGATGAGCGAATGATATGCGTGTATAGCAACGCACCTTTGACCGAAGAAGCCGCCCATGGAGTGTGCAATAAGCACAGGGGCCTGGGGCAGAGAAACAATGACATGCGCCAGGTCATCGTTGGATTGAGCATAGGTGTCGGGACAAGCAGACTGGTCACTGCTGGTGCCATGGCCTCTGAAGCTGACAGCAAAGCAGTGATGACCATGTGAGGCAAACCATGGCAGAAAGTTCTCCTGCATTGCAACACTGCAGTATGAAACTTGCGCTCCTGCATTGCAACACTGCAGTATGAAACTTGCGCTCCTGTATTGCAACACTGCAGTATGAAACTTGCGCTTACATGCAGCCAGCTTGGCATGAGAACAAGAGGTGGTGTAACTCAAGCAGAGCATTTGCAGTTGATGGTGCGAAAGGAACATGACAGATTGAATCTTACGCACAAAGTATGCAGGCAGGAATGCAAAATTGCGCCTTTGCCTGACTAGCTTACATGCAGACATGGTAGTATTTAAATTTGTAAACAGGCACGCTTGTAATGATGGCATGTACAAGACCAAGATTTGCAAGACATGTGACGTACCGCAAAGCACCATGCGCCATGACTGGCACCATGAATGAACAACAGTAGTGGCCGCGCAGGCTTTGATTGCGCAGCTCTCCTTACACCCATTTCAACAAGTTCCAGTTCAGCCCCGTCTGGCAAAACATGCCTGTGCGATATCAAGGAGCAATCCTGCATGTAATTTGACACTGTGAGTTGTAAACCTGCCTTTGTGCTGGAGCACAGCACCGCTGGTTGGCATCAAAAGCATTGTGCTTTGTGCAGGGGATATTTGCCTCCAGTTACCTGAGTGGCAGAACCTGCAGGCTCTCTCAAAGGCAGAGCCCTGGCTGGAAGCCCATCAGATGTGTTAGTGATGGCGACTTTTGGCGACACGAGTGGTATCGGAGCCGGGGGTTGCAGTGCGGATACGTGTGAGACACTGCGTGCTGTCTGTGAAGTGCCGTAATTATGCTGAGCACCGCAGGTGCAGCCAGTCCGGCAGAAACGGGGATCGCTGAGCGACCAGCGTGACGCCCGACGAAGGTGCACTCTTGGCAGAGACAGCTTGCAGTCCTAAAGCAACCAAAAGTATCGTTGCACTTGAACTGACGGCACGTCAGCTGGGCACGCTCGAGACCGTAGCATACTGTTGTAATGCTTAGCCCGGCACCTTGCGGGCAATTCAGCATGCTTACCCTTGAGACGGGTGCTATGTTTAGACTGGTACCGACGAGGCCACTGTCCATCAGTCGAGTGATCACCTTGTGCGGTACAGGCAAGACTCAATCATTGCAGCTATACGCGCAAAGAAGAAACTAGAGCTTCGTCGATACATCCGTGGTGTCAGCAATCGTTAAGTCGACGGGGTCAACAAACCCCACAGGCTCTGCCAATTCTGAGGCCAGGACGCTCGGTGGCAGGATGGCCATTACTAACCGTGGAGGTGATGCACGCTCCACGTCCAAATCGGAGCACGGTTGTCGCACAACGTCACTCGTACCGACAGCAGCTAGCAACAAGCAAAAGTGTCGACAGTAGATGCAGCCGGACACTCATGCTGCAGAGGATGGCACTAGCCAGTGCGAAGGTTCTTGCCAATCTGCAAACCCCATGCAGACGTTCAAGTCTGTTAGGCAAGAAAGATGCGTTACATCTACCTGCGTTGAGTCGATCTCTCACTGGCGGAGAAGTCAGAGAGGCGGCCAGAAATGCCAAGGCGTACTTGCTTCGAGCACATGCTGCCTCGGGTCAAGCAACGGACGCACAGACGGCACCGCCTGCTCAGTCTAGCTTTCTGAACCTAAGCGTGGACGACCGTGTCGTAGTAAGCCCAGCTGTTCATCTCTTTGGTGTGACGCTCAATGGTTCGCAGCGCTTGCACAGATCATGGCGCGCGAGCTGAGTTTTGCTTGCAGGGCCGACTGCAGGAAAATGACGTACAGAAGCCAACTGCCGTCCAAGAGGCTGCTATACCTGCTATCATTTCGGGCAGAAACGTAGCCATGCAGTGTTACACAGGGTCAGGAAAGGTGTGCACTTGCTTTTTGCATCTCTTTACTTACTCGCACTCTGCAATATCTGCCTATATAGCCAAGTGCGCAGGATGCGCGTTGCACTGTACTGCAGACTTATAAGACGTGAATGTTGGTTGGCTCAAGTGCGGGTTTTGATGCAGACCTTGGCATACCTGCTGCCAGTTCTCAGTAAGGCCATTCAGAATGCAGAGAAGGAGTTTGTTGCCCTTCAGCAGCAAGGCAAAGCACATGAGGCCGGCACACTGCAGGCTCTGGTAGTAGTCCCCTCGCGGGAGTTGGCCATGCAGATTGTCAGGGTTGCACAGGGCCTCTTACCTCGTGATGCTCGAGCCACTATTCAGCAGTGCATTGGAGGTGCCAACCCCAACAGACAGGTACGTCTTGTGAACATGCTGCTCCACCCACCAATATCAACGTGACGTAAAATTTCAGCCACTTTGCATGTGCTGCTCATGTATCTATGAGCTGGAGTGGCTGCACACAACATCTCACCCATCTCACCTAGCCTCTGCAAGGCACAAGTGTGTTGCAGCTGATATCAAAGTGCCTTTAATTGCTCAATACTTGCATCTGGCAGGGTCAGCTACCTTGACTCTTGCATTGCTGGATTGATGTCCAAAGACCCGACCTCCCCTAGCATGCTGCCTGTATGGCCTGATGGTCATAGCCAGGCCTGGGCATCAGAAGGAATGAATGTATTGATGAATACATTGATGAATGTATTTAAGAATGTATTGATGAATGTGTTGATGAATGTATTGATGAATGCAGGCAGAGGCTCTGAAGTTGAACAAGCCCCTCATGGTGGTGGGCACCCCTGGCCGCCTCACTGAGCTGAGCCGAATGGGACGGCTTCAGACGCACAGCTGTCCCATACTGGTTCTGGATGAGGTACGACTCATGACTGTGCTACCCTGCAATCTGAGCGTGCGTCCACTACTGCATGCACTGCGAGTTTGTATCATCTGTACACATTCAGAAGCAACGGCGACATGCCTGCTTTTTCTCAACTAATGCTGTTGATTGCAATGCTATGGGTCAGCAGCAGCGTTCATCCTTGTGTTGCAAACGGGTTGATGGTAGCCCTAGTTGGCCCAGGTAAGCATGCAGTGATTTCCCCCCTGCAAATGTGTGATCAGATTGTCATGGTATAGACTGCATACTGCACACACTTTTAGACTGTTGCCACAGTTAGTCTTTGGGCAGGATGTTATGCAAAGGATGTAGTATGCTGCTGCTGCAGGTTGACCAGCTGCTGGAGTACCATTTTGAGGAAGACATGACACGCTTGACGCAACACTGTGGCAAGAAGCTGAAAGAGGGCCGCCAGACCATCATAGTTTCTGCTACACTCAAAGACCAGGTGAATTCACGTTTCAATAATCATGATAGTAACAAATTCGCTTTTCAGCTCTTGATGAGCTAGGTACGTGCGGAATAAGTCTTGTCTCTCCAAAGCTGTCTGTCTTGCGCATCTCCATAAGGTCAACCATTTTTTTGTTCTTGATCTTAAGGCATGAATGAAGTCACCTTGTGCTGTCTGTTGCAGCCTGCAATGCGGGCTACACAAGACTGGTGCATCTTTCTGTCTGACCTGTGCTGTGTCTGAGGCACAATCCATCCTGCTCAGCTATGTATAACTCCCGCACCAAAGGCAAATATCACAGCAGCACAAACGCATCTAGCCAACCTGATGTGCATATGTGTGTGGTGCGTCAAGTACAAACCAGGGTGGTACATGTACGAAGTTGCAGTGCAGTCAAGGCTCACTGTCGCAGTGCTCATAGACATAAATGTTGGTGTGAAGCTGCTTAGGCTGAGACAAAACACATCAACGCACACTGTTGTTGCCATGCTCACTGCCGAAACAAGACCTCATAAAGGGAGCTGCTCAGGACTGTACTTACTTTCACCCTAGGAGCAGACACAGTTTTTCAGAAATGAACAGCTTACTCTTAGTCTGGCAACGTGCAGGTGTTGTCCTGATGCTGACAAGATGTTCGTGCACAATTTTACAAGAATGAATGACTTACTGTCAGTTTGGCAACATGCAGGTGTTGCAGGAAGCAAGTCAATGGTGCCCTGATGCTGAGAAGGTGTTTGTGAGCCCCACAGGCCAGTTAGTGGACCCTGCTGCTGCTCAGCAACAGGTGGCAGCCCCTCATGCCAATGGAGCATCCCAGCCACAGGCTCCAGGTAAGAAAAGAAAAGAACAGGAAAGACTACACTTTTCGTCGTCAATGTAATAAGAAGCTAAGTATCATACTGAGCTGCCCAGGAGACTCCATATAAAGCAGTGCCAGAGCACACAATAACTTGTCTGATCAACTTTCCCAGCATCTATGTTTTTTTCCAGACCGTATTCATAAGATGCGGAGCCTTGACAATAAGGCAATGGTGAAAATGCATCATCAGCTTTGCTGTGCTGCTGCTGTCAATGTACTGGCAGAGTGCATCTCATTTGAAAATCCTGTTGATGCTGGGGATAGAGGAACACCACAGGCACCTGTATCAGTGTCAAATGCTGTGCAGTTGTCCTGCTGCTTGGTTGCGTGGCTGTGATGCTTCAATGAACAATCATAACAGATGTAGACTCTGAGAGGGGCACTTGCAGTGGACCTTGCTGATCTGCTGTTACAATGCTGAGCCTCTGCGTCATGATGTACCAAAACCTTGTATCAATATTGTCGCTGCTAGTATTTGTAAATCAAAATCACAGTTTTCACCAAAATCATTCTGGCTTTCAGAAACAGATGCATAGGCTGAAAGTGCAGTAGGTTTACAACAGCCCAACCAGGGCACACCAAACAGGCTGCCCAAACACAATCTGTCTGACCATGGCCCAGCTGATGTTCCACGGTGTCAAATAGTGCTTTGCCATTGATTTCTGCACATATCCCATTCTTTCAACAGCGCGCTGCCAGTGACATTTACACTTGTTCCATGACTTTGACAGCACATTGTTAGTGACATTCACACTTGTTCCGTGAGTGTGACAGTGCATCGCCAGTGATGTTTCGGCCCCACAGCTTTCTCAGCCTTGCTGAGCATGACCCTTACATGGTCACTGTGGAATTGTGACCAGCTTTGAGATTTCAGCATCATTGCTGAGTGTGTTGGTCTGATGTTTGCTGCAGCAGAGAAGCCACCGCCAGACTTACCGCCACAGCTGCAGCATATGTATGTGGAAACATCACGGCGGCACCGGGTGGATGCAGTGCGGCGCTGCATACATGCTGCAGACCTGCAGCGAGTGCTGGTCTTCATGAACTATCAGCAGACCCTGCAGGTGTATGGGACTACTTTTCTGCATGCATAGTTTGCCTTGCCTTCTTGAGCCCTTCAGCAGTCTTTTAGATCACCCCAGCGCTGGTAGTGCCATCTAGCAGCCTTGTTATTGTGGAAGCTACGGATCTCTGTGTTGCTGTATTCATGAGCTTGTTGCATTCGTCCTTGTCGTACTATGTGATTGGTCTCTTTGAGCGTCAAATGTTTATGCCTTTTGCTGTCTTGCTCAGATGTGCATGGTACAGGCACAGGTTTCTGTTCAGTGACAAGGGTACTTGTTTGCTGCACTGCCATCTGCAGTCCAGCAACATTGCTATTGCTATAGTCTATCAACATCGCTATTGCTATAGTCTATCGCAGCACATGTCAAGCATGACAAGCATATCAGCACTGTTGACTGTGGTGCCACCAGACAGGCAGTATTATGTTGCAGGACACTCAGATCAAGCTATCAGCAAGAGGCATGTCTGTGGGCTGTCTACATGGAGAACTTGATAAGGCCCAGCGGCAGAATGTGCTTGCCAGATTCAAGCGTGGAGAGCACAGAGCACTGATTGTCAGTGATGTAGCTGCCAGAGGCCTGGATGTGCCAGACTGTGACGCTGTTGTCAATCTGGAGCTGCCTAGTGGACCAGATCACTATGCTCACAGGGCAGGCAGAACAGGACGCGCTGGCAGGTATGATAAAGCTCTTGCAGTGTAGTTTAGGTGCATGGCTCACTGGCAATGTACACAGCCATTCAAGCAGTACACGTTTCAGCCCTAGGAACCACTGAAAAGCCAAAGCACCATCAGCAGCTGCTGCTGCTTTGGCTTTTCAGCGATTCCTAGGGCTGAAACATGTACTGCTTGAATGGCCGTGTACATTGCCAGTAAGCCATGCAAGTACTGTTACAAGCACAAACGTCGTTACCAATGACAATGTTGCTACCAATGACAATGTTGCTACCAATGACATTGTTGTATGGTCACCATTGCAGATCAGGCCTGGTCATCTCCATTGCAGAGCCAGACACCCTGTTTGTTATCAAGAAGATGGCTAAAAGGTTACAAATTGCCATTGCCAAGGCAGCTGTGAGCGAGGGTGTGCTGGCACTGGATGAGCAAGAAGGAGGAAAAGGTCCCGCAGCCATCAAGCAGGTTGCAGCTGAATGATCAACAGACTTTATATATGTTGTAGTCTTGGGCTGTTACAATTAGTGAAGCTCCGACCTATAGAGAAAGAGAAACCTCATGGCATTTACCAGCAGCGCGTCATTACAAGTCTTCACTTATACACTAGCTAACTGTACTTTGAGCAATCATAAGATAATCACTGACAAGGTGACAGGTTTCAAACAGCATGTCACATACACTTGCTACAGCAATGTTCGAGCTAGTGTGCAATCATCAAGTTGGCATGTGGGGCAATTCGAGTGTGTATGATGAGAGCAATGCATGCCAGTGTTGCCAAAGCTTGCTACTTCCCGCTGAATCTAACCATCTGATCCAGCCAAGGATCACTACAAGCTTGTGCAAACATATGTGATCTTGCTGACCCTGGAAAAGCGTCATCACGGCTGCTGAACAAGGCATGCAAGTTGCGGTCATCGCTGTGTGCTGCATCATTGTGCTCAGGCTGCTCTGACAGAGCACTCAGATTGGAAACAGTGTATTCATTCATGCCTGTTGCTTCTGCAGCGAGAATATCATCTGCCTCTGGTAGAAACTCTGCTTGCTGGTGTGTTGCCTGCTCCGGCAGCAAAATCGTGTCTGTGCTATCTCCATACAGCTGTTGGTCTCTGCAAGCAGATTGATCCAGTGCCCGCATAGAGCCTGCATCTGCTTTGTTCACAAATAATCTGTCCAGCTCAGCATCTGGTCTGGGGGATTTCCATGAAGACTCCCCAAGTATATCATGACCCTTGTGACGCATTTGAAAAAGTCTGGGCTCCATATCCACAGGTCTCCCTTGTTGCTGCTTTGTGTCCAGCCAAGCAGAATCTGGAATCCGGCAGGACATTGCAGCAGCTGATGTACCTGATGAAAAGCATATTGCACAGCTGAACCAAATGCAGACAAGCCTGTCATGCATTTCAGCAGGCTCTGTAAGTCAGTGCATCCTAGAGGACATATGAGATGTGCTCTTTCAGGGAAGTCTGTGACACTATCCAAAGCAGAGGGTACACCACAGCATGTACTCAACCATGCTGACTCACCCTGTTGAAATCTGTTAAACAGTGCATCTTCCGCAGATGGTCCATCAACTGCATTTGCAAATGGTGCACGCTGATGCTCTGGGGACTGTGCAAACAGATCTGTGTTCTCATCTTCAACAAATTGAGCAAAGCAGTCTTGCATGTCCCACGCCTGAGTATGACATGATTGGCTTGGCATGTGCTCAGTTGCTGTACGTGTGCCGCTGCTCCTGAAACACGATGGCAGGCTTTTGAGCATGAGTCAGACAAACATACTAAAATCTGTTGGGCTTGTCTGGGATCATAATGACGAACTTGTTTGTTGTGCGTGATGCAACCATGGGGGTCACACACTGCGCATGATCTGCATGATCAAGGCGCAAAACCATCACACTTGTGAGTTTGCCAATTTCAGTCAGATGTTGTCATTGCTGGAGCATACCAATCAATCTTTGGAGAGTCCTTGAAGGTCAGTACATCCTGATCAGCCTCTGACAGCAAGGCAAAGTCACCAGCATTGCTTTCATCGCGCCCTTGCCATAAGCTATGTTGCAGATCATCACCAACGTCTAGCAGGTTGAGGAAGGAGTACTCTGCATGAGACTTTGCACTGTGGTGTGTACGCTGATGTGTGAAGTGCCTCTGGCCACTGCCTGAGCTAGCTGCAGATGCATGCGAAGCATTGCTGACGCAGGTGGAGGCAAAGGCACCATAGGGAATGTGTTGACTTCTCAACAGTGGCCTAGAGGCCTGCCTATGCCTTGCGCTGCTCTGCTGCTGTGCCACAGATTCTGGACTGGGTGTGCAGTCAACAGAGGACACCGCTGAGGGCTGTTGCTCTGCACCTGGATGCTCATGAGCAACTGCTTGCTGCTTAGGAGCAACCTTCTGCTGCTGCTTTGGCAAGAAGTGTGTCTGCACTTGAGCAGTCACGTCAACACCATCAAGCTTGTGAGCCAGAATGGAGGTCAAAGCTTCCCTGTCTGGTTGTGACATGGTGTGCAGAGATGGAATGGCATGGTTGGCCTGGATGAGGCTATGCAGGGAGGACTTGATATGGTGGAAGTAGTTGATGTCAATCTGCGGTGCCGATGCCTGAGCATTCTCTTGTGGAATACTGTGCTGTGATTGACCAAAAGATGCTGCCTGGCCATCTGCTCGTGCAGCATCCTGGCTGCCAGCTTGAGAAGCACTCGGTGGTGTTCTCTTTTGACTAGCTTCTTTAGCCGCCTGTGGTCTTGGCCTGGTCTTTGTAGTCAGGCGTTCCCTGGGTTGAATTGGCACTTGATGCTTTCTGCTATCATTGGCATATTGTGCAAAGCTGTTGCCTGGAATCAGCTCTTGTGAGTCCAGCTGAGCTGCAGGGCGCCCTCTAGGGGACCTGAGGTTGGAAGAGACAAGGCGTGCTTGAGAAGCTTTGCCTTTCAACAGCGTGAGTCCTGATAGCAGAGTGCGCTGCTTGTGACCTGCTTGATGTGCAAAAGCACCTAAAGGATCTGCCAGAGCTGCCGGAGTTTCACATCTTGCCTTCCGCTGCTTGTTGACAGTTACCTGCTTGTAAGATGTTTCACTCCTATCTGATTGGCTGCTAATTGCAGCTTTTGCAACAGTTGCTGGGGCTGCTGATGATTGTGGTGCATATTTTGCACGCTTGTTGCAGGGAACAGCTGGTGAGAGGCTGCGAGCTTGGCTTTTTGAGACAGGCGAAGCATTTGGCAGTTTATGGTTGTAAGCAGATGCATACTTCTGCATCCACCACTGTACACTCAACTTTCCACAGCAGTGTCAGTCAAAATTTCTCTTACTGCTCACCTCTTGAAACTCATGAAAGTGTTTCGATGCCTGCATGCTTCTTAACGCTTCGGGGATCAAAAGCTGCGCACAGTACGCGGTAATTTGCAGCACTGTGGACACTGTCACGGAGCAGATTTTGCTCGACAGACTTAGCAATAAACAGACCTCTCTCAGCCAGTATACAATCTCAGGACGGTATCATTGCTTGATGAAGACTGCAACACGGCACATATCATATAGCAGCCGGTTATTGGCGTAGGATGCAGCTTTGCAGCAAGTCGTTGTGCAAATATCAATTTACAAAGACAGCACAACAGAATTGCTGTCGACAACATTGCCAGCTCTCTCAGGAAATCTGAAGCAAAACTCTGTCAGGCATCTCGGAAAGCATGGCGGAACATTGCTGATCCTGGCGCTGCGAACAATTGCCTCGGATCGTGGGAGATCTGACTTCGTATAACGTTAGCAGTCGCGCTGTGCCGAAAATCATCTGCTGACGCTCAGGCACCGCTGCACGATGGAGAGGCAGCGACCTGTTGGGATCTTGGCCTCCACTTTGAGGTAGCTGTGTGCGCAATGCATTGGTCATGTTGGGTACAGACTACTTGTGACTCTTGGTCTTTACTTGAGATGTATACTCACACCGACTTCCCGGTGCAGGTCAACGCTGCAGGCGGTGAATGTTGTGTTGGCTGTGACTGGCTTGAGCATGCTAGGCTACGCTGCATATATGTACATTGACTATGAGCACATAACATTCTCCACCGATCAGTCTTCTTACACACATCCTAGACTGCTTGAATGGGTCATTCAAGCACATCGGCATGGTTCTCCCTGGTAAGCAGCGTCCACCTGGTCAGCTTCTCACATTCTGAATGATGCCCTGAAGTCTAGCAGTTTTGGTGTGAATGCTGAAATTCCCTGGGTACAGATTTTGCATGCATACTGACATGTCACATTTGCCTCAAAGGTTTATATACGCCTTTGGAGGTGCTGGATTATTTCTATTTTTGACAGCAATATCTGGTCTTTATGGAGCCTGCTACAGCAACAGGCACTGCCTCAACTTTTACTCCACCATGATCGTGGCGATGTTACTAGCACAATGTGCGCTGCTGATTGGCTACTTTGCTGATCAAAGTTGGAAAAAGAAGCTGCCACATGATGATACTGGCGAGGCTGCCAAGGTAAATATAATGCATGTTTTGCAATTTTTGGCACTGCACATGCACCAGACTTTCCTGCATGCATACTCAAGGGCAGTATTGCACACTCAGCAGTGGAGCATGCTGCTACTGACTGCACAGCACTGTATATTCTTTGCGGTGACAGAGCTCATGAGTCATTGCAGATAGAGCAGTTTGTAGAGAAGGATCTGGCAATAATCAAGTGGGTGGCTCTGGGCGCATTTATCATTCAGGT
>JAABUW010008420.1_pt1 | contig 12050 bp, 16 predicted proteins | sample 5560081 | NCBI WGS metagenome assembly JAABUW01 (sample SAMN10711882, study PRJNA513363) | rock metagenome | isolation source: Antarctica rocks | place: Antarctica: Victoria Land, Knobhead sud | reverse complement strand
GCAAACTCTGACGCTTGAGGTGGCATACAAATGCATCTGGCCCCTTCCAAGACTGTTGAGCCTGCCTGCATCCTCACCTTGTCACCTCCATTGGTTTTTGCAGCACCAGCAACAACTGTGTGCAACATCGTGCATGAAAACATCTGTAGCATTGGCTTGCTAGGGCTGATGATGCATAGTAGTGATGCTGTGCCTGCTACAAGCTGACGTTACAACTGCCACCATTTTCAAAGAACTGGCAACCAGCGACTGGGCCATTCAATGGCCGTATCAGCATGAGCTAAACAGTTGAGGCACAACTCTTGGGTGGCATATTTCGCACAATGCACAACAAGACATCTGGAGAGATGTGTTGACCTGCAGATCTGCTCATGTAGCATGCTTGTGACAGCATACTGCCTTGCACGCATTGTATTTGGAATGGGAAGTCTACTCTTGAAGCCACAGTGGCACCAGCGAAGCCACCAACCCCAAGTCCAGCTACAAGAGGCTTTGTGCCCACTCCCAGCATGCTCAAGATGCTGATCCCTGCCAGGATGTACACAGCAACTGCAGCAGACTTTGATGCAAACCTGCGTGCAATCCATAGGAACATGTACTGTTTCAAGCTCAGTACACCATGCTTTGTTTGCCTTATAAGCTGTACTGCACCTTGGGTAATGTTGCAGCTGCCAGCTGGACAGAAGCACCATGCACCAACAGTACACAGACATGCATTCTAGCTGCAATCGCTTATGCTCCCATGCTCCCCTGCAGACAATATGGTGATGCCATGTTCTACACTTGCTGTGCTACCCCAGCAACATCTTCATCTCTCACAACCTTGGTCCGCATTACAGCCTTTGCAAAGATGTCAGCAAGCGAGAAGCGGCTTTGCTTCCCATGATGGCTGTTGCCATCAAAGATGCTGTGGATGTCTGGTGAAGCTGCGCTTGCAATGCTGCTTGTATTGCTGTCACTAGGTTGCTGTCTAGGGTGCTGGTTGGGCCGTTGACCCCTCTTCCAATGTTGTGGTGAAGTCCCCACTAAAAGCCATTTGAGCCGCTGCCACCATTGGCTGTTGTTCGCCAATACATGCAGAACTTTGTTATTGTGTGGCCTGCCCCTGGTGAATGGCAGAGATGCCAGCAGCAGCAGCAGCAGCAGCAGCAGCAGCAGCAGCAGCAGCAGCAGCAGCAGCTTCTTCTGTTGAAGGTGTGTCTGCTGGAGCAGAAGCAGCATCAGCTCCTGTACCAGCGGGTAATCAGAAGTACCTGTACCTGCTGACTGCTGGGCGCTGTCTGCAAGCTGGCTGGCACTTGATCAAGGCCTGGTGAACCAGATTGCTTGCCGGTGTGTCCCTTCAACTGCAGCGTGAAGGGCTTGCCTAACTGCAGCTGCTGTTTGCTCTTCAACAGGCATTTGAGAGTTGTTTGCAGGTTGCTTGCTCAGTGGCAGATGGCAGTGTGCCGGCTGTCATGCCCTTGCTGTTGATGGGGCCAGTATCTGTGTCATATGACCATCACATTAATCAACTTACGCAGCATGTGGCCTGCGGAATCATCTCCAGCTGTGGACTTCTATACAAGCACAGGTGTTCAAGGGCTGGCCATGACTGAGTATGCGCTCGATTTCAGCAGGACATCTGTGCACATGCTTTCAGGATGCACAGGGTGGACACAATGCATCCATGAATGTTCACCAACTATCCAAGCCACTCTTGGTTTCGGAGCGCATCTTACAATTTGTAGCCAGACACACACACAAAATCCTTTGAGAGAGGCTGCATCACCGCGTTGCTGACTTGCATCATGGTGTCGCAACCGTGGTATACAACTTTGATACGTTCTGCCCTCGGCGTTCAGGTTGCGCTCTGGACTGCTGTGTCTGAGACCTCACCCCTGGCCATCTTTGACTCGGCGCAAAGCTCACCACTCGTTTCCGTTTACGTGCAGGAGCGAAATGAGGAGCGCAATGAGGATTCTGATGAGGATGAGCTCCAAAGGTGCAGGCCTGATGGCTTCTTGGTATGGTTCCAGGTGGAGACCGCAGGTCAGTCCGTCTCTGCTTCAGCAAAGCACAACACATAACACAGACCGTCTGTCAAGCCCATGTTTGGTCTTTGACATCACCGCTCTGTCGGGGTATTGACTCTGATACCTCGCTCAGAGTATTAATTGTAGCGTTTGTGCTGCAGAGCAAGGCCTTGTGGCTCTGCCAGTAATCTCAAGATGCGCTCAGGTAGCTTCTGCAGCCTCAATGACGCACTGCACTTGCATTAGCAAGGACATCTTGCACAATGCCTTTGTTTGCAGGGTTTGAATGGCAGAGGCGAGCTGCAGGTGTTAGTGACAGCCAACAAAGCAGGCTGCTCCGTGCTTCAAGGCTTGCTTCCAGAGCAGGTCAGCTTGATATACAGCGGCTGACAAAACCGCACAATGCTGACTATGCACGTACACAGGACTGTTGAACGGCTGTCCGACCTATGTACTATACAGGTGAGACTGCTGGAGACCCTTCCAGGCTTTTTCCCCGCCATAAAGACCTTCCTGGCACAATGGCAGCCCAATGTAGCAGTCTTCATGGTCAGTACTCGCATGCCCCTTGTTGCTTTAGGCCTGCCTCCTTGCCAAAGCTCCCAAGTTCAAAGTTGTTGATGCGTGTCAGATGTTGGGAACATACACAAATAGAGCTTGGTCGTACAAGAAAGGCCACATAAAGCTGCCAGACTTGTACTTGCATGACTATCTTGGGACCTGAGGCATGACTTCACTACTTGGCAAGTTGCTGATTGCAATGCTACTGTTGAGCAAAGCAGGTGCTTGACAGCAAGCCTGTCTTGATAACCTGGCTTATCACACCACACAAATGGTGGCAGCCCTGCAGCCACTCCTGGTCACCCAGCCCCTTATGCGCAGCAACAGCAGCAGCAGTTCAGCTGTCTGATCTTTACAGATTCTGCAGCCTCTGCGCCTGTTGTCCGTCAAGTAGCTGGCCATCAGGTGCATAAAGGTTTATGTTGCAACTGCAGACAGCGCAGCCAGCCCCTTTGTCATTCAGCAGCACTTCATGCAGCTTAGTAGGCAATCAATAGTCCCAGCTATGCAGGAGTTGCCCACGCAACCAGTGCCATTACATCAAGCAGCTAGCAAACATGTTTGTCCAAGCCAACAGCAGCCTGGTCAGCTCTGACACCTGAGAAGCTCTACCAACCTCAGCCTGTGCAGCCAGCAATGCCTGCGCAGTCAAGGGGCTTGACCGGTGTACCTGCTTTCTACATGACCTGTTGTGTTGGCGGCTGGTCAAGGTGAACACAGCTGTAAGGGGGTGCACTGTAGTCTGACCTCATCCCAGCCATGCAGGATCCAGAGCTGCAGCCTGCTGTGCTGAATGCCTGCCGTGAGCGAGGCATATGGCTGGCTTGGCTGGATGCAAGGATGCCTGTGCCCCACTTCTTGAAGCATCAAGGCAAACAGCAAGCCAGGGCAAATGTCAACAAGCTGCTGTGCATGTTTGATCTCATTCTGCCAGAGACTGATGTGGTACACCTCTCACTGTGACCTGCATAAGTAATTGCACATGTCTCTTTGTCCCTGTCACATGCCTGGTCTTAGCTTTGTAATTGCGTGAGCAAAATCTGAGCCTGACAATCTGCTGCTTCTCTGCTATAATGCTGACTGCTGATCTTGTTCCTTCACTTCTCATGCTGTTTGCCCACCAAAATAGCATGCATAGTGGCTGGCTATCCTTCTCACACCTGAATGCAAAGCATGCCTTCACACCAAGCTCAACACAACCAAGCTTTGGAGCCATCACCCAGATCTGCACTTCATGAAACCGTGATGGCTATGAACTACAGACGCTCAGCTTCCTCCTCCTGATGCTGTGCGTCCCCCACATTCTGAAACAAACTGTGCCTCCCAGGATGTGGCCAGGTTGCTGATGCTGGGAGGAGCGCTAGCTCAGATGCCAGCTTGGTATGTGGAGCTCAGCTATGCACAGGCCCTGGAAGCTTGTGCTCTGCTGGCATGTCAACCCCTCAGTGCAACCTGCCGCCTCTTGCAAGAAGGTGCGTGAACCTTTGCACCTTTGTTTCACATGCGCCACCTTTGGAGACCTGCCTTCAGTCTGCACTCCGGTTTGTTGCATGCAAACGTTGCTGTTGTGCATGATCAGCGTGAGCTGACTATGCGGGCATGTCGACTGTTGTTGCAGATGCACAACTGGCTGCATGAAGGCAGAACTCCTTTTAACTAGCCACCTGGAATACCATTCAATCCCTGCTGTTTCCTTGCTGTCAATGGTGTGGTTGTTCAGCCCTTCTTCAGTGCTTCTGCTGCAGCCCGTGAAGTGTTGCTGTGTGAATGCAGCAAAAGCTGAAAGAACAGTCTGGTTGGCTGCCAATGTGTCAACAGACGACGTGTCAGCCAGCCTGCTGGAGCTGCATGGGGCTCTCAGGGCCAGGTTTTCCAACCTCTTGACTGTCATAGCCCCCAAGGATGTCGCACAGGCTCCGCGGGCTGCTGCTGAGTTCACAGCTCAAGGCCTGAAAGTCACTCTGTGGTCTGACATTTCTCAGGTCAGTCTGCACTTGTTGTCACGTGTACCATGCTTGTACAGCCTTGCTTTGGTTCATCATTTGCTGCTGATGTAAAGGCAGCTCATAAGGCATCCTGAGTCATGGGAGGCTGTGCATGATCTGTAGATTAAGCTATGTGACCAGATATGCCATTAGCTGACATTGTGTGCAAGTCACAATGATGGCAAGTGCCAGACTTGGTCACATAGCTTGATCTGCAGATCATGCACAGCCTCTCATGAAGCGCTGCTTCCACTTCTTTGACAGCACCATAAAGTTGGCTGCCCTATACAACTTAGTGCTGTGGATGTGAGATGCATCTGACAGCACTGCGTGCACAGGAGAGGCAAGGCGTGGAGGGGATTGAGGTAGTGGTGGTGGATGTGGCAGGTCTGTTGCCTCAGCTGTACCAGGTACTGGAGGTGGTCTTCATGGGAGACTCAATGGCAGAAGATGCAAAGTAGGACAACAATTTCAACACGCTTCACCAAATCACCAGTGCTGTCATCATATCTGCTGCTGCTGTCTTGTTGCAGCTGGGGCTGCTGCTGCTGCTGTTCCTACTGCTGCAGTGCCTGCATTGCTGTTGCTGCTGGCCCCGGCCAGAGCTTGCCCCTGCCATCCTTGTCCACATGTGTCCTCTTCTTCTTTCAATGCTGTTTCTGTTGGCCCCTGCCGGAGCTTGTCCACGTGCTTCCTCTTCTTCCTGCTTCTTCAGCGGGTGCTTGCACCCTGAGCATCAGCATGATGCAGTTTGTCAGTTGAGGTCACCTTGCTGCACAAGTTTGGCCCTGCACATCATACAGCCAGCAGACACTGCATGAGTCAGCAGCATCTGTTGCGCATGGCATGTGCTGATGACTCATGTCAGCAGGTTTGCAGACTGGGCTGCTGTTCATCATAAGGTGGCAGTCACACCGTGTGTTACAAAGGGACTGTGGGTGCAGGGGCAGCAGGCTGCATGAGGTGGCAGCAGCAGGCTGTGCGGTTGTGACTGGCAGCTGCAGTGCCGTCTTTCTGGAAGCCTATGATCTCAACCAGGCAGCTGTCAGGGCAGCTGAGGAATGGGACTTGAGCGCTGAGTCACCCATGTCTACTAGCCCTAGCCAGGATGATCAGCGCTGTCAAAATCCTACTCCCAGACGGGCTGCAGGGTAGGGTTCTTGATCTGCTGCCATTGCTGCAGTTCCAACCATATCTGCATTACTACAGCTGTGTCCATGTCCATTTTGTTCATGATTGAGCATTGATTGTGTTGGCGCAGCAGCAGCACTGCATCTGACAATTGCGCTGCTGCATTTAAGGCTGGTCATGCTGCTGCTACTGCTGCTGCTGCAGATATTGCATGCTGCTGCAGATATCACATGCGGCTGCAGACATCACATGCTGCCTACTGCTCTTTAGGCAAAGACTTCTACTACTGCAGTTGCAGTAGCAACTCATGCACATACATGCCCCCATGCTATAGCAGGAATGCTGATTGCATTCAGTGTCAGCCTGGCATAAATTCTTATGTTAACTGCTGTGCAGGCCTCCAGAGAATGGCTTTGCTTCAGAGTCAGGCAGCAGCAGCCTCCCTAGGATCCGCACAGTACCAGAAGAAGAAGTCATCGCCGATGCTGACTTGCCCTCCTCTTTGACTGATGAGAACTCTCAGCCTCAGCAGAGTACGACAGCCCCAGCGTCACTGTCCCAGAACTGGCGGTTCTCTCCCATCAACAGCCCTTCTGGCGCCTCCAATGAGGCTGGTAGGAGTGTTGGTGGCTGGCGGCGCACCACCTCTCTACGCAGAACTGGGTCTGCAGAGAATGCAGGCAGCCTGATGCCTGAAAGGTGAGCATCCATTTGTTGAGGTCAGGTGTTCCCTTATCTAAGAGCCATGGCAAAAGCAAAATCTGTTTACCTGATTGCCGCCGCTTTCAGTTTTGCAATCCTGTGTTACGTCCCTGGTCTTTCTGGTCTGCACCCATTCTATGCATTTCACTTTCGATATTCAACATGGCTGCCGTCATGCTTCTGACAGCAGTCCTCTGCATTATCAGTACATCATCTGCCTGGTTCAAGGATCATCATTGGGGTATGCAAATGTGCATGCAGCAGCAACACTTGTCGGTCACGGCAGCCAACCTCATGTAACAGTTGGACAAATCTTGCTGTGTCACATGACTTTGCATTTGTCAATTTGATTGCTGCCTCCTTGTGTCCCACACCACTATGTTTCTGACCAACACAATTTGCAGAGCCTGTCAGGGCCCTCTAGCTGCACGTCTTACAAAACAAGGACAGTGTCAGCAATGCTTGCAGACAAATGTTGTCAAACATTAGATGGGTGGCATGCAGGAGCATAGGGGGTCTGGAGAGGGTACCCCTCAGTGTACTGCTGCGCCGCACAGGCAGCAGTGTGTCCAACAATGGCAGGGTGAGTGATGACGCCACCCCCACCCCCAGTGGGCCCTCCCAAGGCACCACTTCCCTCTTCACAGCCAGATGGCCCACAGTGCGCAGGTGGGCGTAACATGCTTGACTTGTTATTTCACGCATTGTTATTGTCAATCATGGTGTCTCCGCACACATGTGGTTTGCACTGATATGCACGACAGTGGTTGCATTGGCATTTGCAATGTCTCATCTGCACCCAGTTGGATAAGTACTGCGTGATTTAGGCGCCTTTTTGTACCTGCTGTCTATCCTTGGCACTGAGCAGAGGATAGGAACAGGAAGATTAGGGTCGTCAACAACTTTGTGAAGCAATCACTGCAGGTGACCGGGTGTATTGCTGCCACTGCACACCACCATATGTCATTGCACAAGATGGGCCCACTTTGTGACGTCAGACACGCACTGCCAGCTTGCTGAGCAACATGTAGACTGTCCCACTCCACCCTTTCTTGACAGCGCAGTGCACACAGCATGGCATGCACCTAACAAGCCCAGCTGGGTTTTCTGATACAAGAACCACTGCCACAGCCTCGCTTTTTTGCGCCATCAGCAGTGGCCCACCTGTCCTGCTATACATGCTGTATCCTTGCATGTGACATTTATTGTACTATAATACATTGGGTATACAAAATGTAACCTATTACACACTGTATATGACATGCTGAGTGATTACACCTTGATGGGTGTGCAGGTATGAGGAGCAGTCTGTGATGCCAGTTTGGCAGCTGCCACAGCACCCACGAGGGCCATGCATCTGGCAAGTTCAGGAGGCTGAGGAGCTGAAGCAGGCCCTAGAGCTGCTGCTGGCTGAGCCTCTGCAGCGACGCTCTCAGGGCCATGCAGCTGTGCAAGCTGCTGCCAAAATAGGCAACGGCATGCTGACTATAGCCTGGGAGGTGTTAGTCATCATGGTCTTGGAGCCTGCTTTGGCTGGCTTGCAGACCAGGGCAATGTCACAGGCTGCAGCCGTGGTAAAGAAGGAACAGCCTATGATGGAGCATCCAGCAGACGATGATATGATACCCAGCGTTCTTTCACCAAGTGCTGCTTGACGACTTTGAGATGCTGACCAGCCTGGGGTCTTGTGTGATCATGCAAGCATTGTGCGCTTGCAGTGAGCGTCTTTGATTTGTGTGAAAGCATGCAATCGAGGGCTGGCAGCTCAGATCGATGCTTGTTTTGTATCAGCTTTGTTCGTTGACAACCAGTGAGCTCAGCTGTTGCATGCAGCTGTGCCGCTGTAATATTGAGACTTTGTCAGCCATAGCTTGCTAGTGCTTCCGTTTGTGCTAATGCTTGCTTGCTATATGCACTTCTGGCCGCATGTGGTGACGTAGCAGGCCAATGCATGGATGCAGTTGCAAATGCACCGCCATAAAGCTTGTCCTGATGAGCTTTGCCAGACTTGCAGTCACGGATGTGTGCACTGCACAGCTTGAAAAGCTGTCAGTGCATACCAGACCTCAAAATCAACTCACTTGCAACACCCCTGCAGGGCTTAATGTGAGATGCTCTGAAATCACTCACAATATCACGGAGAAAATAACAGCTAGCCAAAATGATGCAAGCAAAGGTAACATTGCTTGGTCTAGCCAAGCTTGAAGGACAGCTTAGTGCGGGCACCATGCTTGCCAAGAATTTTGGCTTGGTCCTTCTTTCGTTTCTGCTCTTCCTTCTTCCTCCTGCAGACACTCAACTGACTGAGTGCTGCCAGAAATAACCAAATCCATCTTGCGTGATGTTTTCATAGTTGGCCAGTTTTGTCGTAGTGCACAAAACATCTCAGAAACTCAACTGCAGTGTGCATCAGACATGACGTCACTGCAATCAGGGTTCCTTACTGGTCCTGCTCCTCTTGAGCTTTCTGTTGCAGTTCCAGGAAGCGTTGCTCTGCTGACTGCTGCTCTGCTGCCTCAGCTTGCCGCCGAGCCTCATCTGCCTGCACCAACGTGCCACTCTGTTTTGTATTGCTCAGACGCCTGGCAGCAACTGTCAGTGCAAATATGAGCAGAACTTGCACAGCACCCTACCACCTGACAGTGTCAACAGCAACATGCTGCAACCGGATACACTGCCTGTCATACACCTGCCATTGTCAGCAGTTGTGACCATGCTGGTGATGGTATCATGGACCGGGGAAGGGAGGGGAGGGGAAGAAGACCCAGAAGGAAGCAAGGGAGGTTGCTGTGTATTGTGCACCTCATGCTGGCGTTGCTGCTCTATCTGTTGCAGCTCACGCTGTTTGGCCTGGATGGCCTCCTGGGCTCTCTTGGCCTCAGCCTCTGCTGCCACTCTCTCCTCTGCTAGCTCCTTCTCCACCTGAAGGGCAAAACATGCCTGTATTGAAGGGCAAAACATGCCTGTGTTGAAGGGCAAAACATGCCTGTGTTCCCGGCAGTGACAGTGCAGAGAGCTTTGGAGAGAGGCTCTATGGGACACTTAATGCAGTCACAGTCAGGCAACAGCAATCTGTTGTCCCTGCCACACATGCATATCTGATATCATGCTGACCATGCTGCAAAATCCTTGACATGTGACATGTGCAAACGGCGGCAGCAATGGGTGACGTAGAAAAGAAGCTTGTAAGCATGCAGCATGCAGTTCCTCCATGTGGGCAGCAATTGGCAAGCAGATGTTCAGCAGCAGGCTTTTTATTAATTTGCTGACATGGCTGTGCATCACGCATCAGCCTTCCTGCCCACAAGCCGGTTACACTCAAGTCACCAGCTTGTAGGCAGGCTACAAACATGCTGCCAGGAGGCCTATGAGCAGTGGTATGTGGGAGGTGGCATGCCTGTTCCTCCAGCAGTTTGCGCTCCCTGACAAGCCTCTCCTGCAGGGATTGCTGCACTGCTTGGCTGGACATGACCTCCTTGACTTTGACCTCCACTGATGCTGTCACCAGCCGTGCTGTCTCCTCCTCTATTACCCTTGCCTCCAGCTCTGCTTGTCGCCTGTCACACAAGGCAGCAGCAGCTTGGTTCTGGAGGGTATCTATCAAACGGCGGCATCAATATGATCATCATTTGTCTGAGCATGCATGGGCTGTGCTGCTGTTGAGGCGAGTGCAAAGGAAGATGGGAGAGCAGGTAGCAGATTGTCACAGACCCACATGCAGGGGCTTTAGTGTGGAAAGCCTTGCGGTATGTAGGCGTTTAGACTCAGCTGGCTTCTTGACTTAGTTCTGAGCTTGGCAAGTATCCAAATATTGTAATGCAGAATTTGGATAGTTGCCATGCAGATGCCAGGTGGCGTCATGGCATTGAGAGCTTCAACTTGAAGTGGCACTCTCCTTTTGCACAGATGCATAATATCAGAGGTGACTGCCCTGGAAGTTCAGCTCTTTGTAACCGCAATGTCAGGCAACAGTGAGTTCTCAACATTGGAGGTGTCCACCAATATGGCTTACTTGAGCCTTGCTTCTGCCTGTTCTGCAGTTTCCTCCTGCTTTGCCTTCCTCTTCTCCTTTTTACGACTGGACTCTTTACCACCATCACTTTCACTGCTGCTGCCACTGTCGCTGCCACTGCTGCTGCTGGAGCTGCTACTGCCCTGTTTGCGCTTCTTGTGTTTGTCCACAGCTTTGTCCTTACCCTTTGCCCTGCCCTTGTCTTTATCCTTTGCTTTGTCTGCAGATCTGGATCTTGAACGCTTTCTTCTCGGCTCAGGTGATCTGCGAGAGGTTCTCTTCCTCTCCCGGGACAAGGACCTTTTGCGTTCCCTGGATAATGATCTTTTCCGCTCTCTTGAAGCTGACCGTCTGCTGTCGCGTCTGCGGTCCTTGCTGTCAGGCTTTGAATCTCTCCTGGACCTGTCATCTCTGCTGGAAGGCTTGTCCACCTTGTCTGTTCTGCTGTACTTATCTGTGTGTCTGCTTCCTCGCTCTCTGTCAACGTTTCTGTCTCGCCGCTCACTCCTGGCAAGCAGCACACTCGAGTTCTGACGCGGTGATAGCAAGTTGTGCGAGACTGCAGTCCTCTGCGGAGTGTATTAAAATGCTTAAATATGCCAAAACATGCAGGGTCTGATATCAGCAAACAGCGCACCTGGGGCTGCAGGAAGCAACAAATCAGACTGTAGCGCTAATTACCTCGGCTTACACTGCCTGCTGTGTTGGCAAGAGTGTGGGCATGCGAGCAGGTCTCAAAATTTGCTGGTGTACGGCCAGCTAACAGGTGGCCTCAAGCAGTGTTTGGGATCAAAAAGTTTACCTGTGCCGATCGTCGGGGCTGCCTCGGGATCGCTTGGAGGCACGGTACCTATCGCGCGAACGCGACCTTGATCGTGCCATGAGTGCTTTGGGACGGAGTGTATCGTGGCGTGGCAGTAGCAGCAAGTAGACGCTGTTGCCAATAGTCGTCCAGATCATCTTACGAAGAAAGCGAGCGTTATTGCCGGCGGGGCGTAACGCATGCGTTTCCAGCAGCGAAAAAAAGCGCAAGCGCAGCGCACTCACATCTTCAGACGCTGTCGTGTAACGCGCAGTGCAAAGCGCATGTGTTGAGTCAATCGAGCGATACCTTTAAAGACTTGTCTTGCACAATTGTGATGCATCGGCTCTGATCCAAGTTGTTCTAGTTGCGCCTGTTGTCCAGGCTGCGATGTAAGCAGTTCAGTGGGCTACACTGTGTATGTACCCCGTTGATGACAAGCCTAAGTCCGCACGCGTCCTCTGCAACTCGCTCTGTGTCGGAAAAGGCAGCAGATACACGAACAATCTCTTACAAAGCGCTGTGAGTCCTCGACTGTGCTCTGCTCAGAAAAGCTGGTCAATCTTGTAGGTGAATAGTAGAGTTTTGCAGGAAACGCTCTCGGACAACCATCGAAGACTTCGTGAAATCATATTTTCCACTGCATGGGTTGGACCCAGCACAGGTACTGTATCACCTGACCTGGCACAGCGTGTCCATTTTGTTTGACACGCTTGTGTAATGTACAAATGCAGGATGTGTTTAAGTATCTAGACATCCTTGTGTTTGTTGAGGCAACAATTTATCAAATGGATGAAGATAACGAGAAACTATGTGCTGAAGGAGAGCAAAGTGACCAGCAC
>JAABUW010008418.1_pt1 | contig 12053 bp, 10 predicted proteins | sample 5560081 | NCBI WGS metagenome assembly JAABUW01 (sample SAMN10711882, study PRJNA513363) | rock metagenome | isolation source: Antarctica rocks | place: Antarctica: Victoria Land, Knobhead sud | reverse complement strand
GCGCTGAGACTTGCTCAGGCGCAGCATCTCTTCGCGCTCGGCTTCGGTCAAAGAAACATGATATTTTTTCGTAGACATGGATAAGCCTCCTCAGTCTTATCCATTCTACCTGGTTCTTCTAGTAGCTGACCAGTTAGATGATGTTTTTCGTGCATTAGAGGCTGCGGTTGTTAGAGACCACAATCGCCTTTTGACTGAGGCCAAGCAGCCCAGCAAACAGCAGTCGAATGAAGGTAGCACGCAGGAAGTGCTGCCCCAGAAGGAAGTTGTGAAGCAGTTACCAATAGAGGCGCAGGAAAAACACATAGGATTGGCCGCCGCCGCCTCGAAGTTTCTCGCTTGGCATATGGAGCAGGATGGGCACGTACAGCGGTTCAGAGAGGCGTTCTCAGAGGGCAGGTTGCTGGGCGAGCAGGAATGCTGGGAGTGTTTGACCGCCTCCATGCTGGCGACAATGTCATTTAATGACTTCGAGGAAATGGGCATCCTTCCCGTGAACGCAGTGGGGCATTTGGTTGAAAATAGCGGGCTAATTTACCCAGAAAGCAATGGGGGTCAAAAGGTCCAGGCCGAGTTTGAGATGCTTCTGCCTGACGGGGGAACAGTGACGAAGAAGGTTGATAAAGATTATGAGCCAAATGGACCGGAAGAAGTTTTGGCGCAAACTCTGTATTCACGAGTGAGCTATCGGCCTTCTTCCACTGGCTTGATCCCCGCCAATGTCCCGTATTATCAAAGAAGAGGCAGTGATCGCAGGGTGGAGTCACTTTGTTACTCAGTCATCAGCGAGGCTCTCAGCACGGCTGATTTCCTGTCAGATGCCTACCGGATAGATTTGTGGGACGCCCTGCGGTTCCTGCTTACGGGAATAGCGCCCGACTTGGAACCGGTTACAGGGCGTGAGGTTCAATACACGCCAATACGTGCTACATACAACGGTGCTGAGGAAGACGTGATCTGGGATGGGGAGCGTTTTCGGGCGGCTGGGCCAATGGGATTGATGGTCCAGCCCTGGGTGATGCCGGAAGAACTTGCTCAATACTGGCGAGACAAACGTGCCGAAGGCGCACGAAAACGTGCGATGCCCCCTCAGAAAGATATAGATTTGTTCCAATTCGTGCTGGACAACGCTGCTCCTGGCCCTGAGTCTAAACAGCGTTGGCAGAAGTTATCGAATAGATTGCAGACTGAGCAAGGCATAAAATGCACTGGGTCTAAGCTTCAAAAAGTTTTTCAGAGAGTTGGCAAGGCTTTGTTCCCGGAGTTCGAGGCATTGTCAGGCGTTGCTAAATCAGCCCATCGGGATTGACTTGACGCTCAATCTCGTTTTCATAGCGATCAACCAGCTCAGGCAGCGTCAGCCCAAGAACGTGAGCGACTTGTCTGAGCTGGGGCATATCGAGCATGACGCTCCCTTTCTCGAAACGGCACACAAACGAGGTTGGCTTATCCAGCTTGCTCGCAAGTTCGCGCTGCAGCAGCCCTTGTTCCTTGCGTAGATGCCGGAGGAGCTGCTGCAACACAATTTGTTCTGATGAGTGAACGGACTTTTTCACACAGAATCGTAGAAGCAGACGGGTATAATTGCGCTTTATAGAAATTGATACTTGACGCCAAAGGGAATTGAATGCACTTATACGAGAAGATTGCGAAGCGTGCGGAGGAATGGCGCAAACAAAGCTACCCCTGTGCCGATTTCCCAGCTATCAGTGAAGTTTTAGATTGGGCGCGGGACTCAGAAACCGGGTCGCTGCGGTTCCTACGGCCCCCTCAGCTTCAAGCGGTGGAGGTTTATTGGTATCTGCGCCTCGTTGAGAAAACGGCTCACATCAGCGACTTATACGAGAAGTTTTTTGACCCGGATGAGGATGTTGACGCCTATTTAGAGGCGCTGGGGATCAGCCTGCCGGTGTTCAAGGCGTGCAACTACCGTGTGGACAAAGTGCTGACACGGCTAAAAACGGATGACGACTTTGTAGCCGCGCACAAGCTGGAAGCCCTGCGTGAGACGCTGACACTGGCCTATCCTAGCTACATCCTGGCGCTGGCGATGGGGGCGGGCAAAACAATCCTCATTGGCACAATTATTGCCACCGAGTTTGCAATGGGCATGGAATATCCCCAGGGCGACTTTGTGCAGAACGCGCTGGTCTTCGCGCCGGGAACGACTATCGTGGAGTCACTGCGAGAGATCGCCCAAATTCCCTACGCCAAAATCCTGCCGCCGCGCCTTTACACGCCGTTTGAGCAGTCGGTCAAGCTGACATTCACACGCGACGGGGAAAAAGACATCCCCATCATTCGCGGGTCGCTGTTCAATATCGTGGTTACGAACACGGAGAAAATACGCATTCAGAAGCCGACCGGCAAGCCACGCGGCAACCTGGGACAATTGAAGCTGGCGGCGCTGGAAGAACAGAAGGCGGAAGAAGCAAACCTGCGGCTTCAAGCGATTGCCAGCCTGCCCCATCTGGCCGTCTTTTCCGATGAGGCGCATCACACGTTCGGGCAGGCAATGGGCGAGGGCATCAAGCGCGTTCGGCAGACAATCAACTACCTGCATACGAACAGCCCAAACTTGATCTGTGTGGTCAACACAACCGGGACCCCCTATTACGAGAAGCAGCCGCTCAAAGACGTGGTAATCTGGTATGGCCTGTCACGGGGCATCAGCGACGGCATTCTGAAAGATGTGGCGGACAACATTCAGGGGTATGGCTTCGATGCAGCGGACGCCGGGCCGTTCGTGCGCGAAATCATCCGCGACTTCTTTGCGGACTACGCCGACGTTCGCCTGCCGAATGGCGCACCCGCAAAGATCGCCCTTTACTTCCCCCAGAATGACGACCTAAACGACCTGCGCGGGGACGTAGAAATTGCGCTTCGGGAGGCGGGGCAGGCAACCACACTCGTTCTCAAAAACACGTCCGAATCCAGTCAGCAGGAGGTGGATGACTTCAATCGCCTGAATGACCCTGCCTCGCCGCATCGAGTAATCCTGCTTGTCAACAAGGGCACGGAAGGCTGGAACTGCCCCAGCTTGTTCGCCTGCGCCCTGGTTCGCAAACTAAAGTCGTCCAACAACTTTGTGCTGCAAGCGGCCACGCGCTGCCTGCGTCAAGTTACAGGCAACTCCCGCCCCGCCCGGATGTACCTGTCTAAAGAGAACCGTGCCCTGCTAGAGACGCAGCTTCGAGAGACGTATGGCGAAACGCTGTCCGGCCTGAATGCCGCCGAACGCGAAAGCCGCACGGTCACACTGAAGCTCCGCAAGCTCCCACTGGAGCCGATGACGGTCACACAGACGCGGCGTAGCATTGTGCGCCGGGAAGGTGCAGCGCCGGAGCCGTTGACACTGACACGACCCACCCACACGCCAGACTCCGTGCTGACCCGCGCCGTCTACACGCCTGCCACTCAAGCCTCCGTCAAGGCCGTTCTACAGCAGGTTGGGGAAACGGAGGCGCTGGCCTATGCCGCGCCCGCGCTTGACCTTTACACCGCCGCCGCCGATCTCGCTGCTGTCTACCGCTTGCCCTTCTGGACGCTCTACAACGCTCTGCAAGCGTGCTACAGCGGGGAAGATGTGCCTCAGAGCCACCTAGACGCCCTAGCGGGGCAGATTGAGGCGCAAACGTGCTTTTATGAGACGCGGGAGCATCAGGAGGAAGTCGCCCTAGAGATTGTCAAGCCCTCCGGCTTTGAACGCGATGCCGAGGGCCATTATGTTGCCCAGATCAGCGTTTCCAAAGCGCGTGAAGCTTACCTGCTGCTGCCAGATGAAGTCGGCAAGAACGAAGCAGGCTACGGCTTTCACTTCGCGCCATACAACTTTGACTCTGCCCCGGAGAAGTCGTTTTTTGCCCAGATGCTCCCCGCCCTGAACCAGCACCCGGACGACATCGAAGATATTTACTTTACCGGCGGCTTTACCAGCGGCGACAAGACCGATTTCTTTGTGGACTACAAAGACAGCCTGGACAAGTGGCGCTCCTACACCCCCGACTTTCTGATCCACCGCAAAGATGGCTGCTGGCTGATTGTGGAGGTCAAGGCCAAACGCTTCGAGGACGACGCGCTGGACGGACGCAAGGGCCGCAAGGCCGAAGCCGTCCGCCTCTGGCAGAATGCCAGCCGCAACAAAATCCGCTATGAGATGTTCTTTGCGGAAACCTCAGACTTCACGATAGACGAAATTAAATCTGCCCGCCGCTTTGTGGAAGGAGCCGCCCTGTGACCACCGCCGAGACAACGTCCCCCCTGACACCCGCTGCTGACGCCGCTCCCGTCAAGATCGCCGTCGCCAAAGGCCGCCCGATGCTTTCTTGGGTTGGTAAGCGCCCTCTGGGCCTTGTGACCGCCTTCCCCGCGCAAGCCGTGGAGCGGTTTGACCCGCAGCACGTTCTTGGCACGGAGCAAGCCGACGCCTACACAAACGGCGGCCTGCTCTTTCACGGCGACAACAAGGAAGTGCTGGCGCACCTACTGGCATCGGGCTTCCGGGGCAAGGTGAACCTGATCTACATCGACCCACCTTTTGACTCCGGCGCGGACTATGTACGGAAGGTGAGCCTGCGCGGGGGCGGAACTGGGGCAAAACTCGAAGGCGAGACGTACACGCTGGGGGAGCAGACGCAATACACAGACATCTGGGCCAATGACAACTACTTGCAGTTCATGTACGAGCGTCTGCTGATGCTAAAAGAGCTGCTGGCAGAAGACGGCAGCATCTATCTTCACTGTGACTGGCACAAAAGCCACTACCTTCGTTGTCTGATGGATGAAATCTTTGGCAAAGAAAATATACAAAATGAGATAGTGTGGAAACGAACATCAGCCCGAAGTGATTCGCACACCTTCAATCACATACACGATGTTATTCTGTTCTACTCTAAAAGCAATGGACTTTTGTTCAACGAGACTTATCTTCCTCACGATGTTTCCTATATCGATAGGTACTATATTTATAAAGAGACTGACGGGCGAAGATTTGCAACTATTGATGCTACCCAAGCAGGATTGACTAAGAGTGGCGAGTCGGGAAAGCCCTGGCGTGGCTTCGACCCCGCCTCAAAAGGAAACCACTGGAAGTTCAAGACATCTCAGCTTGACGATTTAGATAAGCAGGGGCGGATTTATTGGCCTCAGAAAGAAGGAGGCTGGCCTCGGCTCAAGAGCTACCTTGACGAAACAAAAGGAGCGGCAATCCAGTCTATTTGGACCGACCTCAAGGCTGTCAACAGCCAAGCAGAGGAGCGGGGTGACTATCCTACTCAGAAGCCGGAAGCCTTGCTAGAGCGTGTTATCAATGCTTCTTCTAACCCTGGCGACATTGTTTTGGACTGCTTCATCGGCTCTGGTACAACTGCCGCCGTTGCACAGAAACTTGGCCGCCGCTGGATCGGGTGTGACATCAACAAGGGAGCCATTCAGACAGCCTCCAAGCGGTTGCAAGGCATCATCACGGCACAAAACACCACCCAAGACGTACCTGCTGTTAAAAAAGTCAAGGCAAAAACAGCGCAGCCAAAGCTGGACGTGGATGACAGGGCGGGCGTGGATGACAGGGCGGGCGTGGATGACAGGGCGGGCGTGGATGACAGGGCGGGCGTGGATGACAGGGCGGGCGTGGATGACATAGCCACCGGAGTTCCGGCCACGACGCAGCCTGCCCAGAGTGCATTCAGCATTTGGCGCGTCAACGACTTTGACCTGCAAATCCAGCACAATGAAGCCGTGCAGATTGCTTGTCAGCACCTCGGCGTCACACGCACCAAAGGTGACAGCTTCTTTGACGGCACACGCGGGCAGCAGCTCGTCAAGATCGTGCCGTTCAACCATCCCCTCTCGCCGCTGGACTTGGAGGAAGTCAAAATCGCACTGGAAAACCGCCCTGACGAAACGCGCTCCGTGCTGATGGTCTGCTTGGGCGTGGAGCTGGCGGCGCAGGGCTGGATTGAAGACTGGAACCGGATGCGAAAAATCGGCTCTCCACACCGGATCGACTACATCGAGATGCGGACCGATCCCAAGTATGGCAAGTTTTTTGAGCATAAACCGGCCAGCGCCCAGGTGTCTGTGACACGCGACGGCAAGACGGGGCGAGTCAAGATTGAGAACTTTGTGTCTCCGACAATCCTCGAACGGCTGGCACAGGCGGCGGGCGTTCTTTCGCCCAGGATTGACGACTGGCGGGCGATGGCAGACTGCGTTCTCATTGACACAAACTATGACGGCTCCGTGTTCAACGTCGTGCTGTCAGATGTGCCAGAAAAAAAGAACGATTTAGTTGCAGGCGAATATGAGCTGACGCTTCCGCAAACGCCGACACTGGTAGGAGTAAAGATAATAGATATGCTGGGTGAGGAAGTGCTGGAAACAGTGCAGGTTTAGGCTCTGGCACAGCGAGAAGCGCCTGCAATCCTCACTCAGTTTAAGGAAGCCGTTGATACCAGGAGCCTCTATGAAACGTCACTCTCACTCGTTGTCTGCACTCGGTCTGGGCCTGCTCACTCTCTGCGGGCCACCGGTTCATGCCCAGCAGGCTCCCAGCGACACGCCCCCAGACAATGCGATCCACATCTCAGCCGAGAAAGGCGAAATCTGCGTCCAGGGCGTCATTCAGTCTGTGGATGTGGGTCACGGCTCTTTCGTCCTTGCCGTGTCAGCCATCTTTCCATCAGGCGGCAGCAGAGTAGCATTCACCCTGCCGCGCCCTAAAACCGTCTTTGTCAGCCCCCAGACGGCTATTCAGCAGACAAACACAACGGGCACAGCTCCCGGCCTCAGCGACATGGCTGGTCTCGAAGCCATCGTTTGCGGCCCGGACAAAGGCACGGGAAACCCGCTGTCAGCCCGTCAGATCGCCCTCTGGTCCCCTCAGACAGACGCTCATATCCAGACGGGCGCGGAACACTTTGCAGGCACTCTGCCCCGATATTCCATCACTGATATTGGCGTCCTACCAGGCGACATTGAGAGTGAGGCAGTCGGATTGAACGACAAGGGAGAGGTCGTTGGAAAGAGCATCGTTACACACAGCGACAGCGGAGAGGATATAGGACACGGTTTCGTGTGGAAGTCCGGGCAGATGTATGACTTGGGCGCAGCCCCAAGTTTTCACACCAGCGCAGCCTTCCATATCAATAGCACGGCGCAAATTGCGGGCACTGTGAATAACTCAGGCTATGCGGTGACTGCTCGCACTATTTCACGCGGCTGCTGGTGGCAGTCTGGGAAAGTCCATCTCCTGCCGATTGGGCCTCGCGCAACAGGAAGCCTCGCATTCGACATCAACGACCACAACGAGATAGTCGGCACTTTGAGCCTGCCGTTCTCGCATGGTGACCTGAGTGCCCACGCCGCCCTTTGGCGGAATGGACAGTTGACAGACCTCGGCACGCTCCCCGGCTATCCCAGCGCCAGCGCACATTGTATCAACTCGAAGGGTGACATTGTGTGCAGCGCCGAACGGTTTGAGAGCGTGGGGAGTCAATTACGCATTCTGAACCACGCATATCTCTGGCATAATGGGAGGCGGACAGACCTCGGCCTGTTGCCGGGATGCAACTCGTCCAGCGCGAATGGGATCAACAGCATCGGGGAGATTATTGGGCAAAGTTCCGCCGAAACTTTTCAACGCCCGATGGGCACAAGGCGCGGGTTCCTTTGGAAAAACAATCAATTAACAGAACTGAAGGGGCTGGAAGGCGGTGTCACGGGCGTTCCGTTTGGGATCAACGACAAGGGCGACATCGTTGGTATAGAGAATGTGCCCAAGACGGATCAAGAGACGACATATTTTCCTGCACCCGACTTTAGCAGCACAGGCTCCGCCCCATCGAAAACAACAGCGGTCCTATGGCGGGCGGGACAGGCTTATGATCTCAATCGCTCTATTCCAGACGACAGCGGCTGGCATCTCAACAACGCAAACGCCGTCAACAATCGCGGGCAAATCGTTGGTGACGGCCTGCACAACGGCAAGAAACGCGGCTATCTGCTGACGCCACTGCCGTAGGCGTAGACCACGTTCAGGTTTTTACTCTACGGCTTCCTGCTGGGCGGCCAATGAAAGTCACCGGACTTGCTTGCGGTCGATCTCGATGTGCCACGCCGGGTCAATGCGCGTGTCCGTGTCTTCCACCCCGTTCTGCACGATGGCCCCGACCATGCCCAGTTTCCCGCCGGTCACGCGGCTGAGGGCGGCGATGTTGGCGTTCTCGCTGGCCTGGTGGTGAATGTTGATCTCGCGGACGATGAGGGCGCGGTCGCCGCTGTAGTGGGCGGTCATGTAGTCCCGAATGCGAAAGGCTAGGGCGCGGGTCTGAGAGGCTGTGACGCCGGGGCGAAGCAACACGTCCAGGGTGGGATCGTACTCGCCGCTGTCCGGGTCCACGGAGGCATCTGCGACTCGCGGGTTCATCTTCAGGTGCTGGCACAGGCCCCGCCGCGCCCCGTCATAGGCTGTGCCGCTATACTGGCGGCACTTGATGGCAACTGGGTCCGTTTCCAGCTTCGCGTTGTTTGCGGCAATCTCCGACTGCGTTTCCGCCTGTATCTGCTCGGGCGTCTTTTCTGCTGGCGAGCTGCTGCATCCGGCCAGCAGGACGACGAGGGCTACACTGATAGCAAGGAGGATGTGGGGAAAGTCCTTCTCATTTTGCATGGATATTCTGCCTCTTAATCATCTCCATTTGTCGGCTTATCCTGTCCTGTTACCTCTACCTCTTCGCGCAACTTTTCCGAATAAGATGTATGTGTCCAAGCGCACCAGATGGCGGAAATGGTGAAGAGCGAAAACGCTAACTGCGAGAAGTGCCAGAAGATAGCAGCGACTCCCACCACAGACCCCAAAATCCCTGCCGTCGTTGCGATGAGCCGAGCATCTAAGTTGATCGAAATACCATGCCGGTCTTCTTCCTGAACATCGAGAAGGTCCCTGACAAGAAGGGGTAAGGACAAGGCGAAAAGCCAGAGAGCAATCTGCAAACTCAGGTCGAGGTGGCTGAGACCAAGAAGCTGGACGACGCACGCCCCCGAGAAGGCAGTCAGCCCACCAATGATCAGCTTCCGGTTTTCACGCGGCTTCTGCTCTGATTTTTGTATCACTTTTTGCGGGGCGGGCCGGACTTTTGAGAGCCGGATTTGGGAAAGGCGCATTGATATTCAATCCTCGGTTGATACCAATGCAGACACGCGACGTGATAAAAAGTTGCAGACGCCTCAGTTGGCCCGCCTCAGTTGGCCCGACTTAGTTGCAGCACCGTGTTCTCCTGCCGGTCCGTCAATCCCCGCACCACCAGCAGCGCCAGCACAGCAACACCCAGACCCAGAAACGACGCCAGCGCATTGCGTATCGGTTCGTGCGGGGTTCTTGCCGCCAGTGTGTCCAGCACGTTCGACAGCAGCCAGAATGCCCACCACAGGCCAAGCAGCGCCGGGACGCGCAGGTTCTGCTACGCCTGCCCTTCACGCGGAGCTTGGCGAACAGGCGGCGGCTAAGTTCCTCAAAGGCTTGGAACTCAGGCGAACAAGCTTCGGGCTTGGGATCGTCGGGAGTGTCGGTTATATCACCTTGATTATTGAGCGTAGGATACTTTTAGACGCATTGTAAATCTCCCACGCCTCTTCTGATGTGAACTTTTTATCAACGTGCATTGTACCGTTTCTCCAAGCATCTTTTACAGAACGCAGGTGAGCAACTACCTCTACAAGCACGTCTTTGTTGACAGGAGCAGGGTTCTGTTTAGTATGTACCTCAATCATTTGAATATAACTTCCCCAGCTCATGCTAGGAGACGTTTTCCCGATAGACTTAAGTAAGGCTAGTATCCCAATCTCGACAGCCCGCATGATATGGAATACTGTTGCAGTGTGACGGTTTAAGGCGTAGCACTTACTAGATTCTGTGACTTCGAACGCCGTGTCAGGGAATGCGTTAACGACATCCTCCCAGCCTTCTAACGGCGACACGTAATAATTCCTGTGGGAACCTGTGACGGACAGGAATGTGATCGAAGCCAGTTCGTCGTGAAGTACGGTGGTGAACTGACCTTGCAAATAGGCTTCCTGCGCGAACCAATCCTTATCAGCCCTTTCGGGTTCAGGCGCGGGGTGTGCCATCATGCGATCAAAGGCTTTTACACTCATATCGCAGCCCATTTTTGCCAACTGGCTGCGTAATTTGTCATAATCGCCTGAAAGTGGCTGACCGACATTGAGCAACTTCGACGGAAACGGAATATCAGATTCAATCAGTTTCGCCAGCACATAGAACCGACCTGTGTAATCAGATATGCCACTCAGGTCTTCGGCATTAAAGCCATCCATAAAGCCTATAATCTCCAATAGGCTTACCAGTCGGAACGGGTTAAGATCGCCCCGCAATTTTTCGCAAGCCGCTCGTTCAATTCTACAACGGTCGGCTATAAACCTGCTATATTTGGCGGCTGCGGTCAAGTTTGGGTCAATCATGGGAGCGTTTCCTTTCAATCAAAACGCCCCCTACCTTTTCTTTATTCGGAGTTTGGTTCCTTCCCCTACAGCGTCAGATACCAATGCGTCAGTTCCTCATACCTCAGCCGCTTGCCTGAGATAAACAGCCCCACCAATATAAACAGCCCTGCATCATTGGTTTCCCGATTGTTGAACCGGAACATTTCCTCGTCAAGATACTTGTCCAGATAAACTGTCTCAGGCGTGATAGCAGCTAGGCGTCGGTGTAGCAGGCGGTGCGACTACGGTTTGGGCGAGCATTGCAGTTAGGCCGAGTGTGGTGTATTTGAGAGATAATCTTTTCAAGTTCATAATCTAAACTCTTTCCGCATCCCCATTATCCGTCACAATACCGTTGATCTGCGCGGCCAGCGGGTCCATCGCGGCCTGCACGTAGCCCCAGAAGGCTGACTTGCCTGCCTTTGTGGCCTCCCGTAACAGGGCGGCTTCTTCGGGGTCCCCCGGCGCGGCCTGGGCGGACAGGAACGCCAGCGCGTGTTTCTCCCTGGCCTCGGTCAGCTCGCGCTGCGCTGTTTCGGTGGGTGTCTCTGTGTTCAGCTCGTCGTTGTTCAGCTCGTCGTTGTTCATGTCAGCGGCAGTCCTTTTTTGAGTCGGTAGCGAATGACGCGCCCGCGTGGGCAGGTGGTTGGATGCAGCGGCTTTCCGTCTTCGTCTACGGTCACATCTCCCGCGCCGCAAGTGCAGCTAAGGTCGTGCATCGGGGTCATTCGCTTGCCCCCAAGTTTGCCGTTTGCTGCGCTGCTGGCCGCTTTGCGCGGTGAGCTGGCCGCGCCCATCAGCGCCGCTGCCTGCCGCCGGGTTTCTGCGCTCCCAGTGTGCAGTGCCGCGCCCGGCTTGTCTACCGGCGGGGGAGTTTGTGTATCTTTGTTCATTGACTTATTATAGCCCAACGCTAGGTAAAAAAGCAACACGTTAGGCTGTCTAAAAATAGTTCATTTATTTTGGCTAGACACTTGACAATACTACCTAACGTTAGGTATACTATATATATAACAAAACGAACTGCCCGACAGAAATGGAACCCAAGACAATGACCCTGATTGAAGCCGTTACCGCCGCCGTCGCCCTGTATCCCACCCCCGCCGTCCGTGCCCAGGTGGTGACAAGCCTGATACTTGGAACTTCCGATCTGTGCGATGCCTGCGGCTTCATCAAGATCAAAGGAACCGTGTGCGAAGTTTGTGAGAATGCTTGGGCCGATGAGCAGGCGGCGATTGAAGAAGAGAAGTCCTTCTGGCTGGCAGAAGCTGGAGCCTTCCGGTTTTAACAAGAAAGACAGCCGGGGGTGGGACGAACGCCCCTATTGGAGACACAAAGGCCATGCAAACCGAGATTATCACAATCACTGAAGAAGCCTACCAAGCCCGGCAGGATGCACTCGACACGCTGACCACCCGCGCCCTGCGAAAAGAGCGAACCGCGATAGCGCGGGAAGTGGCCGTGGCCGAGCGGGAGGCCAGCGGCGAAGACCACTTCTCCTTAGAGCGTGTTGAAAAAGTCGAAATTTCCAATGCTGGGCTGGAATTTGCTCGTCT
>JAABUW010008417.1_pt1 | contig 12054 bp, 11 predicted proteins | sample 5560081 | NCBI WGS metagenome assembly JAABUW01 (sample SAMN10711882, study PRJNA513363) | rock metagenome | isolation source: Antarctica rocks | place: Antarctica: Victoria Land, Knobhead sud | reverse complement strand
GCAGGAGGCGGGGGCGGGGAAGAGGAGTAGTTGGTTTTTTAATCAGAGGACTTAGGGTGTTTTGATTAGGGGCGGGGGGAAGTTATGATCCAGCTGGTTATACGAGGCTGAGGATGTGTACGTGTGGGTATGGGGTTGGGTTTTTGGTTTGGGACTTGGTGATACCCGTCGTTGCGATTGGGAGGGTATGGGATTTGGAATGCCCTGCCCTGCCCTGCCTTGGGTGCATGCGATAGACGGCATATCTAGAGAGCTTTACAGATTCCACAGACGTGAACGTGAACCCAGCGTGGCGGTATTTCCATTTCCGGCGATCTGGTTCATATCCACGTGGCAGACAAAGGTTTGATACCGCGAGATCTTTGCTTCCCTCATCTTCCACGATGCTTCAGCTGACGGACCATGTGCGCTTTCGCTCATGTGCTGCTATTTGTGGTTGCCCTTGACATATTTTGAAAGTGGTGGACAGGTTCGATCGTTTGTTGAACGCATTCCTCAGATCCAGAATCCCACCCAACCAAGTGGTCCTTGACGCGTGGACAGCGTGGTCAACCCTAGTATTACCATTGACACGGAAGAACCACAGGGACAGCGACGTGGTAGGTTTGTCCCAAGCGCCTCAAAAAGTTGCCGTCAGCTTGGCTCCAATCTAACCGCGTTGAGCATGTCTGACCATCAAGGTGCATTGGACGAGGTTTTCACGATAGTTGAGAAAGCAAACCATGTCAGACCGTAATGGACAGGCACGGACGGGCGGTATTTAATTGGGAGTGAAAGCTTTGCTTCGATATACCTAGAGATCGATACCTTCGCTTTGCGAAACCTGCAATCCTACAGCATTCCCTACGAAAGGCAGCGACAATGACAGACACCTTCGGAATCGCGGACCCGAGCAGAGTGGACCTCACCAATGTCGATGGACCCGGTGGTCCTTCATTGCGAGACATCACCTGCTACCTCAACCAAGGCTCGAACGAGTACAATGGCCAGCTTGGCGCGCGGGTGTCCGCGTTATTTGTGATACTGATCACGGCGATGGCGTGCACGTTGTTCCCTGTGGTGGCCACACGGACGAGGTTCAAGATCCCGTTGTACGTGTACCTCTTTGCCAGGTACTTTGGCGCTGGGGTCATCATTGCTACGGCGTTCATTCAGTGAGTTGGGAAACACCCCTTGCCGCTGTGAGATCAGATGCTGACTTGAGGTTAGTCTGCTGCAGCCAGGCTACGATTCCATCGGACCAGCGACATGCGTAGGCATGACTGGCGGGTGGGCGGGGTACTCGTGGCCGCCGGCGCTCGCACTCACTTCGTCCATGCTCACGTTTCTGATGGGCTTTGCTGCCGAGCGGTACGTTGAGAAGAAGCATGGCCTGCCGCATAGCAGTGGGGAGAGCCCACTGGCCATCGGCAATGGGCGCACTGGGCCTGTCGATGCTGCTGCCACGCGGTATGAGACTGAGAGACGCCGATCGACGCATACGCACCAGGGTCTACATTCTTCAGACCAAGACGGACAGCAGTTAGCAGCGTCACCTTATCCTGACGAGCACAAGCACCACTCGCCTGACGAAAGCTTTGAGCGCGATAGCATCGACTCCGCGAAGGAGAAGGCCGCCGAGTTGGCCTTCAAGCAACAGATCGCAGCATTCTTGATCCTCGAGTTCGGCGTAATATTCCACAGCGTCATTATTGGACTTACGCTAGGAACAGCAGGCGCGGAGTTCGCATCTCTATACCCGGTCATCGTCTTCCATCAAGCCTTTGAAGGCCTCGGAATCGGCGCACGACTCTCTGCCATCCCCTTCCCGAGACGCTTGCGATGGATGCCATGGACGCTCTGCGCAGCCTACGGACTCACCACACCCATCGCTATCGCCATCGCGCTCGGTCTGCGTACAACGTACAATGCCGGCAGCTTCACAGCGAACGTGGTCTCGGGTGTGCTGGACTCGACTTCGGCGGGTATCCTCATCTATACTGGATTCGTAGAACTGATTGCGAGAGATTTCTTGTTCAACCCAGACCGGACGGACGATGACAAGCAGTTGGCGTTCATGATAGCGTCGGTACTGCTGGGTGCTGCGATCATGGCGTTGCTCGGGAAGTGGGCGTAGACGCATGACCTTGGCGTTGCATTCATATGGTCTGATACAATAGCGCCTCCTTGCCGTCCTTCGTTCACGGAGGAATGGATGGTGGTATGACCTCGCTTGTGGAGGATGAGGCTGTGCTCTAGCCGGTGGCTTGCATGAGTTCTGCGGCACAACGGCCATCATACAGGCGCGCCGTTTCCGCTGTGCAAGGAATATTCAAACCTACAGTATAATAGAGTTTCGAATCCTAAACCAATGAATGCGAGGTCTGAAAATCGCTCAAACCATCGCACAGCTCACAGCTCGCGTGCGCCGAGGTGCTGGAAGAATCCTGGTCGTGGCTCGTGAAAAGCAGCCTTGGAACCTTGAGCTGCGAAGTCGAAGTCGAACAGTTGCGCCACCGCCGCAGAAGATCAGCGACGACGATCGTTGTGTTTCCACGTGCGTACTCCGTGTTCCGAATGATACAGAACGAAGTCTGCAGGCCATGCACAACGGCTCTCAAACGCTCTTCAACCGCGTCCTTGCCCAGCAAGGTTTTTACCCTTTGCTTTGTGAATCGCACTAGACCAGGTTGGCACTCGGCGGAATAGAACGATCTAGACTATCATGCTGCATATTCCGCCAGTGCCGGTCTTGCAGGAACAGAACACTACTGCCCGACAACTCTCAAGTCTGACTATTCTACCACCACGAACCGATGCTCGTTGTTTCTATTACATGCACCGGATCCTGAAACGTGACACCTAACTGCACACCGAACACTTGTCCGCTTCTCCCATGTGCTAGCAAACCTCAGCCCCTCGGACCTCACCTCTTGGCTCTTACCTTATTCTCCTACCTTTACACAAACTTCGCGCGACCGCCGCAGCCTGCGGCTTCCCTCTCGCATGGGTGCTGCCGATGGGAACTGGAAGGCACCAACGGAGTTTCCAGATGCGCGCCGTCGACTTGTTGCAGCCTTCACTGCGTTCCCTTCCCCTGCCAGTGTCAGCAGCGCTGTAAATACACCTCTTCTCGAGCGTGCACCTAAAGACCTCCGATCCTCTTCTGGCCCAGTGAATACGCCCCGTCATGAACTCTTCGAGTCTGCTATCTCTGCTGTGCCCGACACGATTCACTGCGAGCCAGTCTTGACGCCACCTGCAAACGACATTCCTGAGCCAAGTCTGAACATGATCCTGGGTGGCTCCCTTGCACCTACGTCGGAAGCTTCTATACCTCAATCCTCGCAAAGAAGTAGGCCGGACCTACAGTTGCCATCGTTTGATATGCTGGGCATCGCCGTTCCGCATCCGGATCGCTTCGGAGCTGTGCCATTGGATGGCTCCGCTATTCAGGACCTAACGCCTGGTTCTCTGGATATGCCTGACGGCAGCGCAGAGATCTCAATTGACTTGAACTCTCTCAAACTGGAGGTACCACCGTCTGCTCCCTCTCACAACCCGCTCGGTGCGAAGCTGCCGGGCACTGGTGTTCGATCGCCAGCTCAGTACTGCGGAGACCCACTGACACCGCCTGACGATGTGCCGTACATTGACTGGAACAATTCCGCTCTCACTAGCCATGCGATGTCTTCCAAAGGTGAACAGCCTGGGCAGGAGGTGTCCGGCTCGGAGCAGGTTCAGGCCGGCGCACAGGAATCAACGCAATCCGGGTCGACACGACGCTCCACAGGCTCGTTATCCGGGCAGCCCTTTCTTTGGTTCCATGGCGCTCTTCAAACCATACGTGAGTTAAAATCCAGCATGACGGTGAATATCGCCACTGACCTGAGTAGTCGACGACCTTCGTTCTGCACCTGTCCCGAACAGCAGTCTAAGAATACTGTCTCACGCATTACCCAGCCCATCGCCTACTGGCCACGTTTTCACCAGCATCATCACCGCCATTCAGGAAGAAACGACTTCTGTCGAATCCTGGATCAATGTATTCCACGCGGTACCAGGACGTTTCAACCTTGCCGACCTACCTCGATCGCCACCAACAACTCCTGGTCCAGCGGTTGGAGGTACCGACTACTTCACCGAGAAGATCTTCGACTCAGCGGTGTCAATTGCAGACTACCAAGAAGATCTGTCGCAACTACCTCGGTCACCTCGCAACGTGGTCCCACCGTCATCTGTTGACATCAGTATTGTTGAGCGATACATCCCGCCAACATCGTCGAACGAGTTCAAAGAGCTTTTCCGCCTCGAAGGACAATCGATACTCGTCGACCGGCTAAAAGAGCTGTCGCGGAACAATGGCAGCCTGCTTTTCATCTACCCGACCAGGGCTGGCGGACAGACCTTTATGAAGGAGTATCTCAGTCCCGTACTGGACCCTGTACTCCGCACGATGGGAGTGGTTCACGGCCTATCCTCATCCATGGCCACGACATTGGGCGGCATGGCCGCCGTCGATCGGCTACCGGACCATGACACTTTCCAGAGCCAGGTTGAAAACCTGCTTGCTAGAATCGCACATGGTGGACCGGTGGTGGAGCGCACCTTTGAACAACGACAACAGCCGCACCTCACGTTAGCATATGCTACCCGCCAGTACGTGACGCCAGACCGCGCAACGTGGGCTCAGAGCTGGTGGACCAAGCAGGAGAAGCCGCGGATAAGAGAAGCAGTGACTCGATACGCTCGGGAAGCCCAAACGAGGAGCAGCAACGTACACGTCGAGCGGCCGCGTACATCGACAGAGTTGCTGCAGGAGTTGTTGAAAGGCGTTGCGGAGAAGCCATATCCGCCAGGACAGGAGCCTGAGCACGGCATAGAGGTCAGCGTTTTCGTGATCAAGAGGTCGGCATAGTTCTGGGGGCAAGGGACCTGATGGGATGGGCTACACGAACGTACACGTGTTATAGGGGATTGGTGAAAGCACTTTGAGCGTTCTGCGAGATACCACCGCCGCTTCCTGGGTGACCTGCTCTACTAATGATGATTCTTCGCCTTCGACTGCAGCTTTTACATCATCATATCCGATACCGAGAGAATGCCGAGCGCTGCAGAGAGAAGCACGTGAGTGATTACAATTCTTGGGTTTCGCCACCGAGAGGACAGCCTCAGCACGCCATAGCGTGAAGCTAATCGCGGCCACGATCTGCTGGTTACGATTGGACGACCGGATCAAAGAGAATGGAAGTGTTATCCCCGCAATTACAGAGCACATTGCCGACCGAGGCCATGACGTTTCGCCTTTGTGATCAATGGCGTTGTCAGACCTCTATTAGAAATACAGATCGTCTGTATATATGCTTCACTGATTCTGTAGGTTCTCATTTTCTTGCATCCACCTATCTCTCAAACCATTCGACTCCTCTCCACCCATCAATTACACGACACCGTGCAAGTCAGCAGCATCTGATCGACAACTCCGGCACGACACACATCATGGCGACGACCACATCAACCCAGACGCAAACCCACTCCTTCGGCGTGTCTAGCAACGTCGAAGTCCCACGTGGCGAAACCCGATCATCTCTTACTTTCTACGAACCACCAGTCGACGGCTCGAAACCATGGAACTATGTGGAGCAAGCGCCAGAAGGTTCGCCACAACGGAACTTCGGCGAGGACACACACGAAGTTGCCATCAACGACATCCGTGGTCGCGAGAATGAGTTTGACATGAACATCAATGGCTTCGGCACCCTTTCAGGCATTGAGTCGAAGGAGAAAGACTTCACAGAAGACGACAGCATCAAGGAGAACTACTACCCAGAGGTCGAGAAACTTCTGCTAGACAATGTGGAAGGCGCGCATAGGGTGTTTATCTTCGACCACACAGTTCGACGAAGCAACCCGGATGCGAAGAGAGGGCCTGTGAACCGGGCACATATCGATCAGACCACCAAGTCGGCGATCCAGCGGGTGAACTACCATCTCGGCGATGAGGCGGAAGAGCTTCTGAAAGGCCGATACAGACTTATCAACGTATGGCGACCGCTCAATGGACCTGTTGTCTCGAAGCCGTTGGCGTATGCGGACTCCAGGTCTGTACCGGACGACGACATCGTGCCGGTTGAGCACAGATATCCACACCGCACAGGCGAAACTGCCGGTGTCAAGTACACTGAACAAGGCAAGTGGTATTACTGGTCTGGCATGAAGAATGACGAGAGGATTCTGCTGCAGTGCTATGATAGCAAGGACCATGCGAGGACACCTCATACTGCATTTGACGATCCCAGGACGCAAGAGGGATGGCCTGGACGGGAGAGCATCGAGGTTAGGACTTTGGTGTTCGGTTAGGGGCTGTTGAACATACCAAATTGTTTGATTCATGTCTGATATGAGTATATTATGCTTTGTTCATCGACTATCGATCTTCCTTTCCATTGTGCTAGGTCTTTCTACATTGTGTCTGCTTTATTAGGAGAAAGATCTATCTTGTTCTGGCAGGGCCACTCAACCACGCGAGACAATTGGAACAACAAAACGATGGAACTTAGCAGAACAAACAAGTTTCTCCCATATATATCCTCTCCTTACCACACTAAAGTACACCGAACCAGCATCTCCATCAAAGCACGATGTGCAAAACCCTCCGCTGGGAATGCCTCCACTGCCTCATGGTCCAAGACAGCCTCTACAGATGCAGCGACTCCAACATCACTGGCATGCTCTGTCCAACCCTGCTTCCTGTATCAATGAGCTCATCCTTGAGTCCACCAATCTGCTGCAGCTGCTATCAACAGTATCAGCCTCCACCACAATCAACTTACAGATTTCCGCCAGGTCTTCATGCATCCTTCTACAACCCCGTGAAGCGAGCGCAGATGGATCCAAGTTTGTACGATATCCCACCACTACCACCGCCGGCACCGCCGGCGTCTTCGGCGTTGCGGCTGCCGAACAATGCTGCGGTACTGGAACGGTATAACTGGGAGCGGAGCCAAGTGTTTGCGGATATTGAGGCTAAGAAGCAAGAGAATCAGCTTAGTGGTAGTGAGGAGAACGGAGTTAGAGGAGAGAACCAGAGGGTTGTGAATGGGGCGTGGCAGGAACTGGTGCGGAAGTTGAAGAGGGTGTGAGTAACGAAGTGTCGTACTGAGAATGGTGACTGAGGATATGACCTCCGCTGAGAATCTCTTATCGTTGGAGGGATAGACAAGGTCAGGTTATGCTCCTCATGCCGCTCTTTAAACGTCATCTTGCTGGGAACAATGTACAAGAAACTCAACTCGAGAATACCACTCGACAAACACAACCATCAATCCCAAGACAGCAGCCATCTTAGACCTTGTTGAAATCCCTCGCGTGCGCACGCTCCTCCATCCCAACCTCACGCTTCGAGCTTGACCCAGACAGAGTGAAGTCAATGCACGATTCGTAAGTCTGATCGATGCTTGGAGCGTTCCAGAACATCTGAGTGGCACAAGCTCCCGGCTTCGCACACTGGGAGCCCAGCGATGTTGGCATCTTGATGCTGAACTTCTCCTCACTCTCCGGGATCGTCGTGGATGTCAGAGCATACTTGCTCCACTTCTTGAGGTTGGCGGCGATGATGTGACCGTCGCCGGCAGTGCTGATGATGGAGACGTTGGCATAGCCGTCGTGGGGAGCGACGATCTCGAAGTCGAGGGCCACGTTCTGGCCGGGCTTGTAGTGCTGGACGTGGGCGGTGTTGTCGGCGTATTTCAAGCCCTTGCACTTCCACACTGATCAAAGCAGAGAAAATGGTCAGTGATATTACGACATAGGGTCCTGTCGGTCGGTGTGCTTACGCTTGCAGGTCTATGGGTTGTAGTCAGGCTGCCCATTAACGACCTGGTACATGCCCTGGATATTGCCGTTGTTGCTGCCCATCATATTGTAGTACGCTTGCATTCCGCAAGACTTTTGGTACGTAGGGCCAGGTTGGCGGGCTCCAGGAGCGACGAAGTAGCCGTGGGCGTTGGTCAGGCCGGCCATGCTGGCGGCGGCGAGGAGAGCGAGTGTGAGCTGCATCTTGAAGGTGTTCTAGTTGTGTTGTTGAAGTGTTGGTCTTTGATAAAGCTGAGCGCCAGTGCTCTTGAACGAACGACTTGAAGTTGGAAACGAAGGGACTGCTCACAGAGCGTAAAAGAATGATAGGCGTTAATGGAATAGCACAGCGTGTGGTTCACAGAAAGACGACATGGGAGAAGAAATATTATGTAGACTGATACCTCATGGTCCGTCCCGAGCAAGGAGCCTGATGGTCGTTTGAGCTATAGACAGCCGTGGTACAGATCTTGCAGCGTTCCCGCTGTTTTCGGCGGTGACAAGGCATAAGACAGCGCTTCTTGGTATGGCGTCTAACCCATGGGCCTGGTGCTTAGACGGTTCGTTTCTTTCGATGGATCCGTCATCAATTTGAGATTGGCGATGCCGCAGGTACAAGTTTCAGATATGTTGATCTGTCTCGTCCTTGGCAAGCGAGGTTATGGAACGCGAGATCTCGCCCACGCGCTGGGGTAAAATGCTTCTCCGCCACGTGGAAGTTAGGAGAGCGAATACGATATCCCGTGAGGTCTGAGGGGATGGGGAGATCCATCATCGGGAGAGACACAGCCAGCACTGGTGCTGTTCAAGCCATCGCGTCGTGCGCGTGTTTTCGAATTCAATCGTGTTTCGTCTGTGCCGCTTTCTGACCTTCCGCAGAGGCCGACATCATACTGTGCTCCATATCAGCCTCGTATGAGACATTTTGAGATGTTGATGAGAGGAATCAGAAGGAAGGAAGAAGGAAGAAGTCATATCCCAAGGACCACCAAAGCTCGCGCTATGACCACCATCACTTTGGACCTGCATTGAAAGGCTAAAATATTCTGGAGCTGCCGAGCGGTCTGCGTGATGACTCTACAGACGAAATTGTAGCCGGCGCATACAGAAATAACAGTTGACATGCTGTACAAAGATTCTTGAATGCAGCAGAATCGCATCTGGGATTTCCACGTACACTCGCTTCAACTCCTCCTCGCGGACGCAGCGCCGCTGTTCTCGTGTGAGCAGTTGGTGAGCTAGAATTGCTCGTGCAGAGTGATTCGATTATACCTTAACCAATATGGCCACGAACGGCGAGACTTCTTCGGCAGTCGTAGTGCCAATACTCGGCAAGGACAGCATCATCGTCGATTACGGCCTATGGCGGCAGTACGTAGTCACGGATATCCTTCGCAACATTCCCAGCTCGACATACGTCCTGATCTGCGACTCGAACCTGGCCAAGTTCGACTATGTAACACAGTTCAAGACCCGTTTCGAGGCGGAGAGGGAGAGCCAAGGGAAGCGAGCAGATGAGGTCAGACTGCTGGTATATGACCAGGTCAAGCCGGGCGAGACGTCGAAGAGCAGGAAGACCAAAGCTCAAATTGAGGATTGGCTGCTACAGCAAGGATGCACAAGAGATACGGTGATTCTGGCTCTGGGTGGAGGTATCATTGGAGACCTGATCGGCTTCGTGGCAGCAACGTACATGCGAGGTGTGCGATTCTGTCAAATACCTACGTCTCTGCTTGCCATGGTGGACAGCAGTATTGGTGGCAAGACAGCGATTGATACACCACTTGGGAAGAATTTGATTGGTGCCTTCCACCAGCCTGAGCGGATATACATCGATCTGGCGTTTCTCGAGACGATTGACAAGAGGCAGGTGTGCAATGGCATGGCCGAGGTTGTGAAGACGGCCGCAATCTGGGATCAAGAGGAGTTTGAGCGGTTAGAGGAGAACGCGGATGCCATCATGGCTGCTCTGGACCGACCACTGGGCTCAGGCCGCTTCGAGGGCGTGGCGGATGCCTTCAAAAGGATTGTGCTGGGCAGCGCGAGGGTCAAAGCTCATGTCGTGTCAGCAGATGAGAAGGAGGGGGGTCTGAGGAATCTGTTGAACTTCGGGCACTCTATTGGACACGCGTATGAGGCCATATTGACACCCGAGATCCTGCACGGAGAGAGTGTGGCTGTAGGTATGGTTGCAGAAGCTGAGCTTGCAAGGTTCCTAGGTGTCCTAGCTCCCGGCGCGGTCGCCAGGCTGTCGAAGTGCATCTCCAGCTATGGTCTGCCGACTTCACTGGAAGACAAGCTCATCACGAAGCGGACATCGAAGAAGTGTGCAGCTGACGAGCTACTGCGACGCATGGCTGTTGACAAGAAGAACTCTGGCTCCAAGAAGAAGGTAGTGCTTCTTTCCGCTATCGGGCAGTGCTACGAGCCGCAAGCGACGAAAGTCGCTGACGAGGATATCCGAATTGTCCTTACACCGGCCGTTGCGGTCAAGCCGGGTGTGCCGAAGGGTTTGAACGTATCGTGCAAGCCGCCTGGCAGCAAAAGCATCTCGAATCGCGTACTATTACTCGCCGCACTGGGCCAAGGCAAGTGTCGGATCAGCAATCTGTTACATTCTGATGACACGCAATTCATGCTTTCTGCTATTTCAAAGCTTGGCGGTGCAACGTACAGCTGGGAAGACGAGGGCGAGACTCTTGTGCTGAACGGCAACGGCGGCGCCTTGAAGGCCAGCCCTGATGAGATCTACATTGGAAACGCTGGAACTGCTTCTCGGTTCCTCACTACCGCGGTGTCACTTGCTCAGGCAACGCCAAAGGCTTCACATACTGTTCTGACCGGCAATGCACGTATGCAAGAGCGACCTCAAGGCCCGTTAGTGGATGCCCTTCGCTCCAACGGCGTGAGCATCGAGTACATGCGGGATGGCAGTCAAAGCCTACCACTCCGTATTGGAGCGACCGGCGGCTTTGAGGGCGGCGAAATTGAGCTGACTGCCAAGGTCTCCTCGCAGTATGTCTCATCCATCTTGATGTGCGCACCATATGCGAAGAAGCCAGTCACGCTACGCCTGGTCGGGGACAAAGTGATAAGTCAACCTTACATCGACATGACTATCGCTATGATGGCCTCGTTCGGCGTGTACGTGACCAAGAGTAAGACGGAGAAGAATGTGTACCACGTACCGAAGCAGAAGTACGCAAATCCTGCCGAGTACGAGGTCGAGAGTGATGCAAGCAGCGCCACATATCCGTTGGCCATCGCTGCGATTACTGGCACGACTGTCACAGTGCCAAACATTGGCTCGGCATCCTTACAAGGCGACGCGAGATTTGCCATTGATGTGCTAAGACCAATGGGTTGCACAGTCGACCAGACCGAAACCAGCACAACAGTCACTGGTCCACCGATGGGCGAGCTGCAGCCGCTACCACACGTGGACATGGAGCCGATGACCGACGCTTTCCTTACCGCATCTATTCTTGCAGCTGTAGCGAAACCAGGCAAGCATGGCGCAACCACGAAGATCACTGGTATCGCCAATCAGCGGCAGAAGGAGTGCAATCGAATTAAAGCTATGCACGATGAGCTTGCAAAGTTCCGTGTGGTATGCAGAGAGCTCGACGATGGAATTGAGATAGACGGGCGAGGACTTGATGTCAGTGAACCTAGAGGTGGTGTACACTGCTACGACGATCACCGCGTTGCCATGAGCTTCAGCGTGCTCGGGCTTGTTACACCTATCGAGACTCTGATTCTGGAACGAGAGTGCGTTGGCAAGACCTGGCCAGGTTGGTGGGACCAACTGCATCAGCTCTTCAAGGTCGATCTCGCAGGCGTAGAGCCAAAGCACGGTCACACAAATGGCGCTTCTTCGTCCAGCAAGCTCAATGGTGTTTACAGTCTTGGTGAAGTGAAGAAGAGCATCTTCATCATCGGCATGCGAGGCGCGGGCAAGACTACGACCGGTGGCTGGGCATCACGAATCTTAGGCTGGCCACTTCTCGACCTTGATCACGAGCTCGAGAGAGTCGAAGGCATGACGATACCTCAGATGCTCAAAGACAACGACTGGGATGGCTTCCGGCAGAAGGAGCTGCGTGTGCTGAAGAAGGTCATGACGGAGAAGCCGGAAGGACATGTGTTCGCGACTGGTGGTGGTCTAGTCGAGACACCAGAAGCTCGTAAGCTGTTGAAAGATTGGCAAAAAGACGGGAT
>JAABUW010008414.1_pt1 | contig 12062 bp, 16 predicted proteins | sample 5560081 | NCBI WGS metagenome assembly JAABUW01 (sample SAMN10711882, study PRJNA513363) | rock metagenome | isolation source: Antarctica rocks | place: Antarctica: Victoria Land, Knobhead sud | reverse complement strand
CGCCATAATCCGCGGCAACCACCCCACCGCCCGACTAACAAACCCAAATTCCAAGCTAGGCGCACTGGCATGGAAACCGACTTCCACTCCGTCCGTCACCCCGGGAGAGGAAATGCTCCATTCACTGACGCGCTCGTTGGCGGTTTTGGGGGCTAAAGCTACGAGAGCGTTTACGATGGCGGCGAAGTAGTCTTCTTGATCGATAGTGACGGCGGTGAAGGAGACGGCGAGTTGCAGCGTCGTGGTGTTTAGCGTGTTGTTGTTATTGCTAGAGGGGCCGTCGAGGGTGTATACAATAGGAGCGTTTCTCGAGGTAGGTGAGACTGAGATCTCCGTCTCTGTGGTGCCAAAGGGGCTAGACTCGGCTTCGATTTGCGGTTTGGTGATTGGCGCCGCGACGGTTTCTGGGGTTGAATAGTTTGCGAAGCCGACGGGGGTGGTGCGATAGGTTAGAGCGAAGGAGGCGGTTTCGTAGTGGTGGGTGGCGAGCATGGTTTTTATGGCGGATGCGATGCCCCAGATGGCCCAGCGGACGGTGGGTTGGGCTTGGTTTGGGGGCGGGGCTATGGAGATGGCTAGGTTGGGGAATGAAGAGGTTTGCCATGCGTTTGTGCTGATGGTGGATGTGAAATTTTTTAGGGCGAGGTCGAGAAGTGCGTAGATGCTTGTCAGGGAGGATGCCGTGGTTGGGAGTGTGGTTCCATTCCAGGTGGGAGAGACGGCGAAGTCTTCGATGCTTGCATTTAAGGGTGTGGATGTGTTTGTTTTTATTTGTGGGAAAGACTCGAGGGATGTGGATTTAGTGAGAGATGTAGCTGTGTTGGATTTGAGGAGACAGAGGACTGAGAACAAGTACGTTAGGGAGACACGCAGAAACATCTTTCTATTGAGACCAAGTCTTCCTAGACCTGGTTGAAGGACTTTCGTACAAAACCTGGAGTTGGGGGAAGAACGTGGTCAATATCTTCAAAGTATTCCCTGCAATCCGTATTTCGATATTCATGTCCTTTGCGCTAGACAATTTAAGCGTAATTGTCCACGAGGCATCTGTGCAGATTAGCGACACATTTGGATCGCATAACGAAACCCAAGGCATAGCGTAGCGCTAAACTTCTTGCCGCGTAATACAAATAGAACACACTTCAGAAGCGCCGTATGTTCAAGCAGTCGATTCGCAGACTTGCTAATCCCTATGAGCCGCTACCGTGCCACGTGGGTTGTGGACGTTCATTTGCACGTTTTTGAATCTTTGCAGAGCACGGTCTGCAACGGCTTGGCTCCACCTGCAGTGTACATATTCATAGCACTAGCAGCATGTCTCGAGTTTCATCGACCCGAGCCTTTGAGTAGAACCAAGTAGCGTATCTCAATGCTTCATTAGAGTATTAGACATTGGACTTACTAGGTCCATAATCCATGCCCATCATAGATCCCCTAGACATCCCTGATGTTAGAACCCCTCCTACCATTTCCACCTTGTCCTGCTACTCTAGAACCCACACCCAGGCTCGCTACACCACTAATGAGCCTCGACCCAACCGCATCCACAGCCCCCATCGGCTTCATCAGACTAGGCCCTGTAGAAGCAGCGGTCTCAACTTTGAAGAGCCGTATAGCCGTACCATTCCATATACCTACTGTACCTTTTTGCACGACCATCTCCGAGGCGAAGATGAACCCCCAGAGTAAGGACTCGTACCATCCCAGAGATAGAGGCGTCCATTCAAACAGATGAACGCGAGGTGGCGTTGGATCCAGACCTGGTGGCAGTGACCGCGGTGGATTACAGCTAGACAGAAGGGTGAGTATGGTGTGAAGAGGAAGGGTTGGAAGCCAGGAATCTATCCAATTTGCCGTAGGGTCGAAACCGCCTGGAGTTGGCGACATGATTGTCGTTGCGTGACTATTGAGGCTCGTTGTGCTGTTCTGCCGTTGAAAGGAGGGCTGCCCAGCTGGCATCTTGCCGCGGGCTTTTTCGGACATGCCCCGTAACTGGGTAGGCAGTGGTTCCCCGATTGATGATGAAACCGAGGCCGTTCGTGATGTATGGCCAGAAGGGGAGGACTGGGAAGGTGTGGGTACCATATTTTGGTTCTCATCGTCGGAGTCATCGTCACCTCCAATCGCGAAAGCGCTGTCTTCCTCTGGGACGTTGCTGAGTGTAGGTGTTCTTGCACTTTGAGGGCTTCGGATGCTGTCACTAGAGCTATTTCGTGGTGTCCGTAGGGGACTCGTCGGCAAGTCAGATGATTCAGCTGCTTCCTTGTTTCGTTGTTTCATGCGCTCAATCTCCTCTTGACCGCTTTCTAGAGTGAATGAGCGTAGTGCTTCGAACTTTTTCCGCATTTTGAACACCCCTTGTACGAAGACCTTGTTACCTGGTCACTGGTCAACGTTGACTCGTACTTTTGCAGTCGGTAGTACTTACTAGTATACTGGTGTTCTATGATGGCATTCATTGATTCGAGTAAAGATTGCAACAAGGGGTAATTCGTCTCGTTGGCGAGTAGGAAGCTGGGCGCAGCCATGGATGCAAATAATTGAAGTAAACTTGAGCTTGCTCGGTGGCTAAGCTGCTCTATGTATGGGGCAACATTATTGACGGTGGCAAGGAGCGAAGGGTAGATGGCATCCAACTTCCCTTTACTGGACGTGATGAGCGAATGGATCGACTACACCATCAGCTTCATGGCACCGAGCGTTGAAATATATGACTCACAATAATTAGGAAATCGCCATATGTGCCCTTGAACTCAGCTAACTTGATTGTGGCTGGGAGCATATTCTGAGTTTCAAATTCTTGATTGAGAAGCTTTCCAAAGTTCGGCTCTGAGCTCAATGTCTGCAGAATGAACGCGCACATTCGGACCACCCCTTGTTTTGAAGGGTCGGTCTTGTATTCTGTAGCATAGAATATTACTATAATCATAAATTCGTGCCCTCGATCGGTGTCGATGATGAACGAGCGGAATCGCTTGTTGCATTGCAGAGTCTCCCAAAACAGCATTACCATCTCTGACGACCACTTCAACGACTTCTGACTTCCAGGTAGGTATGAAGACGTTGCTTGTAGCGACTGGTTCAAAGTCCATGTCATACCATCCGCGAGGAATCCAAAATCCTGTGGTCGATGTAATCGGCCAAGGAAATGTCGGAAGTAGTTCTTAGGTGCTGTTTCTTTATCATTTTCGGGTACTGAGTAGACGATAAGGACAAGCAGAAATTGCAAGCAGTAAGAAACAAGGATTTGCTTTGGATCCTTGTAGACCACATGATCGTACGGTACTCGCCAAGCTGTAGGATTGTAATTCAGTGCAGTATTGAGCTGGGAGCACAAGAGCGAGAGCACTAGCTGTTTATCTGGACAAGTGGTAATGTACGTGACTGCCCTTACACCTTTGATCGGTAGTATATGAGCGGGCATATACAGTGCTTTACTCGACATTGTCAATAGCAGCCTCAGGACCTCGGTCCTATTGTTTTCCATCTCTATGCTCGAGCTCATTGAAGTATTGCACCCCACGCCTTTCTGCCAGATCGCATACGTGACTCTGTTGCGCGGCCTTTCGCTGATAGGGAGCGTGAAACCCACGTAGAAGAGCATGTCGATGAGTGTGTCGACTAATTCTTCTCCTAAGGGCCTGACATCCTCGGTAGGCTCCTCGTCATCCGGCTTCGGATCTTCCTCCATTTGCGAGTCGTCAAACAAGACTTCTGGTTTCCTTAACCTTTGCCCCGTCCTCCTCTTTCTCTTTGTCCAGAAGAATTTGTCTTCCCATACTTCGAGATGGTCTGCTTCGTAGAGGAAAGGTAAGATACGCGTGAGCACTCTTATGCAGTTCAGGGCATGTTTCCCTGGTGCAGCTTGGGCATTAGGGAAGGACCGATGCTGGCGTAAGGTGAAAAGTCGAGTAGTCAGAGCTTGGATAAGAGTTTCGATATTGGAGAGGGAGCTGTCTCGCGCACGGCGGACGTCGATAGGGGAAAAGAGGCTGAATACATCTTCAGTGGATTCGGGAAGCTCCCAGAACTGGCACACGTTAGTAGAACGAGCTAGATCTGCCAGCGAAACGCACTCCTCTCCAATATGGATCCTCAGATGTTATCGCATCGGGTTCTGAAAGCTTGAAGATTCCTTGTTTGAAGACAAGCTTTGAATCCGAATTCCCCATGGCGTAGTACTGAATCCTTTACCATCGTAAGGTGTTGATGCCTGGGCGCTCATTCACGGTGTCGTGAGATCAAATTTCCTGTATGTGGTAGAGGCACGGAATAGAGTGCCTGTATATCGGATATAAGACCGCCAAGGCTGAGTATGTCCGTTGCTCGATGAGGTTGTTTTAGACCGGCTAGGATGCGAAACATAGCAAGATAGTTCCTGATCTAGCACTTCTTCCAATGATTGGTATCACTACGGACGCACAAGCAAGCGTTGACTCTAAGCAGTGGGCAATTATCGAGGCAGATACTCATCTGTATTACGTGTTTTATCCTAAAAGCGTACTGCCGGAATACATGCCCGAGCTACTCCTCCCTTTGTTATACAGCCACTTGCTATTTAATCCGACTGACGCACCCCTCCCAGCTGTAGGACTTGGGGTACTTGGAGCACCAAGGATACTGCCTTCCCTTCCTCCAAACCCTGGCCCAAGCGGCGATGGTGAGCCATAGCTTGACCTCCTTGCAGGATCCCGTGTCCTCCCCATAGACTTCTGGCCCCACGGGCTTCCTACAGGCGAATCGCTTCGCTCTCGACCGAACGACGGACTCCTCGTGATAGGGGTGCTGTAGGCGCTGTTATTTCTGGTTGCTGGAGACACATTTCGTGGGGTAGGCGAGCGTGGATATCGAGGTGGTGTGATGTATTTGGTGTCTGGTGTGGGGGGAGGCGTAGCGGTAGGATCGAGACCCAACAGCGATCGTTGTGTTGGAGTCAATGGGATGTCGGTGAGTTCGTCTTTGTTCTTGACAAGTGGTAGTAGCGCTCGGACGATGTTGTAGAGGCCTATGAGCCAGAAGGTCCAATATGAGATTGTTCCAAATGGTCGGATAGCAGCATGCCCGAGAAGGCCTTGGAACCACTCACTATGAGCTTTGATCAGTCGATGTTCCGAACAGAAATCAGTGTGAGCTTACTGTGAATAGACGAGGAGGAGTAGAGCCCCTCCATTCCATGCAATCCTCGTAAGGTTGCTGTCGTCGAACGAATTTGCTTTCTGTCTCTGCGCAATCTCGCCAAATTTAGGATGGCGCCAGGAGCCAGGTGAGGGTGTTGAAACCGCAGCCTGCAGAGCCTGTGACTGAGGTTTTTTGGGGGGTGTTGCCGTCGACATGGCGGTAGAGTGACAGGCTGCTATAAATCATGTACAAATAGTATTGTCGTTGATGGCTTCATGCGACTGTTGCTCAGCATGGCGAGGCCAAAGAATCAAGACAGACTGTCTTCAGCTTTTCAATTGCTTGTGCAACGTCAAATTGGGTGGTGATCACAATTCGTTGTTCAAAGAGCTCTTTGACGCGGAGACGCGCAATCTGACGACGTGAAGCCGGTGATAGCCCTACCCGGGTGTTGTTTTATGATTGTCCCGGACAGTCATTTCCTCTCATAATGGACACAACAATGTTCGCCGGTCTAATAAATTTCTAATCAGGTTCGGTTCCCACTGGCGCTGGTTCAATAGTGGAGGTCTTGTCATTTTCTAAAACCCCAAGCACTTCTGTATGTGGGATAATCTTGAACCTCGATCGCCGTCGAGCATACCCTATGGAGGGATCTGTGCTGTTTGTACCGTAGGTCATCACAGCAGTCCACTCGGGCGGAAGGCTCGAAACATGCGATATCATTATCACTGAAGACTGGCTGCCATCCTAACGAAGCCTTGGTATTTTTGCATGTGCGCTTTGACTATTCATTTGCAATATTAGCCTAAGCTATCGGCTTCCGCAGCATCTTTTCCCACACATATGAGGTGTCCGCGCATAGGACTTATTTACGCGGACATTGTTGCAACATCTGTTTTTCCTCGACAACTTCTCCCTGGCACTATCTACGCAATAGCTTCGCATCTTACCAAATTCCATTCTCCCTGAAGCTGTTTTGCCCGTTCCTTCATTCAATGACACCACCGTTACATTAGCGATCAATGATGTACCTTTGCACCGTGGCCTGCTTCCTATTATACTGCTTGACGCATATAGTGATTGCGAATACTACGACGCGCGATCGTGCTACTCGGGCCGCCATTACTGCCTGCCGAACGTTCCACTCCACCACCTCTCAACCCGATCTGGAATGCTGGGAAAGACTGCGCGTGGACATCTGGATGTCAAATTGGAACGTCAACACGACGCGATGTGGCGCAACCCAGGATTTAGTCGAGCCGTGTCAATGCATGTTTGAGGAAGCCTGGGCAACATGCTTCATGCGCTTGACCTTCGAGGGGAATCGGAGCGCCGACTACTATTGCACCGACGTTACCATGCCGGAAAATTGCACAGAGCCGTTGCCAGGCCACGTCGTACAGGGGCCTGCAGAGATATACTACGGTGCATATGCAATTTGGAACCTCGTACAGTATCTGGGTAATTGGAACACTGCTTTGACCGCAGCCTCCGCTATACCAGCGATCGAGACTACGCTGAAAAATCCCAACAGTGCTGCCTCCGCAAATACACTTCTCACTGCTCTGATGAACCAATACGGCATAGACGGAATTTTGTTCTCTTATCTCAACGCTATCCTCACGGAAAGCGTGCAGGATGCTGGGAACCAAGTGAGACCAACCTCTGCCAATGCACAAGTACTTCTTGTCGAGCTGCTGCAGTCGACTTTGGAAGCCATCACGAGTGATTGGGGATCTGGGGATTTTATGCTACTCTCTGGAAGCGGGATGCTTCTGAATGATACCGGAGAAACATCTCAGATATTGACCGGGCGATTGAGTCAACAGTGATGGGGAATATAAGTATCCGGAAGGAGATCTTTGAGCTACGATACTCGAGGCCATAACGATCTTAGGTGCCATCAGCTGAATAACGAAGCCTCTTGATGGCGAAAATGGCGCGAATGTCAGGACAGGAAAAGCTCGCTGCGTAAGCGTCTGTTTGATTTGAACGAAGGCTGATAGTCAGCTTCTTTGGCGATAACAACTCTTCATGAGTATTGGTTCTATATTTCTGATGCCCATATCTCAAGACATTCTCCTGCAAATGCAGTCAGCACCCTCGTCATATATCATGCTACCAGGCTACGCCCTCTTTATGAATTCGACCCTTCCTGCCCAGTACCTCAATGCACTTCTATCGATTACTCCAACTCTGCCACCATCGCTAGTCCTGCTCTTCAGTCCTCCCCCACAGCCCCCCCGGCGGCCCAACAATGTCACGCCACTCCCCCTATTCCAGAATCTAACTCGATACACCCCAACCAACCCCCCACCCTCCGCCATCAGCACCATCTGTACCGCAAACGTATACAACCACATCAACGGAATCAGAACCGGCGCACTCCGCTCCAACGACGAGCGTCCGAAGCGTAAGATTATCACGGGAAGAAGGTCGTGTTGGATATATTCAACGGTACCTATATTTTGGATGTGATTGTAGAGGGATATGAGATTCGGGACTGATTCTGAGACTGGGATGAAGGTGAAGAGATCGTTGAGGATGAAGTCCCAGTTGGTGGTGCCGAGGGGGAAGGTTAGGGCGCGTGATTCGAGGGGGGAGCGGAGAGAGGAGATGGTTGAGATGTCGTGGGGAGTGAACTCCCACGCTAGTGAGGTAGGGTCTTGGTTGTGAGGAGGATGGGGTTGGGAGGCGACCCATTGGAGGGTTGGAAGCAAGTGAATGAGGATCAGAGTAAGGCCAGTATACATCTTCGACCCCTGGCGTATGCGGAAATGTCCAAGTGCAATACTATTGCATCATTTGCCTTTGATTACGCCAACGCAGTGATCGACAACAATGTAAGAGATTTTGAGGTCGTAAGCTATTCAGCAGACAGCCCCTAGGACGATCTGTAAAGCTTTCAACGTGTGGAAAAGCGCATCTATCCACCCACCCCTCCAGCGCTTGTCGGCTTCTAGAGTATCTAATGGCCGCCAATACAAAAAAGACTCCAAACCCTCCCAATCGGGAATGCGTGGACGTGCCATTGGTATCATTCTACTAATAGAAATTATGAACCGAAGAGGTGATTCAGCTATGCTATACATACTTCCAAAAACCACATTTATTGTTTACATCAACACATCAATCCAAATTTGCTTACGATACTGGCACGATAATGATGGGAGTGCCAATACCCCTCCGTCCAACGGAGAACGGCATTATCCGATCAGTGTTTTAGATGTACGAAGACTCGGAATATTGCTTCTTCACATTCATTCATGCTCGGCCTATCTGTTGACAGATATGGAAGGTAGATGGACTCGATGCGAGCAGGCCTAAACAAGATCTTATAGTGAGAAAAGCTGGAAGTTGTATATGTCAGATAGGTGCAGCCGGATTTGGTGTCACAATATTCCGCATTTGAGTTCGCAAGTTTTTGTGGATAAGATTCCTTAAAGTCATGCGGATTATTCGAATTAATGAATGTGTACTCGCTTCTGAAAGTCATTTCCCCCAAGATCGCCCCGGCATTACATCTCTCTGTTCATGTTCGTAAATCAGCCCCGACAATTACCCTTGCATTACATCTTCATATTCATGGTTCCAAACTGATCTCCCCTATTTCTCTCCCTTATGTCGTGGCCCCAGATGATTTGATAACCCATCAGTTGGTCCAGCAAAGAACATCTCTGTTGTACTTGTTGAGCGTGAGCTGCGCAGCCGTAAGCCTCGCCAACGCATCCTGCGTCTGCTTGACAATCTGCGGCCCATACTCCTGCACTTTCTTGAAATTCCCCTCTTGGAAATCGTGCGCCCCCTTGGAATAGATTCCCTTGAGCTGCGTGCTAACTTGCTGGAGACCCGACTCCAGATCGAGCAGCCAGCCCAGCGCGCATCCCGTGTTGATGTCCAAATTGGCCAACGAAGAAGAGGCCGCGCCGATAGAACCGGTGGTGGAGCTGATTTGGGTGTTGAGGGTGTCGAGTGGTGGAGGCGTCGGTTAGGGACATGTAGGCCGCGTTGAGGGCAGAGCGGGTGGTTATGTTGCCGCTGATCCCTGTGGAGAGCGAGCTGAGATCGGTCCTGACACGAATGAGATTGTCGCAGAGACGAGTGGCAGATTGAGGGTGAGGAGGCTGGCGACAATGGGGAGAGTGAACTTCATGGTGGGCGAGTGTGGATACTTGAGAATGAAGAAAAGTGTTGTAGCGAGGAGTATGATACTGATACAGGAATCCACGGGGCAATGCTCGTGATTATATATTGTAGCACAACTTGTCTGGATTCTTCCTTGTGTAATCGTGAGTTCGGCACCCTCTACGGGTCAACCCACCAAGACGCCAGTGGTGCTATCCCGAAGTGAGTGCTTCCGATTTCATCCACGGAGTTGCGGAGGTCCAGAGGAACAGCTGTATCCGAGATAGGTGTTAGGGCAAGCATCGACGCAATGTTGTCATATTCAGTGGTGAACAGTCAATGCCGAATTCTAGACTGTCCATACTTGATGATGAGACCAGTACAAATAGGCGTTAGCCAAGCCACGGCGTTGCTGGCGCATATTTGGCGCATCTTTACCAGAAGAAATCTCAGAGAGGCGCACACATTACTCTTCTGACGTCCGATACCGAAACCCAGCTTCCTCGGTACGTGACAGGCGTTTGACTCCGCACTACTTACCCCAGATCTGAGGACTCCCGTTTACCTTAGGGCTTCCAAAGCCTGTGACTGCAAAGGCTCGTTGATGGTGTAAAGGTACACAGGCACCAGCGCCACACGCCTCCAAGTCTGGTCGCAATTCGATGATGACCCTCGACAAGACTGGAGCCGGCATACTGGACAAGCCAACTACGACAGGTGAGCTTGAATAGCCGCTGACAGATAAACCGATGCCGAATGCACGAACTTCAAGATGCCCTAGCTTTACGCCCATTCACGTATATTCAACCAACGAGACTCCAATCCTTCCACGATAGCGTCAGCGTTAAGTGGGAAGCCAGCCATCGTCCCGTACACATGATAAATGCTTCTCAACCTCTTGTTCTGTGAGCTTTCATCTCGCTCGAGAAATCTCATCGACCTGCTGAAGCTCCCAATCGCTACTTTCACGCCTTCTCATAGATCTAGGAGTCTGCTGCAAATTTTCTTACCTTACACCATGTGGAAAAGGAGCGCTGAATACTCTGTGACTTGAAAGCATGAAGGCTCATTAAAGGAATGCTTTGCCGAATTAGTCAGTGAATCTAGGACATTGGACCCTGATATTTCCAAGGACATCTGCTCATTGTGGCCAAGTGTTACTCAAGTATTACGACTGTGATTGTGTTGAACTCGATTCCGAATAGCGCTGGTACAATGTAGTGGCGAGTTGCTGTTCTGTGTGTCATATTCTACTCGTTCCTGCAGATTCTTGAGCCTTTCTATGAATAGGCTGGTAGAGAGAGCTCTGTGACTTTCATAAGCAACGAGAGTATAGTATTCGAGCATCTAGAACGGAGAGTACCTTGAGTCGTGCCTAAGGCGTTGGAAGCGCAAGGGAAACAACTACGTGACTCCTGGTTTCGCAGATCACAGTCTTGACTGATTAGTCACAAGATTGCCTGCGCGTGATGCCATCGTCGTAGATTGGTTTACCCTAGACTGAGTACGCTACGGTGTCGGAAAGCTTGGCCGGCTTTCTGGCCTCGAGCCAGGATGGGTGATAGCCCGAAATCGTGCGACAAAGTTCTAGTTCGTTGAGGCCCTTTTTCGAAAACACAAGCCCCGGCAGCGACATCCTCCTACGGACAATCAGTTTTGGCAGCTCTTGTTTTTTGGATTCTTCAGATCAAAGCCTTCCTTGAGACGTCGCATGATTTTGTTCAACATAATTCGTTTCGAGTGCCACATGGCGAATGCTGTGCAATGATGCATACATAACCAACGAATTCGCTATGTCGTGTGCACATTCCATAAGACCGTGGACTCCTAGTATCCGTAGTCCTCACCCTTCCATTGTGGGCTTTGGTCAGCGCTCCCATTCTCGCCTGCTTTCTGCCGGTCCCCAATGATTCTCCTAGTGTCCTGGTGTTGTACGCCGCCCACATCTTGGCTAGCAAAGGTGCTTCTGGCGGCCATGATATTGAATCTCGCGCACTGCAAGTCTGTTTCTCCAGGTGGCAGTACCACTAGGACATATGTGTTGTTCGTCAGTCTCGATATGATGAGGTTGAAGCGCGGCGCTTTGATGACAAATTCGGTGAAGGGATTAGATGTAGAAGGCGAGTTCGTATAGTTCCTGGGCGCATGTCAGCGCCTTCCACTGCCAAGACCTGATTCGTTAGGAAGGACTCACGATAGCGAATGCTTGAAAGTCTTGATAACATTGCTCAACCTCTCTTGCCTATCCCCGTATGGATTTCTCTCCCCCACCTTCCCTACCACGCTCAGGACTGTCAGGAACGTAGCCCTCTCAAAGAGCACTACCTCCTCTGCCCTCGTCTCGGCGCTCAATATCCTCAAGCCCTTTTCCATAACATCCAGATCCGGAATAAGCGCATTCACAATACAGCCCCACGCCCCATACAAGCTCTGATCCCAGATACTCGTTCCATATGTCCTCAACCTGCCCGCAAACTCTTCACTCCGCTGTTCAATAGCAGCTGTACGATCCGCGATGACCTTCTCCCGGTAGTCGGTTTGCACAAGATCCATTTTGTGGATGAGACAGAAGACGTGGGCTTGGGGACTGTATTCGGCGAGGGCGGAGATGATGGCGGAATAGGTGGTTAGGTCGCGTGGACTGGAGCCTTCGAAGGAGCGGGATTCGACATCGAAGACATAGATAAGGACGCCGACAGAGGAGAACACATGGGGTTTTTGGGTCGTGAGGTAGGTCTCTGTGAAGGCGTCTTGTCTGCGATATGTTGCTTGTGTTAGCAGGCGCAAGGAAACGAGCAAGGGGGAACGCAAAGAGT
>JAABUW010008413.1_pt1 | contig 12064 bp, 9 predicted proteins | sample 5560081 | NCBI WGS metagenome assembly JAABUW01 (sample SAMN10711882, study PRJNA513363) | rock metagenome | isolation source: Antarctica rocks | place: Antarctica: Victoria Land, Knobhead sud | reverse complement strand
GATGCCACTGAGGCTGTGTCAGACTGACTGGAGTCTTCCCGTTCTTCTTGTTGCTCATCAGGCGCAGCTACTGCCGCTGCTGTTGGGCTGACTAAGCTAGAGATGTGCTTTGCCATGGCAGCAATGCTAGGGTAATCAAAGGTCAGCGTCGCCGGCAGCTCCACTTCAAACTGCTGACTCAGGCTGTTGCGCAGCTCGACTGAGCCTAGCGAGTCCAGGCCAGATTCCATGAGTGAAGCGTCAGCAGCCACAGACGCACCCAGCACTGATGCCACTGCTGCTGCTACCTGTTGCAATATCAGAGCCGATACTGCAGCTGGCTTTTGAGCCTCTGGAGCCTGCTGTGCACGCTTTGCCATGGCTCTGCTTGCTGAGACCTTCTTGGGCTTGATTAGCTGTTTCTTCTCAGCTTCCAGGGGCTGTGCTGAGCCTGCTGAGCCTGCTGGAGTTTCAAATTCTGCAAAGATGCCTGGCTGATCTGGAGGCAGATTGCTCATGAAGGCGTCCCATTTGAACGAGATAGCAGCTATCACAGCACCTCTCTGAGGCTGCTGCACAGAACAGCCCAGCATCACACTAGCCAAGGCAGCAAGGCCTTGGGAGGGGGTAATGAGGGGCATGCCCATGCGAGCCAGCCTGGCAGCAGTGCTGGCATCACCACCAGCCATGCCGTCCCCTGCCCAGCCCCCCCACTGGATGCTGCTCACCCCTGCCTGACCCTGGGCACCCCACACCGCAGCCAGGCTGTCCATTGCAGCATTGGCTGCAGCGTAGTTGAGCTGGCCTGGTGCGCCTAGCAGAGCTGCCACTGATGAGAACAGGATCTGAGCCTGTGTTGGCTGCTGCTGCACTGCATGTTGCCACTTCTGAGCTGCTGTCATCTTAGGAGCAAAGACAGCGCGCATGCCAGCAGGCGTCTGATTACCCACTATTGCATCTGATAGTACACCGCCAGCATGGATGATGGCTGTGACGGGCACGCTCTGGTTGTACTCACTGTCAAAGCAGTGACGGCTGTCCTCAGAGATTGACACATCACACATAGCAATGCTGATCATGGCACCTGCCCTGGCCTCAGGGCATCCCAGAATGGCAAAAGTCCTCTCTGGGGATGCCCTGCCGGTCCTGCTGAGCAGCTTCACAGAGCGCGGCGTGCCTTCTTTCAAAATCCACTGAGACACCAGGCTGCCGATCATCCCTCCACCGCCGGTGATCACCACTGATCCACCCACCAAATTAGGCAACTGCATGCCTGCTGCTTCTGCTGCAGTAATGGATGAACTCAGCGCCTGTGACACCGGCAATAGCCTGGCTGCATACTTTGTACCAGACCTTGACAACTCCCCATACCCAGGTTGGGCTGAAGCAGCTTTGGGCTGTGCTTCTGTCGGTACAAGTAGCTGTGCTGATGATGCTTGATTAGGTAAGCTCTGCCTATCTGTGCCAGTCATGCGCACAGTGGGACACTCCTGTTGGAATGTGTGCATCATGCCCCACAAGGCACTCTGCTGGTAGCTTCCTTCAACTGTCATGCTGGGAGTTGCAAGGTGGCTGTTGTAGGTCTGTAAATGCAGCCTCAGGCTGTGCTGTGGTGCCTTCAATGCTGTTTGCATCAGGCTAGCAAGCTGCATTGCACCTGCTGCATCATTGCCACCAGCCAATCTGATGCGCTTAGTGTTAAGCAGACTGCCCAAGAGAGAGCTTCTGTCTGTCTCAGCAGCTTGCCAGGTGATAGCATACAGCGGTTGCTCAGCTAATTGCTGAGGAAGGTGTCTTGCACTCTGTTGCATGGCCTTGGATTGCATGCCTTGTAACTGCACCATAGACCCATGCCCACCATCTCCTAGCGTGTGATCACACATCACATGGCCTCCTGCTGATGCCATGCTGATGGGACCCATGTGGGCTGTGGCATGACTCATGCCAGTAGTCACATGACCAGCCACAGTGAGAGCTGACAAGCTGGCTGGAACAAAGACTTGGGACTGCCTGCTGCTGTTGGTCATGCTGGAAGCTGCCTGAGCAGCTGCTCCGGCCAGCTGCAGGCTGTTATCCATCAAGCTGGGATGAACACAGAAGCCATCACTCAAGCTGCTGTTCACTGCTAGACTTCCTGTTGCCTGTCGAGACTTGTCCACACCCTCACTGTGACCTGCAATGTCCACCAGAATGGAAGACAGGATGCGCATGGACCGCTGGTGCCTCTTGCGTGGCGCCTTGTGCTTCTTTGCAGCAGCCGTACTGTCATGTAGCTTGCAGACTCTGCCCTGCATGTGCTGAGTGCCACCACCACCAAAAGCTGAGACCAGCTTGCAGATACCAGAGTTTGCATCCAAGCTGCAGCGTACCGCCACTGCATTGGTCTTGCTGCTGATTTCTGGCAGTAGCAATGGGGCTTCAAAGACTGCACCTGAGACAGCGTACTGATGCTGTGCATTGCTGCTGGATGCTGTGGTGGTGGCCACAGCTGCTGTGACCATCTCTAAGTAGGCTGCAGCCGGCAGAATGCCTCTGCCTTGCACAATGTGGTCATACAAGAAAGTGCTGCTCTGTGTCTGAAGCTGCCATACAAAAGTGGCTACGGACCTCTTGACAGCTGTCACAACTGAGTGCAAGCAGGCGTGCATGGGCGGCAGAACTGAGATGTGCCTCTTCTGCCAGACAGGGTTTGTGGCATAAAGCGCTGCTGATGGCAGGGCAGAAGGCTGGTCCAGGATGGCATGGGCATTAGTGCCCTGGAATGCGAAAGAACTGATGCCTGTGACTGATGGTGCTGACAGTGCAGGGGCAACCTGCTTAGGCAACAGCAGACCCCGCCCTGCTGCCTTGTTGCTGAATGTGGCCTCTAGATGCGGGTTCAACTGCATCATTTACACATACTTTGTCGAGTGGTTGGTCATGCAAAGTGGTATGTACATAAAGTGCTGTAAAATGCTGTATGCTCAATACACTGCCTTGCTGAATGCACAAATTTCAAGCATTGAGCCTGACTGTTGCCATGCGACCATTGTATCATGTGCATGTAGTGTTTGTCAAACAAAGACGCTCATGGGTGATGATACTGTACCAAACACAGTGATGTGCTTCACAGAACAGCAATGTAAAACAGCTTTATAAGCTAAATCAGCTGGCTCACAGTAGCATTTCTCCTACACCATTTTTTTGCCCAATCTGTGTAGACAGTACACATGTTACAATTCACACATACAGGTAAGGATACAGATGCGTCATTATTGACATGGCATGCAAAGCATCATTTGGCTTACCTGGCGGAAATGCAGGATAGGCTGGGTGAGGCAAGCCTGCATGGAGTGCAGGGCATGGAAGACGCCAGCCAGACCAGCAGCAGGCTCTGTGTGCCCTATGCTGCTCTTGCCGGCTGCCAAGCTCAAAGGCAGAGCGTTGCCTTCTGCATTGGGCTCCGATAGGAGGACCGCAGAGGCTGCTGCTAGCTCAATTGGATCACCTAGATTTGTTCCTGCGTACCCAGAAACACATGCTCAGTGACAAGTGCAACAGACACGATGTTTATCAAGAGATGCACCCCCAGACTGAACTGCTCACTTTTGTATTCTGAGCAGGCAGGCGCATCAGGCATGCAATACAACCGAATGCGGCCATCACCATGCACAGCAGCATGTGTATTATCCACAATCTAGTCAAAAGACTGCATCTCACCTGTGCCATGCATCTGAAGCGTAGTAACATCATTGGGCACTATGCCACTGCCCCTCAGGGCTTGTCTGATGACGCCCTGCTGGGCAGGGCCGTTGGGAGCAGTCAGGCTGCTGCTGCGCCCATCCTGGTTCACTGCGCTGCCCAAAATACAGGCTAGAGGACTGCCTTCTTCTGAGGCATCTGAAAGCAGCTGCAGCATTGCTGCTGCGCATGCTTCACCCCTGACATACCCATCTGCTGATGAATCCAGGGTCTTGCAGCGGCCATCTGGTGCTAGCATGCCAGCACGCTTGAACATGGCTGTTGTTGAGGGTGTCAGAATAAGCTTCACGCCTGCGGACACAGAGCAGAGTCTGAGTCCTGCACCCTGACCACCAAGCTTTGATGCAGTAGAGCAGGACAGCAGGGTAGCATTCAAACGGGTGCTCGCAGGTTGTGCCTTTCCTGAAGCCTCAGCTAGTAAGCAGGTAGTGCTAGCTGATGATGTAGCTTAGCAACAGATGCATCAATGCTTTGACATGAATTGCCTTCAGGCCAAAACAAGTCCTGCCAATCATGCAGTGAAGCATGGTAGATTAGGGTTCAGGGTTTATGGTTCAGGGTCTAGGGGACCCTAAACCCTACATTCACTGTCATGCAAGGATGACGAATACTGACCTGCTGTGGTTGCAGCAGAGCAGGCGCCCTCTCTGATGCTGAGGCATGCCATGTGGGTTCCCACCAATGAAGAGGAACAGGCGGTATCCACTGCAGGCATGCAGTTCAAGTAAGTCTTGTTGGCATCAGCCGGCAATATTGAAAGAAGGTGACACACTACTGTAACACAGGCCGTACTTGATGCGGTAGTTGTGACGTGATATGCAGACAAGTGTATGACTCACTCTGGCTGTGGAGCAGTTTATTCTTATATGCAGCTCAGGGTGTCTGCTTCACAGTTGGTGTGACACAACCTGCATTGCCTGTGGATGAAGCACATCAATACAAAATGTGAAAGGGCGTACCGCTCACAGCAGGCCCTGCAAAGCCGAAGAAGTATGATAGTCTGCCAGCAGCCACACTGAGTGCGCTGCCTGTAGCAGTGTACACTCCAATGCTGGAGTGGGCCTTGCCCAGGTCTGCATAGTCAGGGGTAGAGATGCCCACAAACACCCCAACAGGGCTTTTGCCAGGGGCAAGTGGTGCAGCTGCCCTGCCCTGATGCTGACTGTACACCTCAAAGGTTGACTCCAACAGCAACCGCTGCTGTGGGTCCAGGACTACAGCTTCTGACTCGGCTGTTGCAAAGACTGCTGCGTCAAAGTGGTAGGGATCCGTGAGGAACATGCCAAAGCGTGCTGGCATGTCTTGTGTGAGCTGCAGGTCTGCTGACCATCTATCAGCTGGAATCACTCGGCTGCAGTCTTGTAGGCTTGAGAGGCCCTGGCTTGTCACCATGCTTGCACCGGGTAACTCTGGCATACGGCCTGTCACTGCAGTAACAGCTATGACTGCCCCTGCACAAGTGCTTGGAACAGCCACGGCCCTGGAAGCGCTAAAGTCTGTGGAAGGCACAGTGGCGGTGCTAGGCTGCAGCACTGAGGATGCAAATTCTGCTATGGCATTGACTGATGGGTAGTCAAACACCAGGGTTGGTGGCAGCTGCATGCCCAGCTTCCGCTGCAGGGCATTAGTCAACTCCACTGAGCTGAGGGAATCTAGCCCTGCTGCCATGAGAGGCTCAGAAGCTGAGACTGAGTTGCCCACAATGTCCTGCACCGCTGCTGAGATCTCTGCTCGCAGCTCATCCACACTGACAGTACTCAGCTGAGTCTGAGGAGCCTGAGGGATCTGAGCAACATTTGACTTGACAGATGAAGGTCTGGTTGCTGGCTGCAGCTGTGGCTTGAGTCGAGCAAGCCTAGCCTCATGCTCAAACTCAGAGAACAAAGCTGATGGCTGATCAAGGTTGCTGAAAAAAACAGGCCAGTTCAAGGCTGCTGCTGCCATGCTGGAAGGTGCTGTGGCAGCTGCGAGGGCAGGGCCATGCGGTGCAGATGCCAAGAAGCCCTGCAGGGCTCTGATGCCCTGATCAGGTGTCAAGGCGCCAATACCCATGGCATGTAGCTTGTCAGCAGTGTTTCCCGCCATTCCTGCTCCCTGCCAAGCGCCAAATTGGATGGTGCTTGACATCAAGCCCTGAGACTGCATTTTGGCGGCAAGAGCGTCCAGGAATGCATTGGCTGCGCTGTAGTTGGATTGACCAGGGGATCCCAAGACCGCTGCCATGGATGAGAAAGACACAAAGGACTGCAGGGGCAGTTGCGCTGTGATGCTGTGCAGGTTCAGCCCTGCATCTGCCTTGGGGGCAAAAACAGCCCTGCAGTGGTTTGGGGTCTGCTTGGCCAGGGTAGCATCAGCTAGCACCCCTCCAGCATGGACCACCCCTGCTAAGGGTGCCCACCCATGCTCAAGCTGCTGTACATCAGCAGATGCTGCTGCATCACACTTGCTGATGGCAATCTGTGCTTGACCACCTGATCTGATCAGCTGCACTGTATTGCCTGTTGCCTTTCCGGATCTGCCTAGTAAACACAGATGCTGCTGATGTTGGATGAGCCACTGCGCCACAGATGATCCAAGAGCTCCTGTACCTCCTGTGATAGCAACGCTGCCAGAATCCCCAGCCACTGAACTTGGGGATGGCATCTCCACAACTACCTTGCCAATATGCCTGGCGCGAGACATCAGCCGCATGGCTGTTTGAACATTGGCCATGCTGTGCACGACCACCGGCAGAGGCTGCAGCTTCCCAGCTGCTAAGGAAGCTGACAGCTCCAGCATGCATGAGTGGATGGCTTGCTGTGGGAGGAAGTCCAAAGCCAGCAGGGAGCTGTGCACATCAGGTCGGTCTTGCGCAAGGCGAGCAGGGCTCCAGATGTCTCTCTTGGAGATCTCCAAGAAGCGACCCCCAAGCTTCAAGCCCGCTAGGGACCCTGCCACCATTCCCGGGCTGGTCAAGGTGTTCAGCACCGCATCAACACCGCCAGTTGTTGCCAACTCTGTCACAAACATCAAGTCTCTTGAGCTGACTGCTTGCTGAACGCCTCTCTGCCTCAGCAAAGCTCTCTTGCTTGGGCTGCCTGCTGTGCCAACAGCAATGGCAAGACGGGCCTGGATCTGTTGTAAGGCAGCTAGACCGACACCACCGGCTGCCCCATGCACCAGCACCTTGTTGCCTTGGCCAATGTGGATGGCTTTGGTGACTAGGGTGGTTGTGATGAAGACAGTGGGACAGGAGGCTGCCTGATTGAAGGACAGTGTTGCTGGCATTGGCACCTGCAAGAGCAGACAACATATGCTTGTGAGCATTTGCTGCTGATGCAATGCTTGAGGCTGCTGTGCTTTGTCCATTTCATGCGGCTGCATTGACCACATATGGCTGGTATACATACATGTGTATGTGTACAAGTGCTAGTATACAAGTCACATGGTTGTTGACAAATTTCAGCATGGCAGCAATTCACAATAGCAAATCTTTCAAACATATACTGGAGAGATATGAAGCTGTACCAGAGTATCAGCAACACTGAGAACGTGGCTGCCCAAGCTGCCTGCTGCCAACCCAAACACTGCCATGCCAGGCTGGAGGTTCGTAACTCCAGCACCAATGGCTGTGACTACCCCAGCACAGTCAGCCCCGGGGGGCCCAGGGTCCCCAGGGTACATCCCCAACACATTCAGCACATCCCGGAAGTTTAGCCCAACTGCTCTGACTTGCAGCAGAACCTGCCCTGGCTGCAGCTTAGTCATGCTGGCCTTGGCTAGGGGCACTGGCTTCAGATTAGTCAGGGCTCCTCTGGGCTGGGGCATAAGGCTGAAGGCAGTCGGTGCTGAAACAGCCCTGCTTGGCAGAAGCCTTGGAACCATTGCTGTGTTGGCTTTCATCAATCTACCGAACACATCTGTTGTGGAAGCTGTCTGCTGCAATGATATTTGTACCCTCTGTACACTTGGTGTCATTGAAGCAACACTGCGCTGGCTGGCTGCTGATTCCACAACATGTATTGGAGCTTTGCTCTCCACTGCAGCTGTCCTGAGCAAGCCAGCAATGGCATGGAAGGATCCAATCTGGCTGTGAGCTGCACTGCCATGGCCATGAAGCACCATGTGAGTCTGAGGTGTCCTGACCATGTAGTCTTGCAGCACAGCCATTGCATTGGCACAAGCCATTGCTGGTGTGTGCTGACCCAATCTGATGCTGCCACAACCAGAAACGCTGTCAGCAGCAGTGCTGGACAGGGTCTGTTGGGAGTCTGTCAACCATGCCGTCTCATACAACACCTCGCCTGTGAACTGTTCTTCCACGACAGCGTCAGCTGTCGCTTTGCGTGCTGACGAGATCACTCTGGCCTGCATGTCCTGAATCTGGCAGCAGGTCTGTGCCTGTTGGTCTGCCAGGGCATAGTTGCTGCTCAGGGCAGTGCCAGAAGGCTGGCAGTGGCCATAAGCTGCTTGTGCTGAGTCAAGCTTGACAGGCATGCTGAGACAGTCCACGCCAGCGGGCACATGAATACCATCTGACGCACTGTCAAGGAACAGCTGACCCAGCTGCAGGAATGAGTCAAACCTGGCTGGGTGATGCCAGAAGCCAGAGTCCTGCTGGGCTGTGGCCACAGCTGGGGCAACCAAGGCCTGAGCCGCAGCAGCAGGTTGCTCATGAGCAGCTGGCTCCTGACTGAAAAGCAGTCCGCTGAGAGCTTCAGATACAGATCCATGACGCATCTGTGTGCATGAGTCTGTGACCTTGCTGAGCTGCGCAAAGTGGCCTCGCATGTGCACTGTCTGTGCATGCTGTGCTGGCCCTGAAGCTATCACAACAGCCTGACTGGCTGTGTCCACTGAGCAAGTAAGCACTGAGGCGCCCACAGCAGAATCTGAAGGCTCAGCCAGCACCAAGGGTGCAGGGACGGCTATCTGAGTCAGGCAGCAGTTGTTTGAATTTGAGCTGCTGCTGTGCAGGGTGCGCAGCGCAGCCAGCGCCATCTCAAAGTAGCCAGCTCCTGGGAAGAGGCTTCTGTCGTGAACCTCATGCTCCCAGAGGAAGGCCAGTGCTGGCTGCTGCAGACTGCAAGCAAATGTTGTTTTGCTAGGAGATGCGCCTGGTAGACTGTGCTTGAGCAGGCAATGTGCCAAAGGCAGCACCCACTGCCGCTGCCGCCGCCAGCTGACTGGCACCCCAGCTGTGGTGGATGCCTGAGCTGTGTTAGAAGCCTCCATCACTGCATGAGCATTGGTCCCTTGGAAAGCAAAAGAGCTGACCCCAGAACGGCGTTGCAAGTTTGCCCCAGCCAGGGGTCCTCCTTGCCTTGGTAGGGTCACAGACCCTGGTGCGGCACCCATAATTGCGGCCACATGTGGGTTCAGGGTTCTGAGGTGCATGATGGGGAACTGAGCTAGGTTCTGCAGACTGGTGACAGCCATGATGAGGGACACAACACCAGCTGCCGGCTCTGTGTGCCCCAGGAAACCCTTGCTGGCCATGAGGGTCACAGGGCTTCTAGATGACCTGGGGTTGAAGACTGTGGTTGCTGCCCCTACCTCAATTGGGTCTCCCAGCGGTGTCCCTATAAGAACGTGTTTGTGTCAGTATATTCTTATTCTCTCTGTTTGTATGAACATGCTTGGGTTTGCATCATCAAAGTGCATGCTAGCTTGAGCAACGCAGGGACATGAACAAATTGTCTGCTAGATTTTGTCGCAAATTGAGACAGCTAAACCACACTCACTGCAAGAACTTGACAGCATCTTTATCAACAGCACTTGATATAATGGTACAGACACCATGTTGCTGAAGGCACAGCGTCACTATCAAAAGGGTACGGCAAGCACAAGATCAGTCTTGCATGCATTTTGGGAGAAGCTGTGTACCTGTCCCATGCAGCTGCAGAGCTTGGATGTCGCAAGGCTCTAGGACAGAAGCCTGTAGGGCCTGTCTGATGACACCCTGCTGGGAGGGGCCATTGGGAGCTGTCAGGCTGCTGCTGCGCCCATCCTGGTTCACTGCACTACCCCTGAGTACAGCCCTTGCGACCCCCCCAGTGACCCCAGGAGCTGCCAGGGTCACCACACAGCAGGCCTCGCCTCTGATATACCCATCAGCTGCTGCATCTCCAACTTGGCACCTGCCACTTGCAGACAGCATGCCTGCTGTCCACACATAGCTGGTGGAGGTTGCAGTGCACTGTACATGCACTCCTGCTGCATAGGAGACTTGGGCCTGGGTGGCAATGATACCATGATGTGCCAGGTGGACAGCTACTAGCGAGCTGGAACAGGCAGTGTCAATGCTCATGCTGGGACCCTTCAACCCAAAGGTGTAGGAGAGACGACCACAAGCGACGCTGCTGGCGTTTGCAGTGGTGGAAACCGCCCCTGTCTGTGTGCTGCTTGAGCAGCGATGCATAGTCTGAGGGAGCTATGCCAATGTATATACCTTGCTGTGGAGCCGCAGCAGTGACCTGCTGTGGTGCGACTGCTAAGTGAGACTGGCCAACAGCTTGCAGCAGCAATCGCTGCTGAGGGTCCATTAGCATTGCTTCAGCCTGGGAGATGCCAAAGCATGCTGTGTCAAAGCTGTCAGCATGGGGCAGGAAGGCGCCAAATCTGGCAGTGGTGGCCACCTCAGGAACTCCCTCCAAATCCCACCTGTCCAAGAGCACCTGATCCACGCTGTCAACTGGGCTCAGGCTGTGCATATTGTTGCCTGGCTCATAGCTAACTGTGTCCATGACCAAGGTGAAAGACTCAGCTGAAGACACAGGCTGGGCTGCGGCCATAGGCTTGGCAAGTACACCTGCCTGGGTAGCTTCTGATGCTGTGTCCGTGCAGACAAACTCAGTGATGGCGTGGATGGTGGGGTAGTCGAAAACCAGTGTTGGTGGCAGTTGCATGCCCAGGCTGGCTTGCAGGGCGTTAGTCAGCTCGACTGATGCTAGTGAGTCAAGGCCAGCTGCCATGAGGGGCTGAGCTTCTGGCACTGGGAAGCCTACAATGCTGCTGACAGCTGAAGCCACTTGTTGCAAAACCTGCTCCCTGTCTCTGGATTGAACAACTGCATTGCTGCTCGTTGATGCTCTGGACTGAGCGGCTGAGGTGGAGGCTGACTCAGAGCTGCCAGTCTGTGTTGTTTCAGCCAAGTCCGTAACAAGTGGGATGGTCATGGCGGGAAGATTGCCATGAGTCATCAGGGAAGTTGCATCCAAGGGCAAGGCAGCCAGCTGACTGGAAGCGCTGCCCTGGTGCAAGTGAGAAAGAACGGATGCAAGGGCGGACATGCCCTGGGAAGGGGCGATGAGGGGCATTCCCATGCGGGCCATGCGGGATGCTGTGTTGGCGTTGGCTTCCACCATTCCACCACCTGAGAGTCATCAGAGGCATGTTTTAGCATAAATCACAATGCTGAGAGTTGTCTGATTAGAATTGATGCACAATGGATGGATGTTGCTGTACTGGCAGACTAAAAGCCATGGATGACTGCACAAGCTAAGGTTGGCTGTAGTAATGTAACATGCATGTGACAGCTACACATGGGTCAGCGATGCCACTCAGAAATCTGCAAAGCTGCTTGCAAGCAGGCCAGTGCAGTGCCGAGACCCAGAATAGACAAAAAGCACAAAGACAACAGCTGGGTCAGAAGAAGCCCATGCTTGAGCCAGCTCTGCAAGGTTGCAGGGCTCAGCCCAGCACACTTCTGCACGCGCGAAGCCATTGCAGGGCTGTTCCGTCCCCCGATCTCTAGTGCATGCTTGAAGTATGACTTACCCGACCAAGGTCCCCATTGCATGCTGCTGACACTGCTTCCTTGGGCAGCCCAGAGGGCAGCCAGGCCGTCCAGAGCCCCATTGGCAGCGCTGTAGTTGGCCTGCCCCGCTGAACCCAGCAGAGATGCCACTGATGAGAACAGCACCGTGCTTGTGACTGGCTCGCATGCTGTGCTGCTGCGTACATGCCTTGCAGCATCCACCTTGGCTGCGAAGACTTGTCTGATTGTGGACAGGCTCTGCTTGGGGATGGTGGCATCTGCAAGCATGCCTCCGGCGTGCAGAACCATCTTGGTTGCTCCTCTGGTTTGCTTGTACAGCCATGCTGATTCCTCATGTACTGCTGTGTCACACCTGCAGATGATACACACGCCCCTCATTGAGCACTGCACTAATGGTCATGCTTGCTTCTTGCTTCAGTGCCAGTAGTTAAATGCACAACAGCAACTTTGTGGACAAACACATACTCTCCATCAGGGTTGTCAGAGTTGCAGGCTGACTGTGCAACAGCCTAGAGACAAAACTTGTACCTTGCCACAACCATTCTGCATCTTTTGCATGTGATTGCAGCAATGCTTACCTGGCAA
>JAABUW010008405.1_pt1 | contig 12073 bp, 14 predicted proteins | sample 5560081 | NCBI WGS metagenome assembly JAABUW01 (sample SAMN10711882, study PRJNA513363) | rock metagenome | isolation source: Antarctica rocks | place: Antarctica: Victoria Land, Knobhead sud | reverse complement strand
AGCTCATACATCATATGTGGGCGTCCTACTTGGTGCAGGTCACACAAGCTGCAATCCCACTCTGGCACAGCCATCTTGGTACCTGCACTGAGAGTACCCTTCACCCTCCCCTCTGCTAGGCTGTGGACAAGGCTTCAAGAGACCTTATCAGGACAGCTGCTCTGGGTCACCGTACAGCAGCTGCGTGGCCTTTTTGTGCAATCCTTGGGCACAGCAGGTCATCCTGGTAAAGAGCAATCTGGTGTTGCTCTGGCTGAGAATTACAGACATGATTACTCTGTCAATCAGTACATTTATGCAGCAAAAACAATTAGTCGGGTCGAGGTAATCTCACCCTGGCAGGCCCTGAAGCTCCTACTAGGCCGTCAATATTTTCAATAGCAACAGCGTACTGTGTCTAGACATCTCCCAGATCTAGAAAGATGTGCAGAGCACCGTGTGTCTGCAACAAGAGCGCCACAAGTCAAGGGAGAGTAGAAACGACCAAACACCAGTGCACACATCACCCCACTCAGAGGATCACAATATCCCCATGGCATAGCATGCCCTAGCGGCATGGATCTGAGCAGTCTGATGCAAACATGAACCTGCAACAGACCTTGATCATTCCAATTCACTTTTGTATTTGTACTGGAAATTTGTTCAAAGATTGCAGTATTACTTGAGGAGTGACCCCATGCAGGCTCAGCAGTCTTGCAAAGAGGATGTCAGGTTTCATCCCAAACATCAAGGATATGTTCATAGAACCTTGCTGCAGACAAGAATCAGCCAATTTTGCTTTGCAAACATCAGACAGAATATTGGAGATGCTTTATGGGACAGATGCATGGTTGCAACTACATATGTAAATCATGCATTATGAACTTGCCTGTCTTTCTGCCAACAATTGTTGAGAATTCATAAGCATATCAATTCCTACTTAAAGGCAGCATCGTTCCTGCTGATCTGGTGAGTTGCTGCATTAAAACACGTCGTGAAGTAAATTCAGTGGCAGTGTGCTTGATGAATTGTAAGGTGACATAGCTTGCCTCACAGTCGCACTGCGGCATGCAGCTGTGCTTCCAGCCCATCTAGAAGCTTTCACCTGCTCGCATGCGTCACAAAGTCTCGAATGAGCACTTGTGACGAAGCAATAGATATTCCGTCAAGTATGTATTGGGCTGCCAATCAAGAATGGCAATCGCAACTGCTTCAATTGGGAGTAGCTGGCTGTGTGAGCTTTGCTATAAGTAAGCTTGGCTAGATCGTTATTGACAGCAAGACAACAATAATTAGACAACAAGCGAACACCTATCAGGACAAAAGCACTTCTGTTGCTGCTGTCAACCACTTTGTAACTATCACCCACTCTCCAAGTTTTACCTGGTTTTGCCTGCATACTAGTCTGCGTGGCATACCACAATATGCGTCACACACTGGCTGCCCTGTTGTGACAATAAGTCGGTGATCTGCAGCGACGACAGAATGCTCATATGCACACATGTGTACATGGTGGGCTTCTCTGTTGACATCAGCAGATGCGGCATTTTATGTTGGTGGGAAGCTGCTACAGTGACAATACTCATTTTACCTGCAGGGAAGATTGCCTGTAAGTGGTGCGAGCCATGGCAACAGCATGCCATCTGTTCGTCGATCAAGACTGTCAGAGGTCCACAAAGAGCAAAGTACTAATAAAGGAAAGACCGTGAGCGAGGTGATGGCATGAGCTTGTAGCTTCCTAAGAGAGCTGAGTGTTCTGCTCTGGTGCTGGGGTGCATGAATGACGTGCATGTACCATTTAGGGACTGCACCTCTGTTTCATGTATCACTAGAGCCAGAGACCCCAAAAACAAACTAGAGACACATAGATGCTGCAACCATAAGCAGGCAAGGTGGCCAAACACGCTATTAGATATTACATTTGTGCCCAGCAGATGCAACATCTGTAGCACTACTAGGATTTTCGGCTGTCAAGATGCAGCATCTGGAGAGCTGTTGCATACATTGTAGATGCAGCATTTGGCAAGGCAGACAGATGTCACAACTGATGGCACTGCAGATGCAACAACTGTATATGCAACCAGGTACTGCATCTGATATGTTTACAGATGTCACAACATATGTGTAATGCTTAGTGCAGCAATACACTGTTTCCTTTGCTGCATAAAGTTGCATTACTCCTGAGATAATGTGATTTGTGCATGACTGCAACTAACATAGACAACCACTTGACTGAATGCAAACCCGCAATCCCCAGGTCAAGTTGGGCCAGCAGCATACATACCAGAGTTGTCAAGACCAGCATGTGTTGGGAAAACTTTGTGATCAAGACTGGCATTCAGCATATGTATATACTGCACAGTGCCTGACCATTCAGTCGCACCACATGCTGAATTACCTCTGCACTGGTTAGAGAATGTCACGTCAAGCATCTGCATCTGAAACTTTTAAGCATGCGTCATTTCTTTTCCGTAGTCATGATTTTTGATGTCAACTGTTCACACACGAGCAGCATTGGATTGTGCAGGCTTTGTGCTTGTGCATGTTGGTTGCTGATGGCGGGCCTTGACATCACTGGCAGGCTGCTGATAGACATATGCAAGAAGCTGAAGCCTGTAGAGCTCTCCTCTTGCACTCTGGAATGCAAGTGTGCTATGAGCTGATGTGCTCTATGGTGCACAACCAGAGCACAGCCAAAAAGGGTCCTTTTCCTTTGCCTACAGCAGTACATTTGTGGCATATATGTCAACATTTGTGGCATATATATATTAATGTTATTGGATCCTACCATGCAAACAACAGTCAGTCTGCGCGCACGCTAGCAGCGCTGATGCTGTCTGAACATGCTGTACAGTCACATGTGCAGTCAGGTCATCAATAAGCTCGTAATGACGTCACGACGAAAAACGCAGTGGCCATTGGACGGCTGGTCTTGGCGTCATGCAAGCCTGGAGTTTCTCGAGATGAGTCCACGCGTGGACTCGTACAGATGAAAATGCACGTGACTGCCCTACGGGGGAAGCTGAGCTTCTAATTGCAGCTAGCATTACCGCATTTGCACATGACGGCATGAAGCTCCACGCCTTCTATGTCTTACGCTTCGCTCTCTAATTTGAAGTTCAAGATGAGGAGTAGTAATTAGTTCGCTGCTTTGCATTACCAACGTTACCATGTGCCTATGCATGTGCGTGTATCTCAGTGGGAGTGTTGCTGCTGTCAATTGAGACTTGCAGGTTCCGCTGTGCGTTCGCTCTGAGCGCGCTTGTCGTATTGTTGGAAGCCTCTGAAGATCTCGCCGACTCAGAAGGCGGTCGATGTTGCTGACCGTCACGATAAGCGCTAGCCTTGCTGTTGACAGCACCCCGACGATGCCTGGAGGTGCGCATACAGGCCCTTAAGCTCAAGCTTGAAGCTCTGCACCGCTGATCGCTCCTGATTGGCTGCGCTAAGTATTTCTCTACTGCAAATCCTTGGCGCAACAATGCGCTGCTCGTAAGCGTTTACAGTCCCCAGGTGCCTGGTGTACATGACCGGGAAGATCGCACACATATGTGACTATATTGACTTTCCCGGCGCGCGGCATCCGCGTCAAGTACGCTGTAGTTCTTACCGTGGTTGTTTTACACCCGTCAGACTGTTCCTTGAGTGATGCAACAGCCTGCTCGTCACGCACAGACAGCTCGAGCCTGCAGAGTTTGCATCAATTTGCACGTGAAGCGCAAGTCGGTGCTGTGTTTCGACTGCCATAAAGCCTACCGGTCAATTCTGCACGGTGCCTGAGCTGTGTGGCATAACACTCAGTTAGTGAGGGCTCCGAGGCTTAGGTTCGTTGTCGATCTTCCACGCAAATTTGTTTTGAAACCCCAATAGCTGGCTGTGGTGACTGCTGCAAAAGATAGTCAATCCTGCCTGAAAAACGCGCTGCCAATGGCCTGTGAGGAGACTGCTTGCAACCAGAGTTTTGGGGACGAGATCAGGTGTGCTTCTGCGTGCCTGATCTGTGTACGCTGATTGGTCTTAAAAACCCTTTGAAAATTTGTGCATGCATTTTGCCTCGTTTGCGTCAGTATTCATACTTTGCTTCTCCCTTCTGTCTGCAGCAAGTTTGGGAGTGATGTTCTATGCTACCTGCAAAATGTGGAGTGTTGACACCACTAAGTGTACACATACAGTTTCACAACAAAAGTTTCAGAACTTCTGTGTCAGGAAGACAGTTCAGACTGCCCATGACACAGCGTGCAGTAAGAGCGTTGTTTATCTCAGTCTTGGCGGGGGCTGAAGTCTTGCTGACTGCGATTGCAGAGCATACAAGCTGGGCAAAGGCCGATGGTCATACAATCAGTGTGAGCTCATTCTACAACAGCAGGCAGCAGAGCAGGATGCCAGCCTGACAGGAGTGAGAGTGACTGAGGCCATACATATCAACAGTAAAGTTATGCTGCCTGCATGTGGCCATCAGGTTTGCATCAGACCCAGCTTTTATGTAGTGTTTTGCTGAAATGACCATTCCTACTTTGACCTAATGAATGACGAACAGAATGAGTTTGTGTACTCCCTGCTCCTTACATGACTTGACTCTGCTAGATGTTACCGAAAGCTGTCTTGCATGTGTCCTGAAGCATCTTGAATTACAGCACAGTTGCTTGCAAGACCCAACTGTAGCCTAAAGAGCTAATCTGAACAAGTGCTGTATGTGCAGGTACCGTTTCAGTTGCGGCTGAACAATGGCTACATGATCAGCATCACAGTCTCCCTGGTTTATGAGGAGGCCCACCCTGTGCACCAAACCGGTGACAGCGAGGTAGATGACAGGCAGACAAGTTTTCTGTGGACTCCTGTGACACGAGGTGGGAAAACCATCTGTATCAGCATGTGACACAACAAGTACCAGCAGCAAGTCCTGGAAGTATGTTGAAACCTTTGCACCGCTTTGATGTGCCTTCTGCTCCCTCTCTGCTGCTCTGAGGCTAAATGCCATCATGTATCATGGCAGATTGTGTCACCTTCGGGCGTCTCAGCAGCAATTTTTGGCATGATGTACCAACCTGAAGGCAGTCAACAAACTGCGTACAACATTCAACTGACTGGCCAGGACACCTGAGCATCCTTGAGTGCATCTGGTTTGTGCGCAGATGAGTGCAGCAAAGGGTGCTCAGGCCCAACGCTGAAGACACTGCAGCGCTTTGGAACTTTTGGCCGCCGCTCCAATGGACCTCACACTGTTTCATCGGCTTCAGGCAAAGCAGACAGGAAGGCCAAGGAAGCCAAGTCAGTTTTGCATGCTACTTCTGTACCTGTGAACGCATATCCGCAACATAAGCTGTCAGCGATGCAAAATTGAGGGATGAAGCAGTGCCTCTTTGTCAAATGCAGGACAAGGCGATGCGCTTATTGAGCATGCTGTTGTACCCTGACATCTCAACATCAGATTGATGTTACCTGAAGGTGTCTTAATGCAACCACCATCTCTGTTGTTGCTCAAGCATCAGATCCTTGCTGCACTCAAGCACGTAATGAGCTGCTTCAGCCATGCACGGTGTGCAGTCTGGCATCCCAGGCCTAAAGCAGTGTGTGCCTGCGTCAGTGTGTGTGTGCCATTGTGGCAAGAGTATGTTCAAAATAAGACAAAGAGTATAACACAGATGAGGTTGGTGATGAGCATGTCTCTTGCAGGTACATGTATCTATCCATTGATGAGGCAGCCACCCATGTTGGCAACAAGAGGTTCAGGCTGGTTGCCATGGTGTACGAGCAGAATGGACAACAGCTGATTGGCACAACATGCTCACAGCCCATACGTGTGATGGCCAACAATGATGTGCCCACAGGGGCCGCTCATATCAGGCTGTCCTGCAATATCAGGTCATCAGACTCATTGCCCTATGCACCACTTCTGGTGCAAGTGAGTAAGGTTGGAAAGGCTCAGCTGGCTGACTGATATGCAGACTTGCAGAGGCATGATTGAGCACACATGACATCCTCCTAGACACATCAGATCAAGCTGAGTCAACATGGCAAGCTTCCACAATTAGAGGTTGCTGGAATGACTGTGCATGTTGCATGGTAGCGTGCATGCTGCTTATCTGACCTTGACCATCAGCTGACTGGAGATGCACAGTGCAGGCAGGAGTGGCGGGGGTGGACATACAGTGGCCCCATGCTGTCGCGCCGCTGCCTGTGGCCCTCACTGCCAGCGCCAGGTACACAGCTAGACACCGCAGCACCTTCACACCTTGCTTCCACACCACTTGCTGCTCATGCACGGCGCTGCAAGTCTGACTCGGGTGAAGTTGCTGGTACCACTGCTGCTAATGAGGGCAGCACTCCCATGGCAGCTTGTGTGGGTGCACAGCCTCCACACCAGGGCTTGGTGCCTGCCCCACCCCCTGCCAGGCAGCCCTCTGCAAAAGGTGCCATAGGGCACGAGCCGGCAGATGCAAGCTCAGGAAGGCAAGCGTGTAGCCAGCCCTGTGTTTCTGAGGGAGGCTCCTCTGATGGGCCTGACTCTGCATTTGATGGTCTGGCGCTGACATCAAGCAGCAGTGCTGAGTGTGGCTGGCATGATGCCATGGCAGCAAGCACAAGAAGCCTGGAGCAGTCTCCTGCTGCCCTCAGAGAGGAACTCAAACCCTTTCGACAGGCATGTTGAAAGCTTTTGCCATGTCTTCTGGTGCAGCATTGATCAGAGCACCTGCAGGCTCTGCTGAAGTCATGTCTGCAAAGTCGGTGTTGTCAATGTTATCTGGGTCAAAACTCACGTTCAAAACAGCCTCAAATGCCATTTGCTGCATAGCTGCTTGTGCCATTTCACGTTTTGCTGGCTTGTTGCCATGATACACCCCATGTGCAGCAACATCATTGTCTGAAAGGCAGATACCAAACAAGCTATGCAAATGCAGAGTCTGGCATATGAGCAAGACTTTGAAGCAGGATGTCAGCAACCAGTACCCTTCTTGCCAGCTCTGTTGGTCGCATTTCCATTGGCAGATCAGATATCCTGGGCTGATTTAGGTAAGCTTGTGGGATCTTGTGACTGAGAAATCAACATATGTCACCTCACCTTGCTTGTTATGGGCCAGCTGCAGGTACGAGCTGTCGATTACTCACGTGTACCTTCATTGACCTCTAGATGCATCATACACATCTGGCTGACTTGACGCAAGGTTCTGCCATATTGAATATTGTGAACTTGAAATTGTGCACAGCATCAGGTCCAGCTTTGCATGCTCTAAAGTGCAGCTGCAGAGTTTTAACTCACTGCATGCATGTGGGCAATGATGAAAAGGTTTGCATGCAACTGAGCATCTGGTATGAGCCCTTGTACCTGGTCGCCAGCCAATAAATGCAAGCCATTTCTTTGGTTGTGTAGGTGATATTGTTTCAAATGTGAACCCAAGTGCAGGCCAGGAGGTGGCGCATCACCAGAGCCTGCTGCTGCCCTTGACTCCAAATGCAGCACAGTCAGCACAGGTACACCTATGAAGTGTATGTGGACCATTTGTACCTTCTGGAGACAGGTGTACCATATGCTGGTGCCATGTCTGTGCTGAAAGGCTTGCGTCTCAATTGAAGTGGGGTGATTGTGCAATGTCATGCAAGAGTTTATGTGCCAATGCATTTTGTACAATAGCTGCAGGAATGTGTATTACAGGAGGGCCAAGAGTCGCTGCTAGCAGCGCCTCAAGCCAGATGCTTGCAACCTATACTTGCTTGTGCTGCCCCACGCCATCCTGAAGGCTTCTGGGAACCCCCGCGTAAGTCCCCCTCCTGGTGTTGTACATGTACTGAAGCATCACCTAATTCCTTGCTTGCAAGGTTGCATGTGAGTGTCGTGTTACAGTGACGGTGTCACTGCAGAGGCCGTGTGTCCTGGTCAGGAAGTCAGCAGCATGCCTGCGTATGAAGAGAGCAGCAGTGGAGGGGACGCAGCATCTGACGACTCTTTAGAACTCATTGAGTACTATCAGGTAGGATTTATGGATCTTGCATGCATCTTCTCTGCCTTGCTTGCTACCAAACTATAGTTGAGTGTGCCTTGTGGAGTCTATGGATGCTGTCAGCATGTACTGTGAGGGTGCAAGCCACTAGTTGCCTGAAGCACTCCGGTCATGCTTGCATGCATAACAGAAAGCCTTGACCCACAATCAGCAATCACATTATGCTGTGAATGTCAGCCTGTGCTTGATCTGCAGCTGGCAAACAGAGCTTGGCCAAGCCTGGTAGGTGACAGAAAGCACCTTCACAAAGGGTGCCAGCAGCCTGTTGTGCACACAGTCTTCTCACCAGATGCTGCAACGCTAACTGGAGCTTCAGCAAAGTGCACAGATACAATGGCAAGCCATGCAAAGAATGGAAGCGATGGTACCATTGGGGAGGGCCGGCACATTATTAATGAGGTTACCCAGGCAGAAGCTGTAGCTTTAATGGGGGCTCAGGTGTGCCTGCACCTCACTCTCACCTGTGTCTGCCGACAGAGCAACCCTGTTGCAGCAATGTCGAGCCCTCAACTCACTCTTTGAGTCCTGAGGTTACACCAAAACGGAGTGTGGGCTGACCAGCCATACATTTGTGCAGGATTCAAGGCAACACCTTCAAAAGCTCAAGCGGAAGCTTGATCTGCAAGCAGATCAGCTCAGGCATGAAAGGCACAAAATTGCTCATTTGGAGAAGGACATGTTCTCCAGCAGGAGTGAAGTGCACTGGCTGCGTAGACGAGTGTCCCAACTGCAGGAAGCTCAGCATGTAGCAAAAAGCACAGCTGCTCGAGCTGCTACCGCATCTCAGCACTTTGACTGTATTGAACCCCCACGGCTGTGGCAACAAGAGAACCTGCTTGAGCTGCCTTTTGAGCCACCAGGTGCTGAGCAGCAGGCAAATGCAGCACTCTTGCACAACTTATATCATGCACGCCCTTTCTGACTGCAGGTTGTAGTTCAGATGAGGTTGCAAGCATGCACACAGGCAGCCACAGAGCACCAGCGTTGCACTTGCAATCTGATTTGGACAATTGAAATTGAGCACGTTTGAGACCTGGCCATGATGAATGAGTCTGACATGCATGACATATGTGCCAGTTGAGTTTCTCAGCCAACAACTTGTTACAACATAATTACCATCATGTCAGGCCAGATTTAGACCATGTTGTGTGCAGTCGATTAGAGTGTGCAGGCCTGGGGGCGCTACATCTCTGCATCTGCTGGCTTGAGATAAACCTTTCATGAGCAGGGGGTATGTTGAAAAAGAACGTTTAATTAAAAAGAACGTTTTTTAAAAAGAAGTATTGACTTAGATTGCTCGTATATTCATGACAACAATTAGCTTGGGTTGTTCAGCATGCAACAACGGTGAACGTCCCTGCTGTAAAGCAATTGCAAGACATGTCTGAAACGCTATTGCGGGTATGCTTACAGGGCCTGTTGACAGTTTGCATGTGTCTTTGACCTAGCTCTCAATATCTGTGCACCTGTCTTCAAGATCTGTTCTTCTTAAGACAGCGGTAAAATGCTACAACTAAGTTGCTTATGAAAGGCATGTACACTACCGTAGCGCCTTGAATGTTGGTCGTTTAATTAAATAACTCATATTTGCACGACCTGGTTTAAGTTACATATAAAGTATTGTTAGCGTCGACGACTCCCATCAAGAAATAATTAATAGTGCAACAGAAAGCACGAAAATCAGCGCTCTGCGATCTGTTGATTTGCATCGTGTCAACACAGTCATCATGCTTTGTTAAGTGAGATGCAATGCAAGCTGTGTGAACATTCCTTTGGATTAAGCACAATCCACCATGAATGTGTGTTGCAGTACAGCTGATTTGCAATTTTCCGCAACTGCAATCAGCAGCCGACTCGAATTAAAGTCATTAAAAGTATTCGGTACAGGTTCCGACCCACATTAAAGATAATCGATCAAAGTTTTAATGATTAAATTGCGCAAATGGTCGTGCGCAATATTACGAGGGGTCACGACCTTAACTGGAGGCCGACCAACATTAAAGGCGCCACGGTAACGGCGTTTCACAAATGGTATTTTTTATTTGCTCGCCTGTCAACAATTCTCAGGCTGTTGCTTACCCAGCAAAGTGAGTCCTATGCATGCTGCAACAGTACAAGATAGGACTCAAACCCTAAAGCCCAGGACAAAGACCAATACAGGCAGACTTATATATCGTCACTTTGCTGAAGCTCTGACCAAAGATGATGATTGATGCCAGCTGGGTACGTATGTAGTATACTGGAAGCTCAACCAGGGTGAGTCAAATCTCATCTTCCACTTGGGAGCGCATTTCTGATGGTCTGCAGAGCGCACATACAAAGTTTTGATGCCTGATGCCTGCCGGTGAGATGCCTCAAACCAGCTTTCACAATGTACATCGACATCAGATCTTTGGACAAATTGGCAGTGACATGTGACCAGACCAAAGTAAAGCAAGCTGTCTGATGAGCAGTGAGCATAGAAAAAGGCACAAAAGTATTGCAGGTGCAAAGATCCTGTTGCACAAAGACATGCAGCGCAGGAGGAGGCCCATACCCTGTTGCCATTGCTGGAGCTTGCTGCCTTCTTGACAGTGCCAAACACAGGAGCCAATATTTCCACGGCTGAAACAGTGTTGGACATCTTGGTCTGTAGCTTGCTGCTAGTCCATCCACTGAACCCTCCCTGCATTTGCCAGTCATGCCTCACTTGTGTGCAAAGTAAATGCCAGCTGACACCACACAGGGTCACATCAAAAAGATAAATGCTTCCACATGCTCAGGTTTGTCAGACAGCCAGCACAGAATGTGCAAAAGGTATCCTGCTTGATAAAGCAGAGGGTCTCACCTGGATGACTCGGATCTTTCTGAAGCCCTTCCTGCTCAGCTCCTTGGCAATGACCTTGCTGGTGCTGCCGTTCTTGTCAAGCAACAAGATCTGGGTTCTCTTATTGACCTTCTTCAGTGATGCAATCTGCAATGCTGTGACCTGCAAATGACAACGTTCATGGTTGAGCAAGACCTTAATATACACATGCAGTGAGCACAGACATCAACAGGCTTTCCTGACCGCAAGTAAAATTCACAAAGATAGAGGTGTCAAGCGAGAGGTGACTTGTCACTCATGTCCTGGTTCATTGCTGTAAGAGGGGCATATCAGGCGTGCAACAAAGGGCATAGCGCCTGTCGCCCCACTCCAATATGTCAGCCCAGTAAGACCACAACAGATAACCCAGAGGACAAGATGGTGTCGCATCATGTTGCCATATGACTTAACAGCATAAATAAACAGAAACAAGGCAAGAGTATCATGTGTTGTATGCACCAACAAGCCCATCTGGAAGTGCCACATCTGGACCTGCCATGCAAGGAGCGGCCTGATGATGCATTACAAAGTCACACCTGTCTTTCGATGGCAGCAACATTTTGCAGTTGGCCTCGGACCTTTCTGTCCTCAATTTCAGCATACTCCACTTCTATCAGCCTGTAACAATGACAATCAAGTCATGGCAAAGCACTCTTGAGGAAGATGACAAGCTTCATCGAGGGACACTGCATCATGGTGTGCAATGTATTTCCAGCCCTGCAGAGCCAGCACCAGCTGTATGTCTTGTCCAACATCATTCATGTATGAACCAAGCCAACAAATCCGAGTTGCAATGCCAGCTGAGATGCACCCGAGCATTTCAGCTGAGGCTTGTACAGAAAGCATGCCAGCAGGGGTGACACAAAGCATGCGCTGCAGGTGCACAGGTTCTCTAGTGCACTGTTCATACACACTGTCGTTCCATGCTTGACGGGGCAATCAGGATTTGCAGGCAATGGCACTGGGGGGTCATCATTCCACTGTGTGCCTGTTGCATGCAAGGTAGCATATAAAACAATGCACATGCTTGCATAGGAAGCACAGAACACTGTTGCAGGAACGCTGTGCAGCACTTGCAGTAATCTCTGTATCTTGCTACTGGCCTGAAACACTTCCTACCTGTTGCCAAAAGGCAGATCTGGCACACCACCATTCTCTTTCTCTCTGGAAGTCCGAATGTCCACAATGACAACATTGCCACCTGTGGCAACAGCGTCCAAAGCTGCTGCAGGATTGATCTCGCCAGCGTACC
>JAABUW010008402.1_pt1 | contig 12076 bp, 10 predicted proteins | sample 5560081 | NCBI WGS metagenome assembly JAABUW01 (sample SAMN10711882, study PRJNA513363) | rock metagenome | isolation source: Antarctica rocks | place: Antarctica: Victoria Land, Knobhead sud | reverse complement strand
TCCGCTTTGATCCTTTCATTTCGAGCATGAAGGCGCCGAAGTCTCGCATGAGATCGGCGCTATTCTCTGGATCAGATACGCGGCCAAGGTTCCCAACAACGTTAAGTTCGTACTCGCCTCCGACCATGCACAAGCCAAGACTCCGCACATAGCTTTCGGACCACTCGATCTCCTTGTCCCACAAAGCTGCGTAGTGGCCAACTCTGTCGGTTTCTGCGCTCGGAGGCATCGCAACCACAGAGATCACGGTCCCGATCTGTACTCCCCGGAGCGAAAGCACGTTTGCATCTCTCGCTCCAAGTTGGAGAGATTGATATTTCATGGTATCGTGATCAGCGGTGACGGTAACGCCCGATGGTCCGGGCCAGAGGGACTTGACGTTGGAAATCATGTATTTCGGTACCCACGATGGCCATTCTTCTATCGTGTTACTGCAATCATCAGTAACGAGTGGCAACAGTTCCAATAACATCAGTGACGGGGCCGATGCCAGAGCAGTCCATGTAGCTTCACGATAGACAATTGACAGCTCCTTGGTATAGTCGGGTATAATCTTTGTCGAGTCTAGCAGCTTGTCACTCTCGGTGGTAGTCTTGCCAGCCAGCCCTAGCACTGCATAGACGTTGTCCCATGGGTTGGAGGAATCGAAAAAAGCCGCATAGATCAGTGAACATCCAGCGATGTCCGGCTATGGGGACGTCTCCAGTCTTGCCTCATCTGACCCATACACCTTGCTTTTCGAATGATGGCGGTCTCGTTTGAGCTGTGGTCATCAAGAGGATGACCACGGACATGCAGCCACCGTACGACCTTTTGGAAATAGTCCCACTCGATCGTATCTCGTCCGCGTCCAAGAATCACATCCTTCGACATGGCCACTTCCTGGCATACCCAGAGCCGGCTGCTACGGAAAAAAATGGGTAGGTTAGTCTATGACCACGTGGTGTATCAGCGGAGGGTATTGTGGTCATTGAACTTACAACCACCGGGAGCTCAAGAAGGTAAAGAAGGCATCTCTGTCAAACGCCTCCGGCCATGGTATACGGTGGAACGCGAGATTGAATATGTTGATCTGCGTGAAGGACTCGACTTCAGCAAGACTTGGGCCTTCACTGGTCCTGGTCCAGCTCTTGCATTCGGTCGTAAGAGCCTCGAGACTGTTGATGAGCGCTTCGTTTGTATCATCGCCGAAACCGAGCCACGCAAACGTCCTCTCAGCATTCCCGTAGATCTCGCCCATCATAGCGACCTGTCTCGACTTCTCGGGTAAGTCTTGCTGATTGATGCAAATGGCATCTATCCATACATATTGTCCGCGGCAATCGATGTCTTGGCCCATGCCATGGAGAGCGCCCCGAAGTGCTTGCTGAGCGCTGGCAGGAACGATTGTTTTCCGGCCATCCAGAACGATTCCTTCCTGATCAAGGTTTTCGCCCCAAGAGTATGATATGGCATAGTAAGGCAGCCCTACCGCCTCAGAGAATGGCAGCGAGCGTACCTCGAATCGGAGTTGGTGGGTTGATAGGCGCAGATGACTGGTGTGCAGGCATTTCAGCAACCTTATCTCCTTCCGAGCATGATCAAGTGGTTTGTAGTTGTATGCTTGAGCATCGGTCAAAGAAGATGCCGCCGCGGATATGGAATTCTTGTAGGCGTAGCCGATTTGACGGTGCCAGAGATCTCGAGCAGCGGACATGTTGTGAATTCAGCATCACACCTTTTAACGAGGTCTCCAGAATTCCGACGGAACCGGGCTGTACCTTTACTGTTGATCGTCCTTTTCGTTCTCGGAGTGTTACCAAGAGATCGTATAGCTTAGCTACCTTAGAGCGGTGTAAGCGAAAAGTCAACTTAACCGCGTTTCTGCCCGAACAGGCAACTGCTGCGTCGAGTTCTGGTTTATGCATCGTATGTGTGAGTTCGAGGTTTGCTCACCAGCAGTGCGTGACCGACCGACTCCACACTGAGTGAATGCAAAAGATATGCTTTGCGGATGTGGCGGTCCAGCTCCTGTAGACCACCAATCCACTCAGCACACCCAAGCGGCTAGCCTGCGCTCGGAAGTTCTCGATTCCACGGCCTCTCCCCATCACTCATACCTCGCTCCAGCAACTGCGGAAGAAGTAAACCACAGCTCAAAGTGGCGTTGTGCTGCTTCACAGCGACATTCAGGCGTCACACTCCGGTTCAGCGAACTTGAGGCGAAACAGCATTGCCCTGGTCTCTCGACCTTGCCAGTTCCCAACCCGATGCCCTGGCGACCGGACTAAAATGCTCTCCTTCCTACTCGCCTCGGAGATCTCCACGTCCTGGCCGGCAAACAGGTCCACAAGCGCTTCGATAGTTGCAGCGACGTCTTCGGTACTAATGCCGAGATAAAGACGCTTGATCATTGCCCGCGACTCGGGAGCGAGTTGTGTCAGGAAGCGCAGTCGCGGGTCCTGGTTGATGTCGATGATGATGGTAGGCCATTTGGGTTGGAAGGTGCCGAGGAAGAACGCGCTGCTCGCGTAGTAGATTGGAAGGGACTCGGAGCGGATCTGTCGGCAGGTGAGGGTTAGAGAGGGTTGGGGAGTTCGGTATCTGTGGTAGTAGCGGCTGCTGGTGTATGAAGTGTTGATGATGTGGCCGGTTGGGAGGAATAGTACTAGCTCGTAGATTGAGACGCGGAGTTCAGCGGGCAGGTCGAATATTGTCGTGGGTTTGTGGGCTGGAGGATGTCTATCCATCTGTACTGGCTGAAAGATGTTTGGGAAGTATAGAATAGTCACGAATGATATACGTACTTTACATGTGATTGTTGGACGAGACGGACACACCGTGCTATTGGGGCTGAAAGTTCCTAGTCTTGGAGTCATACCAGGGTTGACATTGAGTCACCGTTAGCACGTCAGTCGAGTCCCACCAGTCTTGCGAATGTTGGTCCAGTGTTTATTAGATCCAGGATTTCAGAGTAAGGCCTCTTGGAGCTGGACGGGATCTAGATGGGGATTCACCCTAGGTGTCACTGGGTACCTTAGGTGATGATTTTGGTTTTGCCCAAGATCCGGGCCGATATGCTGCAGGCGCGGGCCGAACCCAATCTCACTTTCGCCTTCCGGCTTCGCGCTTTCCGACCGCGACCGTTGATCGTCTCAAGGGGCGTGCGCAAAACCGCAGCGATGATCCGTTGACTTCATGTAGCCGTCCACGCTGTCCAGCACGATGTAAGTCTGTCTTTCGCTTCTTGATTCCAATCCTCTCATACCAATTCATTATGTCCTCCATGAACGAAACAAAACCATCCAGCATGGATTCCACACCAAGCCCCAGTCCAAAGAGCACGATCAAGATTGACCACCGAACGAAACGCTCGATACCCACATGGCTACTCCACCACATGATACGGCCCTTTGGCCCTATGCTCATCACAGCAAAGAAAGAGTACGCAGCCGGATCGCCCCAGCTGAAGCCATACATGACCGCGAAATGGAGATGCAACATCACGGAGCGGAAAGTGGAAGACATGTACCTCTACGACCTCTTCCCAAAGCGCACGACCATCGATACCCGAGGCAGAGGTACGGAGCGGCGGAAGCGGATATACTACTTCGCCGGCGGAGGATGGCAGATGCCCGCCTCCTCGGACCACTGGGTGTTTTGCGCCGCGATAGCCAAAGAGGTTCCCAATGCGGTTGTGACTCTCGTCAGCTAGCCGCTCGCGCCAAATAGTCCGGCTCCCGTTGCGTTCGATCCACTCATCAAGCTGTATCGACGGCTCCTGCAAGACGCGACGGAGGCAGGAGAGGACGTTATTCTGGCTGGCGATTCAGCAGGTGGGAACGTAGTCCTTTGTCTAACGCTCAACGCACTGGCTGTGGACAGCACACTACCAGCTCCGAAGGCGCTTATGGTGCTGTCACCATCCTGCGATCTCACCCGCGACAATCCGGATATCAAGGCGTTGGAGCAGTAAGATCCGATCCTGCGGGTGGCCTTTGTAACGAAATCTGCTCACAAATGGTGTGGCGAGTGGACCCCTTCAGATGCGCGAGTCAGTCCGCTTTTCGCGGAGGTTTCGTCGCTAGCACGGAAGGGTGTGCAAGTGCATGGTGTCTTCGGACGGTACGATATTCTGTCACCGGATGCCGTACTGTTCAGGGATAAGTGCGAGCAAGCCGGTGTGAGGGGAGAATGGCTGGATTGGGAGAAGCAGATGCATGTCTTCCCATTAGCGTATCCGTACATGTTGCCTGAGAGTGTGGCAGCTAAGAAGTGGGTGATGGATGTTCTGCGTCGGACGTGAAGGGTTGGCGATGCGGTGGCTGTCTAGATCTTCTAGATAGCTTACCTGGAAACCACCATTGCCGTGGGAGCTCTCGCCGGATAGCCTGTTACAGACAGGCTTACAACATCATCACCAGAAACTCGCCATTGCACCACGGCATTGAGCGCGGACTACGCCACAAAGCTGTGGGCGACGAGTCGACTGAACAAGCATGGTTCGACTAATGATCGAGATCAAAAGATCGTGCAAGGAGGAAGATGACGTGGGCGAGAGTGGGTCTTTGAATCGCGGACGAACGATGAGGCAGGATGAGCCTCGAGCTCTTTCGTCCGCAGAGAGCTGGAATGATGAGCTGAGGCTGGTTGTCACGTTTGCGACGGAGAGGAGAAGCAAGGCTGCATTGGGCTTTCCATCCTACAACAGCATGCCAGATCGCAAAGTCTCAAGGACGCCCTTTGGAGTGTTCAGAACACGACATTGTGAATATCGTTACAAGCTCTGAGGCTCAATAGAACTACAGCGGGAAAGGAAGATATACGCGCGAGCGAACCCATCGCGGATAAGACGATCAAGGAGTGTCCTAGGTTACCAACAACAAAGTGGAACGCAGTGCCTTGCCTCCATCCGTCACCTTCAAGCCCCCTTTGTTGATTACTTCCAGCTGCGAGACATTGATAGCCCTCTTGCTCAGCACCTACAACCCCACGTTGCCAAGGCAGACCTGGATGCTCTGGACAGGATATCAGTAATCATGTCGAATCGACGGTAGGGTACAATGAGTACTTACGTTATTGGCATTGCAGCAGACTTGAGTCTGAGTGTTGCTGCAAGTGGTGGATGCTAGACGCCACAACGTTAGACATGAATCTTTCTTGGTCAAGGGCTTCATTGTAAGAAAGACTCACAAAGGAGGCATTGAATATAAGCGCCCTTCTCATCGGTGTCGCAGCAGAATTGGCGGTTGGACTGGCCACAGCCGTTGGTCTGCTTGTTCTTTGGCTGCAAAGCTTCCAGCCTGCGATAATTGGCAGATGAGCATGCCGACATGCATCTATTCTAGCCACTAGGGCCTAAAAGAGCGCGTCCTCGTGGAGTAGTGTCAGTACCTGCTCCGCTGCATGCTGCAGAGCCTTCTTGGCTGCTTGTGCGTAACAGCATACCTGTAAGCTACGCAACGTGGCACTCAATATCTTGCTTTCGACCACGTTCCAGCCAGCCATGTCAGAGCTATCTGACGTCCAAGCATTGCATCTCGCCTGTAGCTTTGATGTGATAGAGCCAAAGCACCTGGACCAGAATCGCAAGATAACGCTGATCGTGGTTTCTGCTTGCTGGACTGCAGGTCTTCTTCGACAGACTTTGTAGGGTGGAGCTGGTTTCAATTCAGTTACGTCTTGTTCGATGGCGCTGCCAAAAGCTCCTTTCCACGCTGCCTCTCAAAGATATGTTATCTCCGGAGCGGGCACTGTAGACGCTTGGAATTGTCGGCCGAGTCCCAAACCTTTGTTTGACGACAGTGGACAGGGCAGTTTTTCTGCTTCGTAGGAGTTCCCCTTGCAGTTGCCTAGTACGGTATTCTTTCCAGCGGTCTGCTCACGTCAGGAGCAACGTCTACAGTCCCATTACAACAACAGCATGTTGGATCTTGGAGACGATTGATTATCATGATACAATGTACGCGTATCTCCCAATGACGACGTCAGGATCTATATGCGGCTCAAATAGAATTTCAGGCACACGGATGCTCCCGCTTCAATAAAGATGACCCGGGACTTCAATCAACTCCTGAAGCTTGGCCAACAACAACACTCCTTCCTTCCTACGTATATGTTTATGGGTTAATGTCTCTATGAGTTGTTGAGCGGTTTTCTCTGTTTTCCCTTCTGTTGTTTATGCATCAATGTCTTTGCGAAACATCAATATCGAACCTATAGAAGTACACGACAATGGGCCAGCATCAGCCAGGCCGAGTTCAGACGACCATGCTGCACCACTCCCGAGCCCTGCGTTGTCCACGGCTTCGTCGAAGAGGCTCAGCTTCCAGACACACACACGAGGAACCTCCCTAGCTTCTGGTGTCAAGGCTGGTGCAGCACCGCGATCCAATCGGTTCTCCATGTCCTTCCCCGTGCAGCCGTCTGGATCGATGAGTCCTGTCCGCGTCGCTCAGTCTCCTGTACGCGAGCCATTCCCGACAGTGCCTGAGACGGCTACTGCCCCAAATGGGCACCCAGACACCAACTTTCTTACTGCCATTGCCGCCCAAGAGCGCCGCGTGCTCGAACTCAAGGAGGAGCTGGTCAGAGCCGAGTCGGACCTGAGGAAGCTAAAGATACAATGGGCGCAGCACGAAGCACAGAAGAAGAGGACCGATGCGAGGAGCGCGACTAAGCTTCAGCCTTTGCAGACTTCTCTGCCTACTACCGATGCTGAGGAAGATACGGACGGATCGAGCGCCTGGATGCAGCAGGAAATGGAACGGAGGAAGACTCTGCTCAGCGGCAACAAATCAAGTAATCGGACGGTATTCTCGGGTTCGAAGCACACGCGGACATTGTCTTTGCTGTCACCTACTGGCAGAGCGCCAAATACAACTCAGGCGCAAGCAATGCCGCCACCTGAGCGGCCTGGACTACCTTCTCGAAAAGACAGCCTGCCGGCATCTGCACGGCGGAGTCAAGAGATAGAAGCACCGCCACGACCGAAGTCTCTCTCCAGAGCATCAACGACCCCAGATATGACAGTAGATGGTTCAATGCCGATCGAGAGAATAGATGAGCTTGCTGAAACTGGTTCTGATAGGGACCTGGTTCTACTCGAGGCGAGCAAGAAGATGGCGACTGGCTTGCGGGACGGGCTGATGACCTTCTGGGACGGTCTTAGGGAGGCCACTATCGGTGAAGAGTCCACGCCTATACAGCCGCCTCGGAGGCAGAGTTCGACGCAGACACTTCGGTTGGCAAAGAAGCAGAGCAGCAAAGCGTCATTGCGGCCTACTTCGAGAGGATCTGCGACTAGTAAGACTTCCACGGACACGAAGAAGCCATCACCTGCGCGAGCGAAGTCGAAGTCGAAGACTATGTCCATGGGCTCTGCTCCAGCACTGGCCGACCCATCATTCTGGACCGAACACGGCATACTACCGCCCAGCCACGCACAAACACCAGTGAAGAAGGCTCCAGCGGCCTCGAAGCACACCAAATCACCGTCCAAAGCCATCTCAGTCGACTCAACCGACAACGAAACCTGGTCCAACTGGGACGAAACCAGCCCTCAATTCTCTCGAGCGTCTAGCGCAGGCTCCGACCCCACCACCATCTCATCCACCGACGCCAACAGCCCACGCATGAGCACAGATTCGCATTTCGACCGAGGTCCGAACGACACTATCAAGCCACGCAGCAACCGGTTCTCAGTCGATAGCAGCAGCAGTAGCAAGAAAGATCCGATCCCGTGGCCAGCGCTTTCGCAACTGGGACCAAAGGCACTGAGGAGGACTGCGAGCCATTTGATGTCGGAATGGGAGAAGAGTCTGACGCCTAGTCCGACCAAGGAGTTTAGAGGCAGTGGTGAGGATTATCTTGGACTGGGGTCGGAGGCTGCGGCTGCTACAGTAGGGAGTGCGCGGAAGAAGGAGTGAGGGAGTGTTTGTTGTGTATGTATGTCTTTGCCACGGGCATGTGAAAATGGAGAATAAGCTTTTGACGATCCTTAGAGTCATGTGCATTTGGCGCACTGACCACTCGATTGTCATGTCACCTTTCACCTGCTCTCTGGAAGTTCTTCCACCTTCACCAACCAGATGGTACATCTGCAACTTCAACAACAAGTCAACGACTGCCAGCGGACCAGCACTGGAGCATATGCTATGGAAGAGGTCACCAAGCTTGCGAGGTATGATTCTACTTTCCCAGTGTGGCCGTGTTCTCCGCGACCTAAACAACAGCCCATTTGAAACAGCGGCCTCCGCAGACTTTTGAGATACCTCCTCATTGAGAGAAGCAGTGCGGCTGACACTTCACAGTCGTTTCGAAGACGATGACCTCGTCACCATCGCCCTAGAGGGTACGGAAAGGAGGTTCAAGGTTCAGACAGCGTTGCTGTTCAGCACGTCAGATTACTTCGTGAAGGCTTCGAGCTCTTCTTTCATCGAAGCGAATCAACGCATCTTGACACTACCTGGATGCGACGTTGGCACCTTTGAGCTGCTACTGTACTGGATGGGCCTTCGCACGCTACCGGACATCACCGGCACCATCTCCCAGCTCAACCGAGGCTCGCCGGAACGATACAAGCTGGCCACTGAACAGCAATTGAGACTCGTACGTCTCTGGATCCTCGCCGACACGATTTTTATACCCCGTTTACAGAATGCGGCTATGCACTCTCTTCGATCGCTGGCTGCATATGCACGCCCAGAGTCCGTAGAGATCATCTTCTCGAACACAACAGAGAATTCGCCACTCCGACGCTGGGCAATAGATCATATTCTATGTGAATGGAAGCGCGCTGGTGATTATGGTCAACTGAAATACGGCCCTCAAGAATTTGAGATCATCGGCAAAGTGCCAGGCCTGATGTTGCACTGCCTGACTGTGATTGCAGACTCGGGATGCGGCAGACTGGCCTGTCACTGCAACCCCCCCTACTACAGTTGCGAACCGATCGAGAAATACTTTGTTCCTGAGCATTGAAGATCCCAGAGCTGGGGCAGCCGGATCTTAGCAGCGCCGGGTAGGATGTGCCTATGGAGCAGAAGAGAAGTCAGAGACCATTCTTGATTACGGAGCATTGAGATACATTCGTCATGATCATGATCGGGTGGCAGCTATTCTGGGTATGACGTTGAGCTGTCTCGACGCGGTTACTGGTTCTCGCTGCGGGCGTTTAAGTGCAAGTGCGACACATTCTGCTACTACAACACGGGAGGGCACATGGTACTTGAGACCTGAGCCACCGACCGATGCAAGCTGAGTGCCCTTCGGCGATTGAAGCGAAGGAAGCGTATGAGACTGCGGTGGATGCTGTGGTCATGTAGTGCCGACGACTGCTTTAAAGAGTCGCAGTGGCCACTCTGGCTGAGTAGATTGACATGAGCCTTACAGTGACACAGCGCTCATCTACCCTTCGTCCTTCACCTCTCTCATTTCCCTCGTTGAACCCAGTTATCTACACATGCATTATCACATGCATTGTCACATGCTCCTTCTCTATTCAGCGAACCTTCTAGACTTACGGCAGCTCCCGCTTGTGCAACCAACTGACTTCACCTAACGATGTGCTTTCTCTCACTATCTCTTCCACATCTGCTTGATCGCGAACGTTGCGAGGAGGTGAAAACAAGGACGCGATGGAGAGGTGAACAGGATATCTCAGTGAGCATACCCGATGGACACCTTCGATTCGAGCAAGCTAACAGGAGATGGTGCAGACTCTTCGAGAGTGATTTGCTTATCACGATCGCGCCAGAGGATACCGACCAGACATTCAAGGTCTCCAAAGCACTACTCTGCAATGCTTCGCCGTACTTCGCTGGCGCTCTGCGAAGCGGTTTCAGCGAAGCCTCGTCAGGAACGTTGACCCTACCCAGCTGTGACGTGGATTCGATTCGATTGTTCCTCTACTGCATCAGCACTCACCGTGTTCCTGATGAGCAATTTGCAAGTGAGCAGCTGCCTACGGTACGTTGAAGGGACTGGCAGGGTTCTCCAAGCCAAGATCAAGCGCGATGTAGCGCTCTGTGGGCCTGAGACTGGGTTGTGACTTCGGGACACTTGCTGACCTTTCTACGCACTTCTTTAGGGCTCGGACGAGAAGTTCACCTTCATAACTACGCATCAACACAGACGCCTTCGGTTTTGGCTTTTCGCCGACGCTATGATCATGCCAAGGCTGCAGAACATGATCATGCGCGCCATTCTCGAGACGACAGCGTATATCCGTACGGAACCGATCGAGCTCATCTTCGCGGGGACAAAAGAAGGATCTCCGTTGCGAGACCTCGCCGTTCATTCTTTCCTCTGGCATTATGGACTCTCCAGTCAGTATCGCAGAGGTCACTACACCAAGCAAGATGTAGATCATTTGGGCGCTATACCAGGGTTCTTGGTGGAGATGTTGGAAGTATTGCGGAAGTCGCAGTGCGGAAAGTCACCGTGTTCTTGCGCTGGAAGCCGGTTGAACTGCTATTTCATCGATAGAGTCAACGTGGATGAGCGATACCTTGTGTCGGAAGACTAGCAGGGCAAGGTGCATTTGTTGACTCGCACTATCAAGCTTCTCTGGCAATGGCTAGAATGAACGCACGTGGGAGCTCTCGCGAGGTGGAAACACTAACAGCCTGTAGTTATCTCAAAGGAGAGAATGGGAACGAACTTGTCACCATTGCAGTTGAGGGCTCGGATCGGGAATATTGTGTTCAACAGGCGATTCTCTGCGGCCTGTCGGAGAATTTCTCCAGGGCGCTGAGTGGTACTTACAAGGAGGCAAAGACTCGGACCCTAGTAAGTGTATTATGGTCGTTGTTGCTGTTCTCCTTCCCACTGCCAAGCACGCCGCCGCTACAGTCACTGTCATGCAGTTGATAGCTCGTCGGAACATCCAAAACCACCTGCTGACTATCTCTCAAGGTGCTACCCGGCTGCGATATCAACACTCTGGAGCTCTTTCTTCGCTGGACGACCTGCCGCGAACTTCCTAATTATCGCCAAGCGTCCGAGTCCTTCGATAAGGGCTCTAATGAGCTCTTTAATTTCACTACTACCACGCAGCTACAACTTATTCGTCTCTGGACATTCGCCGATATGATCCTGATCCCCAAGCTCCAGAACGATTCCCTACAAGCTATCAACGACATGACTGCGTTCACGCGTGCGGAAACCATTGAGCTCATTTTCGCGACGACTGTGGTATGTTCAACCTTGCAGAACTACGCACTGGATTGCTTCCTTAGTGGACATCGTCTACCGACCGACTACGGCCCTAAGAGGTACAGCGACCAAGATTTCGACCGGATTGGCGCGACCCCGGGTGTGATGCTCGCATGTTTCAAGCTGACGGAGATGTCGCGATGCGGGTCTCTGTACTGCGAATGCGATCCGTGCTGCTATGCAGTTTATGAGGCTGAAGATTACATGGTGCCTGAGTGAGATTTAGGCGTGCGTCTCTCCGCTGGGGACATGATCATGTTGAGGACTACAGGTTTTGCGGACACTATATGGTGGCCGGAGATTCAGTGGCAGACAAACGGTTGCGACCACGAATGGTTCCTGCAAAGTCCAGCCAGATTAGTTTGGAGGGATGAGAGCGACAGCAGGACACCCTTATCAAGAAATGGATGTTAAGCTTGAAACCAGGATTGTGCGCTGTACGGTCACAGGTATGGCAACGCTACGTCTTTTTTCGCTTATGAAGCTGCGAATCAAGCTGGTATGTCAGGTGAGTACACGAGCTTGTCATTCACTTGCGCAGTCACAATGTCACGCGGCTCTCAAGTCCATTGATTGGTCCCATATATATCTCTTGTTCACTTGTCTTATCTCCATGCCCTTGCACACATTCCATCCGCTCGACCTCATCACCTTGTGCAACACACCACTATGGACGAGGTGAAGAGGGTATCAGAGTAAGCTTCAATGTACAGTGACCTAACTGAGCTGACTGAGCACTTCAAGGCTTTTCCAGAGCAATATGCTCGTTACGATCGCGCTTGAGGATAGCGACAAGACGTTCCAGGTTTCAAAAGCGCTGCTTTGCCACGCCTCTCGGTACTTCGTGGGTAAGTCAAGATGCAGAGTGTAACGGTTCTCC
>JAABUW010008400.1_pt1 | contig 12078 bp, 12 predicted proteins | sample 5560081 | NCBI WGS metagenome assembly JAABUW01 (sample SAMN10711882, study PRJNA513363) | rock metagenome | isolation source: Antarctica rocks | place: Antarctica: Victoria Land, Knobhead sud | reverse complement strand
CAACAGAGCCTCACCTGCTTCATGCAGCAGTTCCATGCAGCATTTCTGCTATCATGATATCAGGCATGGCTAACAGGCATGCAGTCAGATGCACCTGTGAGCGGTCAGTGGTGTAGTGCATGGCTTCTCATTAAGTTGACGCTGAAAGGCATAGTCTTTGCTTTTCTTTTCTTTTCTTTTCTTTTCTTTTCTTTTCTTTTCTTTTCTTTTCTTTTCTTTTCTTTTCTTTTCTTTTCTTTTCTTTTCTTTTCTCTTTTTTTCTTTTTTCTTTTCTTTTCTTTCCTTTTCTTTTCTTTTCTTTTCAGACGCACCTGTGAGCAGTCAGTGGTGTAGTGCATGGCTTCTCACTAAATTGACGCTGAAAGACGTAGTCCTTTTTTGCTCTGTTTCGTTCTTTCTCGTCTTTTCATTTCAGACGCACCTGTGAGCGGTCAGTGGTGTAGTGCGTGGTGGCGGCCAGGTCAAACTGCTGCTTGCTCAGCTCATTCAAGTACTCCTTCTTGTCCTCAAACTCAAACCTGCAGGTTTCACAGTCCAGATGATGAGGGGCTGTCTGTTGATCATAGGAATTACATAACAGAGAGAGCAAATAGAAAAGCTGACGCTGTCAGGGACAGGATTTAGGTGGTAGGTCTGACCAAAGGTGTAATCATCAGAGTACTGCTTCAATGAATAGAGCCATGTGTAAGCCAGCCATGTGTAAGCCAGCCAGCTGCCAAACAGAGTTGCACATGCTCTTGGCACACAGTAATATCAATCACAATGATAACAGCAATGAATTCGCTTTCCAGCTCATGATGAGCTAGGTACGTGCGGGACAAATGCAGCAGGTGAAGCATTCAGTGGTTACAACAATTATCAAAAGTGCGGTTAAACGTGGAAACATGGATTGCACAGCCCTGAGTGCAAAGTAGACACCCATGCAATGGCAGCTTATGTCACCTCATGCCGTAAAGGTACTCTCCGACAGGTAAGCCATGCTGGTTACGGCGGTAATGGGGGGCCCGGCCTATGGCAGGCTGGAAGAGGGGTCGCCCTGTGGCGGGGTCCATTGGGTGTTTGGCTGCTGCCCGTACTGCTGCCAGCTTGGCCTTAATCTTCTTCCTCCTCTCATACAGCCTGCAGGGGAAAACACATAATATGGTTAGTAATCTAACATACTGCTCGTACTGCTGCCAGCTTAGCCTCCATCTTCTTCCTCCTCTCATACAGCCTGCAGGGAAAATCGTATGATGCAGTGATGAAGGTGATATGCTGCCACACGCACAGATCTTTGGTTAGGACTACTTATCTGACTAAGTTGAAACTTGCTCATGACATTTTGTGGCTGATCTTGACGGGATGCAGCTTTTGACTCCACTTTGATTTTGGTGCATACTGTGGCATGCATGAGTGTGTGCATGTTATTGCACAGAAGAGAGAGGCTCTCCAAGTGCTTGCAGCTACTATAGTGGCTAGCACTGTAGCGTCTCAAAGCGCTGACCTGTCTGTTGTGATCATGTACAAAATTTGCTTGTCAAACACATTGTCTGTGCACAGACACTGTTGCCTTGTCTAACAGATTGACCATGCTCAAACACGATTGACCTGCCAGACACATTGATCATGCACTACTGACCTGTCAAAGGCATTGACCGTGGAGTCACACACAAGGAATAGCAGGGTCCTTGGCCAAACTACATCATAAATAATCTTTGACCTGTCAGAGACATTGGCCGTGCAATCACCCACAAAGGCTGCTGACCTGTCAGCAACAGTGGCCACAGCAACTCCGACAAAGACTCCTGACCTGTCAGAGACATTGGCCATGTAAACACCCACAACGACTGCTGACCTGTCAGAGACATTGGTCATGTCGTCACCCACAAAGAACAGCAGGATTCTTGGCCAGATATGTCATAGATTGTTTTCGACCTGTCAGAGACATTGGCCATGGAGTGACCAAGAAGGACTGCTGACCTGTCAGAGACATTGGTCATGTAGTCACTGCTGACCTGTCAGAGACATTGGCCACTGAGTCACCCGCAAAGACTGCTGACCTGTCAGAGACATTGGCCATTGAGTCACCCACAAAGACTGCTGACCTGTCAGAGACACTGATCATGGAGTGACCTATCAAGACTGCTGACTTGTTGCTGTGTAGTCACCCACAAAGAACAGCAGGATTCTTGGCCACAATATATCATAGATTGGATTTGACCTATCAGAAACATTGCACTCACAGACATTGGAAAGAGTGCTGACCTGTCAGAGACGTTGAGGGTGGGGTCAGCCATGACCTTGGTGCTGTCGGCATGGTGGCCGCTGGTCTCCAGGGTGGGCTGGAAGGTCACGTCCTCCGGGAACCAGTGTGCCATCTCCTCCTGACGCAAGCGCCTACGGATTGCATCCTGGTACAGCTGCTCATGAGCTGCAATCTGGTGCTCCTGCACCAAAAAGCACACAGCATGTCAGCCTTTTCACTTTCTCTTCAGAATCACCAGTGAGTGTCTGTGATCACTCACTGCAGGTAGTGCAGACATATGAGAGCTTTGCGCAAGGTTTCATGAGCCAGGTTGGGGCCTTACCCTGAGCACCTCACTGCGCTCTGCCATCAAGCGGTCGCTACGGTGGTTGATGACCGGGTGGAAGGTGCACTCCCTTGACGCGGCCTCCTCTTGCTGCTGCTTCAACATGGCCAGTCGCTCCTGCAAGAATGGTAGTGATTGCAGAAGAAGAAGGATCAGAAGAAGAAGAGAAAGAGGAAGAGGAAGAGAAGAAAGAGGAACAGGAACAGGAACAGGAAGAGGAAGAGGAAGGGGAAGGGGAAGGGGAAGGGGAAGGGGAAGGGGAAGGGGAAGGGGAAGAGGACAAGCTTTGGCCAGCCTACAGTAGGGGAAGTAGATTGTAGTTTTTAGGTGAATCTGTACTCGACAGTTTGGAAGCGACAGGGCCTAGTGAAAGCCTTTTCCAAGCATTGGTAAAGGTAGGGCTCATGACACAGGTAGCAACAATAACAGGGCAACTCAGTAGCATCTGCCAGGGTATCCAGGTAGCATCTGCCAGGGCATCTCAACACCATCTGCCAGGGTATCTCGGTACCATCTGCCAGGGCTCATGCTATGGGCGAGAAGTTGCTGGGGGATGTGCAACAGGCAAGTCATGAAGACATGTGCGTACAAGCTGAGGCTATGCATTCAACGCTGAACTGTGTCCATTTCAGCCTTTGGCTTCAGCTCTGGAAGCTTCCAGATTGTGAGAGCCTTGCAGCGGCTGACTCAGCCATCACAAGGAGGCACCTTATGTGCTCTTTTCAATCCCAAAACGTCTATTGCAGTTCAGAAACGTCATCCCTGCACTCAAAATCTAAACCCAGAAACGCCTGGGGACAGTATAACTACGTTGCTACATTGGGGATATGCTTTTGGTCTTGGGGTAGTCTAGGGAGCAAAGGCTAACTTGCTGGTGTAGACCTAAGCAGTGATACAAACAGCCTACAAGGAATCCTCTCAACATGTCCCACCTGAGTTTTGTTGGTGCGAGTGCGTGTGAGTCTTATGAAAGAGTCCTCATCAGCATCCGGCCGCTGCAGGGTCTGCGCCATCTTACTGATTTCAGGCTGCCATGTGACACCTGCCAGCTCAGCAGCTTCCCTCTCATCCTGAGCCAGCTCAGCCTACATGGCATGCAGACTGCAGTCTTGCACAGCTATGACCCATGTACTTGACGTCCCATGTACTTTATGACCCATGTGCTTTATGACCCGTGTACTTTATGACCCGTGTACATTGTGACCCATGTACTTTGTGACCCATGTACTTTATAGGCCATGTACTCTGTGACAGCATCATACAGACTTATGCGCATTGCATGTTTTGTTCTCGCCGTGCTGCAAGCAATGATAGCACTGCAATGCGCTTTGCCGGTCAATCCATGAATTGATGACTGAAGTTCAGAGTTCAAAACAGCAGAGCAGTGATGTGCTGTCAGCAACATAACATCATCCACAGCTAGTGATGTGCTCCTGTACATTATAGTTAACACAACATGCACTTAAGTGTGATGCTTGCAAGTGGGTGAGCGTGGGTTAGTGCCAACATTGGCATCATCAACGGTGTTTGTGGCAGCTTTTGAGGTTGGGCACATTCTGCTTCTGTCAGTTACATTTTGCAGCATGACTAAGCCTTACCGCAGCTTTCTTCTTCTCATGCTCAAGCATCCCCTCGACATACAGTCGCTCCCCGTAATTACTGTACTCTCCATTGTTCCTGCCCTTGGTCAGCTCCTGGCTGACCCAAGTCATGCTGTGCCTGCTGGCCTGAGCATTCAAATTGGTCTCTGCATCCCTGGCCCTTCTTGCCTCTGCCAGCTTGGCCTGATTCTCAGTTGCATGACTATACAGCCTGCACAACACCAATGTAGCTTTCTTGTAAGCATTGTGTCACCAAGGTCAGTTTAGTACAGCTGTACAGCCTATGATCAAACTTTAACCTATGCATGGTTCTTGCTGCATTGCTGGTGCATCATGCCTCCATGTTGATTGACAGTATATGCCCAGTAATACAACAGGCACATCATTGCACAGACTGAATATCAGTAGTCCAAAGGCTTAGCACCACAGGGATGATAAACACATGTAAAAGGGCATGGGCTGTGGGATTTGTCATGCAGGCAACATGCACAGCACTGCTATTTTGCACAAAGCAAACTAGTGAAGACATGTACATTGCAAAGCATATGATTTCATGCCACTTGTTTTGAGGGATCTACATGGGTCCTAGTAATGCAGGGATGTTGTACAGCTAGCATGAACACCCTGAGTGCCATGAGAGTGAAAATTTTGTCATGCCTGTCATAGACGCTCCTGCCCTTGGGGGCTGACTGGGAAGTGGAGGGCTGTGCCTGGCTGCCCCTGTTGGGCTCATACAAATAAGGCTGACTCTGGGCAGCAGCTGCAACCACCCAATAATATTACAGTCACACACATTGAACACATAGCAGATGTTGGAGTAGACACCTGGCTTTGGGCAACGATGACATGTATGTGCGTATTGAACACATGCATATATCTGTCTGGTCCCTAATTTGGATGTTGAGCAGTTTTGTGCATGCCCAGGTCTGCAAGGCTGCTTGGCCATGTCTGTCTATGCATCAGTGCGCGTGCATGTGCTTGTTTTAGGCCATGCAATAATGTGTGAGGTCTTGCATGCCAAGCTTTGTTGCTTGTGTCTCAGACAAGCACAGCAACCATGTAAGCTGCCTCATTTGTGCCAGCTGCCACATGTGGTCATGATGCGCAAACCCTTGCGAAGTCGCACACAGTATGTGCAACCCACCTGCTCGGCGGTACTCAGCTGAGCTGAGGAACTCAGGGGAGCCAGCTCGGAAGCTGGGTTTCCTGCCCCCCTGCGCTGCCTTCTTGGCGCCGCTGGAGGCAGGCATGGGGGCCCCAGTTGACCCCACCTGGCTGCGTTTGGGCTGCTGCTGGGAAGCTGCTGCTTGTGTCTGCATGCACCACAAATGCTTGACAACATGCTTTGATAGGGGGCTCGAACAGTAATTTTATATGCCCTCTTCTATCAGAAAAGCTGTGAGCCTCGTTGTGCTGCTGCTTGAATGCTTTTGCTGCTGCTGAGACTTCTTACATATTACTGACACGCTGCAGGGCATGGTTGGCAGTGCAGGCACAGCAGCAATGCTGATCCTGTCGTGAGCAGCATGTGCATTGCCCAGCACAGCAGCCTATGCAGGATTTTCCTCACAGGCGGGATGCTGTGTGACTGATGCTTGTCATGTGTGCTGGTGGCCGCTTGCAGCATGGTATGTCATTGGAGGCTACCCTGCAGCTTGACTGACCTGTGCAAGCACATCGTGCCGCGCTCTGTCTAGATTACCCTGTATGTGGCGGGCAAGTGGCCCAGCGATACCCTTGTCCAGCGCATGTCCCTGGCAGAATGCCAGCGCTGCATCCTACACATGTATAGAGGCCACCTTGTTCATAAGACAAAAGCAACAGAGCAGCATGCCCTCATGCCTGTGTAGAAGAGCAGATGCGACAGCAAGACTGTCATTGGTAATGGAGGTTATAACAGAGCCTGATGATTTTGTGAGAAGACAAGTCTGCAGCTTGTTGCATATGCATGCAGCGCGCTGCTGCAGCCTTGCAAACAGTACACAGGTAGCCAAAAAACCATGCACAAGGAGGACAATAAGATAGCTCTGTTGCATAAATCTCCCTTGTGCTGTCAGGAGGATGCATGAAAGTGTTGCAGGCCTGCTATTGTCAAATGTTGTACCTGTGGGCTGTCTCCTTCCCTGAGAGTAATCTGGTCAGTGCGACCCTCCCCTATGTCCACTGTTGTTATCAGTATTATGGGCTTCTCACCTGTGCCACTGCTGCTCTGATCTTGTGCTGGCAGTGCAAAATCTGTGCACAGCTTATGCTTTAATACAGTGTACTGTGATTGCCATACATACGCAGGCTGTTTGCAGGCTGGCATACCACGAGTGCCAGCGGCGCTGCTATTATCTTGTGCCCACTGAGGCTCGCTATCCTGCTCTGTGTACTCTGAAGCAGACCCCTCCTGTAGGCTTGAACAGTAGGATCTCTTCCTCTCGTTTGAGGAAGATAGCAGGAAGGGGCTGGCTCGAGTGACCAAGCTTCAACACACCTCAGTTGCATCGTCATCATTCAGCTGCTGCATCGCTGACATGTTGGCCTGCTGAGTGAGCCCGTGTTGGGAGTGTATGTTGCTCTTTGATATGCAGACGCAAAGTAGTGGCTCACGATAAGCTAAGCTACAGGCTTTCGAACCTCAAACTTTCGCCTATGTCAGTCAGTCAGACAGGCACAGGAACGAGCGCCGGGCCGTGTGCTTGCAAAGCAAAAGTGGCAAGCTTGCAGGGCCGATGAACAGGGTGTAAAGTCCGTGTCGCAGCAGGTCGAACAGACTTCATATCAATTGCCGTCCAATCATGAAACCATGCTCTTTTTCTCTGCTGGGCACTAGCGTCCGACAGCGCACGCTTTGACCTCTCGAAGCGAACAGCATCTAAATGTCAAGCAGGCTATGCTGGCCAAGCCCCTAGCCAGAGGGCGTTTGATGTACAGAAGCCCCTGGCAAAGCACAGAGTGTCAACTCCCCGGTAAGGTCCTCACAAATGTAGGCTTGGCAGTCAGCTGAGGGAGATGCCGGGTAAGCGCAAAGCTTCAGGCAAGGTAAGCATTGCAGCAAGTCTTCTTGTAGCCAGCTTATTGACAATAAACCTTGTGCGACCTGTCTTACCAGTGCAATACAGGCAAAGAAAGTTGCCTACCTGACGGCTGATGAGGACTTAGCACCTTTTGGCTTCAAGGTACACTGCTTGTCTGTCGATCAGCAGTGCCAGATGTTGAGAGCGACACTTGCTGCTGTCTCGCAGTTAAAGGACGTCATCAGAACCCCTCTGGGTATCACAGGGACCGTCATCGGCGTCAAGTAAGTCTTTTCGATCCAGGATCCTCTTTCTGCAACTAGCCACGATCACAGAGACATTGCTAACCATTTCTACTTATTGTCAGGTTAGTTGAGGCCTCTCAGCCAGAGACTGCTAGACTGTGGGTTGCATACAGCTCTGGCCTAGAAGCACCACTCGAGCCACAGCTATCTGCTGGGCACCTGAGTGACCTCGGGTAAGCTCCAATGATTTTCGCAAAGTTTTGCATGCTTCCATGACTGTGGCTCGCAGCCATGACATCATACTTTGATACATGCGCTGCACGCAAGGTACAAGAGGGTGTCTGAGGCTGACCATGTTCATCGTGACATCAAGGTCCTTGAGGAGGATGAAATTGCTTGGGAAGTGAGGAAGTAAGTGCAGCAGCTTTGCTATAGTTTGCACCAACAAGGTTGCCTTCAAGTTGTGATCAGCATAGCATGACAAATTGTGCCGGACTTGCTATGTCAGTCCGCAGCTGGCATGGTGCATCAAGTAGCATGCAGTGCCTGTGCAAATATCACGCCTATGTTGCATGCTCTTCTTGTCATACAATTGAAATTTGCAGGATGGAACTCACAGAGGAAGCTGCAAAGAAGGCTGCAGAGGCTGCTGAGCCTGACAAGAAGGGCAAGGACAAAGACAAGAAGAAAAAGTGACCTCTATAAGCCATATGTAATCTGCTCTTGTTCAGCCCAACATCATCAAGTCAGTTTTGGTCCTCAAGATACTATTTGCAACCACTTTTTGGCTCAGATATAACAGTGAAAGTGATGCCTACTTGGTACACCCAAAGCACTCTCTTATTTTGCTTGGTTCAAAAATGGCAGTGATGGGCACACTTCCTGCTGAAATTTGCTATTTGACACATAGCAAGTTGTTGCACACACTGTGCATGTTGCTAAACGGACACCCTGCAACTCAGTACTGGCGTATAGTTACTGGCTTCTCTCGTGGCTGGCATCAGACCCCACTTCACCTCATTTCCTATGTTGGCAAATCACTCATCTGTGGGACCGCTGTTTTGGGAGGAGCCACATCTCTCTGCCATCACATCATACAGCTGATCTCCCTTAAACAGCACAGGGAAGAAATGTATCTGTCCCTCAGGCTTCGTCTGTGTTTCCTATACAGCACACTACAGGCATCTGAGCAACAGTACTTGATTTGCTGGTGGTCCTGTTATGCACCGGCAGAAAACCTGTTGCAGGCACGATAATTCAGAAAGACACTTGGCAGCTCAGACACTGGAATTGAGTGTGCTGTCAGCTGTGCACAGTTGCACAGAGACTAGAAAGCCAAGATGCCTGTGAATCTCGCATGCGCAAGTCAGTGTCATGATGCTACAAGTCAATTGGGGAGCTGCAGTGGCAGCCATCATCGTCATGGCAGCCTTGAGCCATGCTGCTGAGCCTGCCTTCACATTCTGTGTTCCCATGCAGACCCACTCGCTGTTCTGAATCAAGGTAGTACAAGATGTGTTGCAGTAATGGTGCCAGAGGCCACATGAAGTGTTGATGCTGCACACCTTGAAGTACACCAGCACTGGGAACTTCTTCCACCAGAACTCCCAGTTGGTGAAGGCATCATAGCTCCACCTGTTCTGCCCTCCCACAAACTTGTTCTCTGACTCCTCTGCTTTGTCATCCTTGGACTTGATCAGCACTTCAAGGCCTTCATCGTCAAACACAAACTGCACTCTGGATGCCTGAAAGAAACAACAAACCGGATAGTTTGCGCTTTTCAGCTATTATAACGGGAGCCTCCTAAGGCAGCAGCCTGGAGCTACTCTGGATGCCTGTGCAGCAAGCAAGCCAGCAGTCAGAGCAGTACAGCAGAGGGAAGCTGTTGGGTCAGCGACCTCACGCAAGAGAACTGTTCTGGTTGTGTCAACCTGCACTCTGCAACAATCTGTGACACAAACTGTTTCCCATGCAACCTGTAGTAACTGAAGCTGATCATGTCTGAGCATCAAATCTCAAAAACATTGTCTTGCAGAAGCAACAAGTCCCTCAGAGACCTTTTGAGTTCACATCAGCTCCCCAAGGCGTTTGTTGACAGTCCACAGGTTTCAATGCATGCATGATCACAATGTCTTTTGTCACAACGGGAGCAACACAGCATATGCTCATCTTCATGACGAAATTCTTGATCACACAAATTATGGACCGGGGTCTGCGACAAAAGTGATCTAGCAACGCAGCATTACACATCCAGCAGTAGATGACTTCTTATGCTGCATTTATAACGATGCATTTTTCACCTTCACAGGTGACCATGCAGACTGCATACCATACCTGGAAAGCAAGGAAGGCTCCTAGGAAACCTGTGACGCCTGCCAGGGCCAAATTACCTTCCAAGCCAGACAATCCAGCAATGCCTGCGTTGCACTAGTAATGACTGCTTCCAAACTACAAGGAGGCATAGACTGCCTTGGTGAAGTGGCTTGTTAGCTTGCTGCAGTAAGACTTGCCACATTTTGCTGTGCAGTCAAGGTGGGCTGCCGGCCAGTACACAAAACTCACATGTTCAGTTGACATGTTGAGACGCAACACCAAATGTCTGCAAAGTTTGCTGAGTAGACATTGTACAACACAGAAGTGCTTGAAGCTCTCTCCCGTGACCAGATGCATACCTGCCAAACCTATGGGAAGGGAGTAAGAGGGTTCTGGGATGACTGTTTCTCTTGCTATCTTGGCTGGCGGTGCTTTGGGTTTGCCAAAGTTGAACTGCACAACAAAGTTGACATAAGGCAGTCTTCTGAAGCATGAGATTAGAGCGTGATTGAATCTGCAGTACACACAGCTGGCAAAGCTTTGACCTCTCGGACCCTACCCAAGCAGAAGTCTGCACGCTGCGTAAAGCTTTTTGGCTCAAAGGCTTTGTTCCAGAACGTGCTTGCAGGCAGGATGGAGCCTTGACAGCAAGCTGAGGGACTGAGGTGGTCACTTGGCTCACTGCAAGACACGTACGCTTGCTAAGACGACAGCACGGGCAAGAGATTGCAAAGCTTGACGACAGCTTTTGCTGGTTCCAAAACTATCAGCGGACGCACTTACCGCGCGTACCGGCAGTCAGCATGATCACAGATTCAGCGAGCCAGGTGTAACAGTGCAAGAACTCCGACTATGTATGTCCTGCTCTGTGTATAGCTGTTAAGTTAGATATATCTTACCCACGGTGCAATCCGGAGTTGACAATCGCGCAGCGCCTAGATGGCTCGATCTTGACCTATCATCTTTGACCGACATCACATGCTCGGTTCAAGTGGTGTCAGGTTTGACCAAGAATACTGAGCCCAAACAGCGCAAGCACAATGGCATGCTGGCCCCTGCACAGGGCGTGGGTAGCCAGGTACAGTATGTGAAGGATGACGTCCTATAGATGGCATCCTGAAACTGGATGCTCTTAGTCGCATCATTGCCAACAAATTGTATTGAATATACATAAACGTCTATAGAATAGCTCAGCAGTCGTGAGCCAGCTGTGTATGCATAGCCATCAATGCTTGACAAGACCACGATCACCAGCTGCTGCATGTTTGTTGCACGCATGAGCACGAAGCTCTGCAGTTGCATGGTATGTGTCAAGGTTGCGAAGCTTCGCACTCCCGGGAGTGGAGCCCCACTGTCCAATGCATTGCCATATTCCAGCTCGCGGTGGCTAGCTAGCGACGTGACACACATAAGAATTCAGCAAGGGGTCATGCACATGCATCATATGCTTTCATATGTCAGTGACACAAGTTGCCAAGCGCATGTGCTCAAGCTGCTATTATAGCATCTGTATAATATAGCATCTATAGTGTTGGCCTCCCAAGTATTGCAGTCTCACAAGTAACCAGTTGTGACCATTGTTTCAGTCAGTTTGCACCCTAAGTCAGCTACAAAATTGGGTTGCACGATCGGTCAAGAGACTCCAGATGCATGTGCATGACAGGAGACACTAGGCTAAACCATGCTTTCATGTATTTCATCAAGCACACTTGTCTGCTGCGCTCATTTGTGAATACTTCTGCATTGCATCCATCTTGTTCCAGCATGAGCTGCAGCAGCTCAGCTGTCTGACAGGGGTGCAGCATGTACCATGGCCTTTTGAGGTGAGGGTGATCGATTTGAGAAATGAAAGTCCATCTTGCATCAGGCCTGTGGGCTATGCAGCGATAAGACTCTGGAAGGTCTGCCACTAGAAGGTCCCAGTCTAACATGATGCCATCTGCATCGCCAGGAGATCATTGACACATTCAACCTTGATCCTCAAGCAACGGATCCAGTAAAGGCAGGAACATGCAAAAAACCATGCAAAAGAACCTGCAGAAAGCTAGGGACACACATATGGTGCCCTTTTGAAGCATTCAGAGCATTCAGGGTACTGCATTGGTTTGGAGGTGAACAGCCACTGAGTGAGTCTAGCATAGGTTGCAATGAACACTGACTGTGCACAAGCTACACTCAACCTGAGCATACCTTTGTGACGACCATTGAACAGCAGTGTTGGGACGCTGTATGATGGCAGATACACAATGTGGTAGTCATAGAAGTGAATCGAACGATCACGCTCTGCTGGCACAAATGCAATATCATCTTCATCATTGCATTCTGAGCTGCAAGCACCGCCTAATAC
>JAABUW010008398.1_pt1 | contig 12080 bp, 17 predicted proteins | sample 5560081 | NCBI WGS metagenome assembly JAABUW01 (sample SAMN10711882, study PRJNA513363) | rock metagenome | isolation source: Antarctica rocks | place: Antarctica: Victoria Land, Knobhead sud | reverse complement strand
GGTATATAACGCTTTCTGCAGCAATCTTACTATCTCCTTTGCTGCATGCACTGCAAAGCGTGCATGAGTCTTGAATAGTCTTCATTGTGCATGACTGCAACTGCAATTGACATGGCCAGTCTCTTGACTGGATGCAAACATGCAATCCCCAGGTATAGTTGGGCCAGCAGCATACAAAACACAGTTGTCAACACCAGCATGTGTTGGTTTGAATGTGTGATCACGCATGGCATCCAGCAGTGCCTGCCCAATGAGTAACACCACATGCTGAATCAGCTCTGCAGTGGCTAAAGAATGCCATGTTAAGCATCTGCTACTGCAACATATAAGCGTCCTTCTCTTCTTTTCCATAATCGCGAATTTTAATGTTGACTGCCAAAACATGTGCAGCATTTGATTGTGCAGGCATTGTGCTTGTGCATGCGGGTTGCATGGTGGACCTGCACATCAAAGGCAGGCATGGGCAAGAAGTTGAAGCCCGTAATGCTCTTTACACTCTGGCACACAAGCGTGGCAATGAGCTGATGTGGAGTATGGTGCACAACAACAAAGCCAGGTGTGGTCCTGTTGTCTTCCTGATTTACTTTCATTGGCATGAAGGCTAGTAAGTATTGTGATTACAATGTAGGTCTGCGTTACAAAGCAAGCTGGCATGCACACATCACACTCACGTGTTTGATGATGCTAGCTGGCAGTTGTTCTTTGGAAGCAGTCATATCAGTGCATCTGAGTCAGCACAATCTGAGCTCAATTGTGTTGATGCCTGTGCCCTATTTCAGTCAAAGTGCAGCAGCCACATCATGCGCGCTCTCACTGCAGGGTGTCCTTCTACGCCAAGCTGTGCTGGTATTAGCTGGCAAGACACAGAGAGCCTGTTCATAGCTGAGATCTAGCAGTTCTTGCGGGTCATCAATGCAGAAGTGCTTAGCTTCAGAGAGTGCAAGCTATACCCTGCTGGGTACGGCAGATCTGAAGATGTCATGACAGCCAGCCTGAGCAGCCGCACACAGCAAGGGTTGGCTGTTGACATCTCAGAGCTGGACACAAAGCTGGTCACAGCCACAGAGGGAAACAAGCTGTTTGGGCAGGTCTACAAGAACACGTCTGGCATTGCATGATCTCAACATGCGGACTCAGTGTGTTCACGCTGCAACCCATAAGGTACACATAAGGTCTAACACTAGTACTAGTGTTAGCATGTAGTTACCAAGGTATGCCTGTTTAGGTCAATTTTAGTTAGGTCAGCGGTCATACATTGCAGTAGCTCTGCAGGGCATTTCGTTTCATAGCTACACTTTTAACAGTGTTCACCTTCCTGTTGTGCGTGAGATAGCTTCAGAGCACATCAGATATTCCAGCACTTTCAGCCTTTGTTGGATAGGATCAGACACTGCAAGCTAGACCTTGCTGATTGCACTCTAGCCACCTTCAGCAAGCATCAGATCCTCTAGACAAGACTGAAAGCGTTCAGCCATGTATTACATAGCATCAGACATGTAAGCTGAAAGTTGCTGATCATACTCTAGTCAGCTTCAGCTAGTACAAGACAAGGCTGAAAGCATTCAGACATACTCAAATCACTTTCAGCTAGTACAAGACAAGGCTGAAAGCGTTCAGACAGGTGTTCTGCTGTGATTTGTTCCCATAGTGAAATGTGCAAAGGTGATGTGGGCATGCCAGCTTGCTTTGTGAGGCAGACCTGCTTCGTAATCATTATTCACAAGCTTTTTACAACAAGTGAGAATCATGTGGGGTCAGCAACCTCTGCACAATGTTCTTGAGGTACACTATGGTCGTGTGAAGCGCAGTACAGCACCTTGAAGCCAGTGTGGACAGTCAATACATTGCATCATCAAGCTTGGGGTGCAACAGTCAAGATTTAGGCAGGGTCTCACACCCATGCAATCCCTTGTATTTGCCGCTGATCCTGGAGCTCACTGCCCTATGTTTGTTGCTACCCACACAGGTGTACCATTAAGGAATGATCAAACACAGGGACACTGTCAGCCTTCAGCAGTAGGGGTTGTCACCCTACATTCATGCCATCAACTGCTTGACTTGGGCTTGAGTTGCATAGACTGGTTTGTAGTGTTACAGTGTGGCTCATATACAGATGTAATGGCCTGATGTGAAAGCAACGCTAGCTGTGACCTTGCACCAACCCTGTCACATGTAGCTGCTCAGCTAGGACCCTCTAGCTAGAATAGCAGCGCCTGCACTGTCTACACCAGACATTCGGTTTTTGAGTTATGCTCAGCTGGACACTGCCTTAATCCATCAGGCATAGCAGCACAGCCTTGCAACAGCTCTGGCTTGAGTGCTCTGACAGCTTCTCCAAACCTTCATGCCCTACTACTCATATGTCCATCAGCAACTCCACACAGTCATGTTACTGCAGATGGATCATCCATCATGGAAACAGTAAATCAGCCTTTGTCATAAGCTCTTACACTGCTTACATTGCATTTACCAAACTGGGTACAGATGCTTGCTTTGGCAGCACATCTGCCCGTGTAATTCGAGGTTGTGATCAGACATGAGTCATCAGCCCCCCCTTGCAAACGCACAGCGCGTCAGGGTTACGGAGTGCGCTGTGCAACTTTGGTGTGATCTAAAACAACCGTTTGCTGGAACAAGCGCGTCGGTGGTCGTGCTGTGATCCTCAGCCTGGGGATGGACTACGCTGGTCAAAAGCTGGCCGAACAGCTGAACTTTTATATTTTGATCGGGTTTGCCGTGATAGCCCTCTGTGCAGGCTACATTGCAGGGAGCTTTGGGTTGTTGGTCAAAATTTACGCTGCGGGTCTTCTGCTGGACGCAGCTTTGGTTGTGCCAGACTGGCCTTGGTTAAACAAAGAACCTCTGCAATGGCTCTCCCCAGTAGATGACCAGGCCAATGAGATCGAGCAGATCAAGGGGAAGCGAAAAAGCTGAGTGTTGCACGGCAAAGCAGACCAGTCATGTGTGGTGTAGTGTGGAAACTTACGGCCCTCAGATGTTCCATGGTGTGATTGGAAAACTTCAAGGTGTTCATATGCTGCGGTCAGCTACTGTTGGGTTATTGACATCAAGGCTGTCATTACAGCCACATCTGCATATCAGACAGGCCTAGGCTGGACAGGATAGCAGCCTGCAGTGTTTGCATCGAGGCAGAAGTTTTTTCCAGACTGTGCAGCTAACTGTACTGCCGAATACCATCATTGCGGATGCTACCAGGCTTGATACTTTTTTGAATGTTGGGCGTAGATGTGAACATTTGCATCTTCGTTGCCGCGCCTGCAACCAAAAAGGATTTTACTGTCTATTGGATATGTTTTTTTGCCCAGACATGCTTGCATAACATGTGCTGGCTCATGTGCAAGTCAGCACCTGATGTAACAGTAACACTAGCTGAAGCTCATTGACATGCCACACAGGCATGCACACCAACTACGTCCATGAAGCATGGCACTTGCCTGCATATGGTGATGTATGGTCTGTCCCAAGACAATGTTCCGATAACTCTGATGGACTGTGCACAGACACGCTTGTTGACCTCACAGATGTTGCATCTGAAACATCATCATCTGCAGCTGGCTGAGGCATGTCCTCTTCGAATACGTCTGAATAGGCTTCCTCCAAGACATCAGAAGCTGCGTGCTCCAAATCTACACCTTCTGCAGCACCGCTTTAAGTTAAACCGTCATGTGCATGGCACCTGATGGTGGTAGCAGCAGCTGCAGTCAACAGACGCTGGCAGAGAAGCACTACAACAGACAAGCCAAACACCAGAATATAACTTGGTCAAGAACAGCAAACATGTCAGTCACTGCATACTACATCTATGATCCAGGCATTTTAACAAGCTCTGCAAATAGTGAATTCTTGGGAACGTACCGAGATGCAATCTATGAAGGTAACAACAAACATGCCAGTCAAATCTGATGAGTCAGAGGTGTGACTTTTGCATACCAAAAGCAACACAACAGTTGTGATCGTGATGACATGTGATGCAGCATGCATATGCACATGATGATGTACATACACAAGCCAGCAGCGCTGTATGCCTAAACAAAGATTACCCTGCATTCCGACCAACACAGGCTGGCTGAGTCCAGTCAAAGCTTGCAACCGCTGCTGTGACACCAGAGTCCCGTCCCTTGCAGCCTCCACAACTGGGACTGGATGGTTCCACTGTTGTGATGCGCCTGCCAGCTGATCAACTACCCAGCTCGGTCTGCTGCCGCTTTCAATGACAGGCGGTGCATACGCAGCCTGCTGATCATGCACCCAACTTGGTCTGCTGTTGCCGCTGTTTTCATGCACAGGTTGCACAACCTGCTCAAGCGCCCAAATTGGCCTAGTGCTGCTGCTGCTGGCATGCACAGGTTGCTCATGTGCACTCTGCTGCTCATGTGCCCAGCTTGGCCTGCTGCCGCTGCGGTCATGCATAGGTTGAACAGCCTGCTGCTCAAGTGCCCAGCTTTGTCTGATGCTACTGCCAAGCACAGGCTGTGCATGTACAGCCTCTTGATCAAGCGCCCAGCTGGGCCTGCTGCTGCTACTGCTGGTGGTGGAGGTGGTGGCATGCACAGGTTGCACATACTGATCCTGCTGAGCCGGCTGCTGATCAGAAGGCAGCTCTTCTTTTTCTGCCTCTGCAGATACCTCTGGGTCAGATAACAGCAACTGGTGCTGTGACTGCTGATGACTGTCAAGCTGATTCACCACATGCGATGGCAGCTGCTGAGGCAGCTGATGCTCAGTGTCAGGCTGACTCATGACCTCTGCTTGGAGCTGGGAGAAGTCCTTGCCATCTGCGCTGCCGGTTGCACTGGTGCGGTCTGGGCTGCTACTGGATTCAGTTTCACTCCAGGGCTGCTGCGCCCTCATCAAATGGCCCAGCCCACTTGCAGCGCTATTGGCAAAGGAAGCTACTGACACTGCATCTGTACTGTCATTGGCCTCACCATTGTCACTGTTACCATGCATCCTCCCATCACCCTGATTGGCAGCAGCATCCATGGGGGAGGAATATTCCTTGCCAGGCTGCTGCTGCTGCTGCCAGTGCAGTGACTTGATACCTTCAGTGGACCCAGAGTGGAATGTGCCTGCAGTGGCTGCTGTCCCAGAGTGCTCAGCTACTGACCTATGCTGTGACTGGCCCTGCTCAGCCTCTGGTTTCAGAGCCACTCCTGCTTGTTCAGGTGGTGAGCTGACTACCCAAGCTTCTTCCTTGGTTGGTGCTGGTGATGGGGCTGGTGCCTTGTCAGCTGCAGCAGCTGCCAGGTATCTCAGCGGAATCCTGTTTCCCTGGTGTCTGGCAGAGGGCCGCGCATTGGTGGCAAAGGTGACATGAACACCAGGAGCCTCCTCTGCAAGGGCACCCGACCCTTGTTGGGGCAGCAGAACTCTGGACCCCTGCTGGTCGCTGGGGTCCATCCAGGGGTACTGCAGGGCCGCCCCAGCGCTGCTGCTGCTTGGCACAGATGCAGTCAGCCTCTGAGGCATGTCATTCGGAGGCTGCATGCTGTGCTTGCGGCTGCCCAGCTCTGCATCAGCCCCGCTCCCCTGCTTTCCTTGTTCATGTTGTGAAGCTAAGGAAGCAGTTGATGCTGAGTGACAGGTACCAGCAGCCTGGCTGGCCTCAGCAACAGCAGCAGCAGCATCATGGATGATGGCTCTGATAGATGGCAAGCCAGCTGCTTCTGCCTTTGTCTGTGGCAGATCCTCTGATGCCATGTCAGCTTCCGGCCCTTGGTTGGCCACAGAACTGGCTTCATCAACGCTCTGATCTTCCCGTGACATGAACATGTAGCCCCCAGCACCACTTGTTTGCACAGGGTATGCAGCAACTTGGTCTGCTGGATCAGCCAGATCAGCACTAGCTGAGTCAGCAATGCCTGGATCTGAAGGCTTAGCAGTGGCTGAGTCACAATCTGACGGATCAGCTGTCGTATACGTGACAGCAGCCTTGTCTCCTGGGAAGATTCCCTCGCCATCTAACTGCCTGTCATCCTGCCGCACAGTATTCAGTGCTGGAGATGACTCATCAGGAAGCTGCTGGGACGCTTGCTCGCTATCCCATCGCTGATCTGTATAGCTGCCATGGACTACCACAGGGACTACCACTGATGAGTTGCACTGGCTCATGTGTGACTGGTGTCTAGCATGTGCTGTGAGCTTCTGTTGGCGTGCCAGTATTGCGATGGGACTACCTGCGGGACATACACAAATGGCATTGAATGGATCTTTGGTACCTCCACTGTAAGCAATCACAGTGCGTTTGATGCTTTTTCCCTTTTTTGACACAACCCAGTGATGCTTCTTTTCTTGTTTGATACAACCCAGTAACGTGTCCTGAGAACAGCTGTCATAATGTGAGAAAGTTTGGTGTCTATCTGGCACCGATGCAGCTTCACAGCCACTGCAAAGAGTGTGTGCTGATGAGGGCGCCTTGCAATTGCTGATGAGACTTTGCTTCTGATGGGCAGGGGTGCAGTGAGAACAATGATGGCTGTACCCCAGCAACAAATGAAAGCACAGGCCAAAGCATGGTAGGAACAAAATATGCACACAACCATTCCTCACATGCAAGCTGGAGACCACTGTGGAGTCCAATTTTGAGCTCAAGCAAACCCAATGTGGTGAACACCGTCCTAAAACATCAATGACAGAAGCTGAGCGCTGCAAGGGTTGCAAGGATGCGCACCAGGCAAGGGGCCCTGCTGGCGCCTAGGATGCGCTTGCCTCTTCTGACTGATGTTTGGGCTGCTTGGCACAGCCCTGATCTGCAGCTTGTGGCTGGCATTCTGGCTGCTTGGCACAGCCCTGTGCTCCTCAGGCCTGCTGCTGGCCTCAACACCCAGCTCTGCCTGTGACTCAGCTCTGCTTGCGGGGTGATGGGCAAGCACCATAGAGCTTGGCTTGTCCTGGGTGAGTGCACCTCCAGCTGAACACAAGGAACAACAGTCAGAACGTCCAGCAGAAGCCATTTGTTCTGCTTTCAACGACATGATGGAGGCTCCACACATCTTGTGGCACACAGCTCTAGCAAGGGAATTGCTGCATACTGCTTTTGTGTCCTTCATTTACTTTGCAAAAGTACAGGCAATATAGACTGCAACTGCTTACACACTGCAGACCAACACCTGCTGGAGTGAAGGCACAGCTGTGCAGCTAACCTGCGCTGTCCACATGGCCACTTGCAAGAGCAGCATTGGCTTTCAGCTTGCTGGTTCGCCCTTGACTATGGCTCAAGGCAGGATGCTGAATCATGCTCTGAGCCTTCCGTTTCTTCTTGGGCGCAGCAGCGGGCTGTGCAGCCTGGCGTGCAGGGTCCTCAGTGATGAGCAGGTCAGCTTTGAGCTGCTCAACGTCAGCCAGAGCCACCTGTAGCCTCATGAGCATTGTTGCTTTTGAGAGCCCGGATCTGCCCTGCAGTCAGCACTCAACTCTATCAGGAGTCCTTGTAAGGTGTGTTGGACATTCCAAGGTTTGCTGGACATTCCAAGGTGTATGGCAAACTGCCAGTAAAAAGAGATAGATCCATCCTTGGGCATTCCAACATCACAGCTAGGTCACTGTCACCTGGAAATGAAATGTGAGCTGTCATGTGCAACATGCTCAGAGTGGATGCCCAAATAACCTGCATTGTCGCCAAAACCAGAAAGATGACACATGAGTTAAGTTCAAGATCACATTTATTGCATGATGCTGCTCTGCTTGTGCACTGGGACACTTAGCATGCACACACATAGATTGCCCAGCAGCTGCAGAAAGCTGATGCGTGAGCATGCAGCAAAGTGATTGCCGTGTATTGCCTGCGTACAGCTTCAATGCAAGTAATGCTCACACTTACCCATGCTAGCAACTGCTCACTGCTTGCTTCGCTGACAGTCCAAGCTTCAGCAGTAGCCGATGATGGCAGAAGCTGCTGCTGTGCATCTGAAGCCTGCTGCTGCATGGCAATGACCTCCCTGTCAGATCCTCCTGCTACCGCATCCCTGCCTGATCCTCCTACTACAATATCCCCATCAGATCCTCCTGCTTGGCCTCTCTTCCCTGATTTGCTTCCTGCAGAACCTGTTGGACTGTCACCTTCAGCGTTTGAGGAGTGCCTGTGTACACAGACAGGCTGCTCTGCAGCCTGTTGCTGGGAATCCCAGCTGTGGAGGTGATTGCTACGTGATGGGTGATGGAGGGGTGCAGCTGGGGCGGCTACAGGGGTAGCGCAGGGCAGCAGGCAAGCAGGGCAGTAGTTGTCCAAGCCTGCTGTAGCCATGCGAAGCATCTGCTGGCAGTGTGAAACTGCCCTAGACTGCCTGCAGGACACGGCCAATGCAATGTAGGCATGTATCTAGCACTGCCATGACAGTGAATAAAAGCGGGAGCTGAATCCGATACCGATTCCCAATATTGCACCATGTCTGAAAAGATCATGTTAGCAGCCTTGATGCGGTGATACTTGCGAACGCTTTGGTGTATCCGCAGGTCAAAAAGTCGGGGGCTGCAGCAATCATTCGTGTTGGACAGTGCTGGATGGACATTCAGCTCTGCCGAAAGCTTGCCTAGCATTCATTCAGGTCTGTTCTAACGGTGCGTGCAGCGTTTCAGGCTGCACAGTAATGGCTTAATAAAGTACCTCAGCCTTGACATTGGCCTCATGTGGTGCTGCCTTGCTGGGGACCTTGGCCTGGGATGCCTTAGCCCCTGCAAGCATGCATCGTTTGTGTGCAACACCAATACAGCGTCGCTTGTTTCATCAAGAGATTGTCTCCAAAATAGCAAAACACAAAAAGACAAACGCAAAAAAACATGAATATAGGCGCAAATGCATATACCTTACGCCTTGCAGACTTGCTTTACGTTGTAGTCATGATTGATCAGTGGCAAAGGTATCAGCGGAATGCAGGCACACAAGCTTGTGTCACAATCCAGCCTGCAATTCATGACCGCTCACGTACATTGCACAAGTCGGCACACCTACCTCACAATGACGGCAGCGCTGCGGCTGCCTTTGCAAGGCGACATGTGCGCCACTGCAGACCTGCCTTTGCTGGCCAGGCAAAACCGCTTCAGCCAGCACTCCTGACACCATTCCAGCTGACAGTCTGTCTCCACCAGTCACAGGAGCAGTGCATGCACTTGGATAGGGCACTGCCGTCACTGGGCACCACGAGTCAAAGTCCTCCGATGTACCAGCTTCTGTTGCTGCTGCTGCTGCTGCTGCTGCTGGCTGCAAGATAGACTGGTGCTCAGCAGCTTGCTGCATTGTCTTACACTCAGCTGCTGGGCTCACTGACTCAGGCTGGCAAGCTGCCATCACTGTCTCAAACACAGCTGCTGTCGGCACAGCACCAGTTGCAACTGAGACTTGCTGTTGGGCACGTTCAGCATCTGTGTGTGTGTGAGCGCGAGGCGGCACAAGTGGGTGCAGGTGGAAGCTGGGTTGGGAGATGTTGATCACAGCTGCTGCCTGTGCAGCTTCCTGAGGAGCAGCTTGCAGGGGGGGTGGCGCTGCTGCTGCTGGTGGTGGTGGGTACAGGTGGAAATGAGGGGACTGCAGAACTAAGGCCACTGATGCTTGGGGCTCTTGCAGAGCTGCCTGTTGGCTTGGGACACCTTGTTCTTCAGCCTGTAGACCCACTGAAGCCTGATGAACACGCCTGCCTGAGTCTTTGTCAGTCAGGGTTTCAGTGCGCATCTCCGGCTGTGGGGTGTCGGTCTGAATGGCTGCAGACACCTTGCTGACATCAGCTGCTGCAGCCTTTGCACTTGCCAATGGCAGTGCCACAAACTCCTCTGCCTGCTCATCTTTGTCAGGTTTTGGCTTGCTATGCTCAGAGTTGATGACCGCATCACTGACAGCAGAGTCATTGCAGCTGTCGGTCCTTTGAATAAGCAGCTTTGTCCTGGAGGTAGTTGGCATGCAACAGAAAATTCTGGCAGCTGCGGAGATGGACCCAATCTCAATGCCTGCTGGGCTGATGAGGGGCAGAGGATGCACTCGCTTGCAGCAGCTATCATTGGAGCCGGGGTTGGGGTGGGAATCTGCATTCTCCAGGCCCAGCTGCAGGGTGGCAACCCCCAGTAGCCCTGGTCCCCCTTTGGCCGATGGCCCCAGGAATAAAAGACATAGTGGCGCCTGCAGCATAAGGACACAAGCATTACTCAATTGCAGTGCGTATTTGAACAGCTTTCCTTTGTATGGCTGTGCAGTGAAACGCATCTGAAAGACATTTTGTAGTTTGCACTGGTGACAGAAAGGACTCTGCATCATGCACACATGTGCACAGTAAAGATGCAGCAGTAGTTATGAGGTGCCTTCCAAGCTTTGTGTCTAGACAAGAAGCGAGGTATGGCAACATGTTGACTGCTTATTGATTTCATCTTGACTTGATTTGGATGTACTTATAAAGCCCAACACATGATCTGATAGTTCAAAGGGTGAAGGTACTGCCGCATGGCATCGCAACCATGCATGCCCAGCTGGGCTAGCAAGTTTACCTGAGCGAGCTTGTCACAGAGTGACTCACGATCAGCTGTAAAAGTACAGCTCTTGCCAGAATGCAGTGAGAATGTGGTCTCCAAACAGACGGGCTTGCAACCTTTGACCTGCAATTTCCAGCCTCTTGACATGTGCGCATTTTACAGTATCCTGAGTTGACTGTGTCAAAATACCTCCGGCAGAAAGTAGCAAAGGAATCTGGGAAACAGCACACCTGTTTTCCTGTGAGTGTGGCAGGCAGTAAAGTCAGCAAAGGATACTGCAACAGCTTGACAGCAACAGCTCCTGACAAGAGTTTTCTAGCCGAGCTGGCATCCCCGTCTTCCTGCAGAAGTCACAGAGTCACTCGTGCTTTCAAGCAGGCCATCAGTTCCCTGGATCTGCAACCTACCCAGAAGGGCAAATTACTGCTCTTGACCGTTACGGACCGCACATAGACCTGCACAGAAACATTTATGATTTCACCAATGCCCGAAGACCTGACGACGATAGAAAGCTGCCCGCCGATGACTTTTTTCACCTCAAAACGGTACATCAGAGCTCGTTCGGAAAGCTGCTTAGCTAGTCGTACCACTGACTATGCACTTTTCACAAAGCTCCAACGAATGCCGTTGGTGATGACATCGTATCACGAATTAGCGATGGCTGCTATGGAGTTAATATCATTGTTCCCGCAGTCGTCAGCAAGCTCATGGGTGCAGCTTGCTCAAGTACTCGACAAGCAAATTATTCATTGAAAGTTCAGCATGGCGACTCAGTGAAGGTGCCTGAGCCTTTCATCTCAGCAAAATCATGCCATTCCAGCTGTAGCATCCCCTAGAAGGAATGAGATGTAGACTTGCAGACAAACTAGTCATCACCGACAATCATCTGCAGCGGTCTTTAAGTCCCCTTGCACATCAATCAAGAGCCATGCTCCGAGTGTTCAGAAAGCTGTCCAGGACTGCGATGATTTCTGGTCCAAGCCTCTGCGCCTTGGACATCATTTCCTGTAGCCAGCAAGCTTAAGCCAGACCAACTTCAATACAGCTGCTCATATCCAACACACTCATCAATGTGCTCCCTAGCCTCAATGTTACACATGCTGCATGCAACGTCATATGCCAAAGCTGAATGCTGCCTGTGTCTGCTGCAGTGTATTCCGCTCACCTGCATGATGCCAGGGTTGATGCCAGCAGACCCTCGCTGACTGACTGCACACAAATGGCCTTTTGAATTGACAGCCACTTGCAGAGCAGCGCTGGTACAGCACTCCTCTTCTGCTGTCAAGTCCACTGCCAGTGCTTTACCCACCTGCAGAAAACAAACAAAGCTTACACTACTGCACATTGATCCCATGCAGCCACTTCTCACTGACATTGGCAATGGTGCTGTTGACCAGTGTGGCAGGTGTTACAGCAGGGCGTTGTACCTGTGACACCGAAAGCAAGATAGGCACGTTGGTGATGTCTAGCTTGACTGCATTGTCATCCAGCACTTCAAGTTCAGGCTCATCATTTGGATCCTCAGCCGCCTGGACCTCCACCGCGGGTATGCTGGTGTCTGACAAAGCAGCCTATATCAGCAGTTGAAACAGCTTCGTTTGCTGAAG
>JAABUW010008397.1_pt1 | contig 12081 bp, 12 predicted proteins | sample 5560081 | NCBI WGS metagenome assembly JAABUW01 (sample SAMN10711882, study PRJNA513363) | rock metagenome | isolation source: Antarctica rocks | place: Antarctica: Victoria Land, Knobhead sud | reverse complement strand
TATGCAGTGTTCGTCTGATAAACCGCTAGTACAGCGTCGCTATGTGCAGTGTTTATCAACTGTATGATCCAGAGGCTGTGGGCCCAAACATTGGGATCAGCTCACAGCAACTGAAAATCTTCGTCAAGCATGTCAATCATCCCATATGCTCCGAGAAGCCAGGAGGTGGTATTGTAAGTGGATTCTCCCTAATTCTACTTCTCTGAAATGCCGACAACATTCTTAGGCGCCACAAGAACGCAGTTGTTGTTTTTGATCCGCAATTACAACAATTGGTCTCCAGGCAGCTGGATGTTACGGAGTGTCCAACATGTCATCGGCCATTCAAAGAGCAAGGTAGGAGCGGCAATCAAGAACGCAGCACACCTGGTGCCAGGGCTACTCCAGGCTATGTACATCCTCAGTACTTCCGTATACTACATGAGAGCAGATACGGGTCTCCGGATTCTTCGGCCCCACCATCTCCACGTCGACGGCTCGTGGAGCCTGTCGCGGCCCAAGGGTACTCTACTGCAAGCCCACGGCATACCTCTTATACGAGCAGCCCACCAGCATCACCTCCTTCGCCAAGTGGCATCTCAGCAGCGGCTTTTAGTCCAGGATACTTTGAAAGATGCTATGTTGTGAACAGGGAGCTTGGAAGAGGAGGCAAGGGAGTCGTGCTGTTAGTCACTCATATGCTAGATGGAAATATTATGGGGCAATTCGCCTGTAAAAGGGTCCCAGTTGGAGACGACCGGGAATGGCTGAAAACAGTACTGGCCGAGGTCCACCTACTCTATAATTTGGAGCAGAAGCATTTGGTACGATACCATCACGTTTGGCTGGAGAATGTAAAAATCTCAAACTTTGGACCAAGCGTACCTTGTGCATTCATCTTGCAGCAATACTGCAATTCTGGGGACCTTCAGCAATATGTTCTCCACCCATCGAAGGCAACAATGTCTCCCGAACAGCTGAAGGACCGTGTCAGACGTCGGTCAAGAAACCAGCCTGAACCGCCGCACGATCTTCGCAGTCGAAGATTATCCTTTGACGAGATCAAATCATTCTTCAACGACATTACCTCGGGTCTAAACCATCTTCATGTGAACGGCTACATTCATCGTGATCTGAAGCCCAGTAATTGTTTGTTACATGATGATGGTACTGGAGACCGACCGCGAGTGCTGGTCAGTGACTTTGGGGAGGTCCAGATAGTTGATATGGTCCGCAAGTCGACAGGTGCTACGGGAACGATATCGTATTGTGCTCCAGAGGTACTACGCCGTCAACCATCCGGCGAGTATGGCAATTTCACAACGAAGAGCGACATCTTTTCGTTGGGTATGATACTTTATTTTCTTTGTTTCGCACAACTGCCTTATAGCAGTGCCGACATTCTCAACGAAGAGAACGAGGACCTGGATCAACTCAGAGAGGAAATTACAAATTGGTCAGGTCTCCACGAAGAGAGAAAACTGCGACCTGATCTCCCGGAGCAGCTGTACACCTTCCTTCGGTGCCTTCTCTCCCTTGACCCTGACGAGAGGCCCAGCGCCGAAGCCATCCTGCTGGGCATTAAGACTGGCGCAGGACTTGACAGAATCTCGGACACTAGGCCTAGATCAGCAGGACATATGTTCGAGGACCTCCGGAACGATGCGAGAATCTCCCCAGTCGATAGCCCTACATCATCGACTCCTGTCCGCAGATTGTCTACTAGCCTGGTACGTGCTGGCGGACCTGCTAAGCTACGTCTAGGATCCCTCCAAAACGATCGCAGGCACTCTTCGACACCAAGTACCGAACATCATGATAGAGAAGACGAGCAGGAAATCAGTCCTGGAGGCAGCCTTGTAGTTCGCGACAGGTTTCCTCCCCCCACAAAGATGCCAGAGGTGCCTCAGCTCACTGCGCCGCCTGCGTCCACACAAAATATTGGCTTGCGGACCACTTTCCAAAATTTGGCAATGCAGCGAGGTTCCAAAATTGCGCTGCTTCTGTTGAAAGTTGTCTCCGTAAGTTCGCTCTGTACGCCCATGGCGGCGGATCCCGTTGTGGCCTATCCATTACTTGGTCTTGCAGCACTGGACATCCTGCTTAGCGGCCCACATCTAACGATTTCCATGGTACTTGCGGCCTTGCACGTTGTTGCCATATTCCTAACGGCGAGAACAAATGTATTGTGTATGTCAGCTATGGAGGGTTGGAAAGGGATTTGATTTATAGATACCCACTTGGCATGCAGAGATGAAAAGCGATATTTCGGGAATTGCAAGCGTCGATGTTGCTACCTTAGTAAAACCTACTCGTCATGGCTAGTCCAAGGTTTCTCCTGCAATCTGCAGAGATTCACAGCTGCCACTTAGTAACCCGCCATACAACAGAGTCTCGAGTGTTGACCACGGAAAAGCTAGCATTTACAGTTCCTGAAATTGTCGTGGGACTTGGATGATAAGACTCCATCTACGTCACTAGAAGCAAGTAGCCACAAAAGATCTTATGTTACTCTGGACACTTAGCCAGCAACCCTCCAAAATTGCCACCCCTCATTATTTCCTCCAGCGCCAACTAATTGCTCAACCCCATCCTCCCCTTCGGCCTGCAGGAACTTCTCCTGGTCGATCTCCTCACCTCCGTCTTCCGCATCCTCATGCTTCAGCACTGCGGGATACAAAACACCGACCCCATCGCCACCAAGAGTAGTCTGAAATCTCTCGAAGTTCTCAGCATCGAGCTTTCCTTCCAGTTCTCTAAGCTTTGCGGGGGAAGCACCAGGTTTGAGTAGAGTGATGGCACTACCACCGCCGCCTGCACCGGTGAGTTTTGTCCAGCCAATACCAACCCCATCAACGAGCTCACGGATGCGGTCCAATCTTGGATGGGACACTCCAAGGGACACAAGCAGGCCGTGATTGATGTTCATCAGGGTGCCCAGGATTTGTGCCGTCTGCATATCTCCCTCGCTGTAGTCCGGAGAGCTGATGAGGTCATGAGCGGACTCGGTGACTGTGCCTATTGCATCAAGAATTAACTCTGTGACAACGGGCATTTCCTTTTTCAGAGCTCCAACTTTCGCAACCTCCTTAGCCGTTGTACGTGTTTGTCTTGTATTGACCAGGAGGAGGGACAATTCTGGGAAGTTACGTAGTGGAGTTACAGTGGGTGGCTTGGTGTAGTCTGTACGTTTGAAGAGGACCGCTTTACCGCCCGTTGAGACGGTATTGTCTACGCCGCTGGGGTTCCCATGGAGACACATCTCACCTACAAAAGCCCAGCGGTTGATTCGTTCCAATTGCAGCTCGGCTTCTCCCGGGGGCTGATCTTCGTGTGGGCCGGCTAGGGTGCGGATTTGGAGGAGTAGGGCAGCGCTGAGGCAAACGCTTATGCTGGCGCTGCTACCCAGTCCAGCGCCGATAGGAATAGTGGAGCGAAGGGTATAGATTGAGCCTGGGAATGTTTGGGAGCCAAGCGAAAGGAAAAGGTAGAGGAAGGTTTTAGCGGCACCCTGATGTATCTTCCTCTTGTCCGATGCAGCCTCTGGAGACACCGCCACGAGACTTGGTTGTATAGCTTCAACGAGATCTGGGTCGAGGGTGTTGACAAGGTCGTAGTACATCTTCTTATGGGAGGGGTTCGAGAATATGGACCAGGGTAATTTATCTATGTCCCACGTGTGGTTTAGACCGATGTCTGGGAATCGAAGGGTGATAGTCCGCTGTGACTTCGACAATGTGGTAACCAAGAGATATGAACGTAACGAGATTGCTGCAGCGATCGCTGCTCTTCCGTGTACGACCGCATGTTCTCCATAGACTATGACTTTGCCAGGGGCGGAGGTCATGAAAGCTGGGTTCATGGGTAAGGAGGGCTTGCGGTCGTGCTTGGGCCGTTGGAGCTTGACGAGGCCATTGGAAGAGCTTTTGACTTTGACAGATGCCATCTCTTTCTCGAGGGGGCCATTCATCTTGGTGTTCCCACGTATTGAGCTTCGAATGTGGTGTATGTTTCTCTAGAATTTGGGCTCCTTGATCTCTCCGTGTCCTGGATCTGGTCCCCTCGTGATCCAAATGCTATCGCCACATTGGTATTTGACCTGCGATCCATTTCTTGTGCTTTTACGGCCACACCATCATGTTTTACATCTTGGGTGCATCAACAGGTGGCCACAAAGCATCTTCAAAGGATCTTGTCATCACTCTAACACTTAGCGTCTTCAAGACTCTTGGGAAAGCTTGGCACTGAAAATCCTGTATGAGAATCTATATAGCACTCAATCTCTTAATAGAAGTATCTTTTATACTTGATATATATCTCAAGGACATATAAAACTCACCTGTTACTTCGATTGAATACGAAGATGTCATAGAGTCTTTTGCGTGTTTAGTGCCAAGCTTTCCCAAGAGTTCTGAAGAGGTACGCTAAATACGTTAATGCACGGAAATTATGAAAGGACAGATCTCGTGCGCATCAACCATGATTATCTTATTGTGAAGTAGTTGTTTGCTCTCCAATCTTGATTCTTTCGAGCTATCCCCATCAGTTTCCCCACCGTTATGGACATTCTCCAGGTAACTCTCAGTCAAATATCGTTCGTCATGTATTAGCTAGCTAATCATCAATGCAGCGTCTGGGACGCTTCCTTGACAGGCCTGCATTCCCGTGGAAGAAGCTCATAGTTGGCTTTTCGCTCGGACAATATCTCTTAGAAGGATTTCTCTCGCTTCGGCAATACCAGGTCCTGAAGCAGACGAAGCCACCCAAAGCGCTTCAAGGAGAAGTCTCTCAGGAAGTGTTCGATAAAAGTCAGGCATATGGACGAGCAAAGGCCAAGTTTGGATTCGTTTCTGGACTGTATGGTCAGGTTCAGAATTATGGCATCATATATTATGATGTACTGCCTAAGTTGTGGGCTTTGACGGGCCTCTGGCTCACTGAATATGTTCCTGAAAAATACTCCGGTGAAATCGTCCACACGCTCATCTTCTTCTTCACCTTCAATATCATCAATTCAGTATTATCTCTACCCACCGATTATTATGGCACGTTTATCTTGGAAGAGAAATTTGGGTTCAACAAGCAGACCGTCAAGCTTTGGATTATGGACATGATCAAGGGGCAGGCTCTCATGATCGTCTTCGGGGCACCCCTTCTCAGTGGATTCTTGGCAATTGTGCAAAGGACCGGCAACCAATTCTTCTACTACCTATGGCTCTTCTTCATTGTCGTGCAGATGTTTGGTATCACCATATACCCAATCTTTATATTGCCTTTATTCAATAAGCTATCTCCATTGGAGGAAGGTTCACTGAAGACTGGCGTCGAAGGTCTGGCCAAGAGGCTTGATTTTCCTCTGAAAGAGCTATATGTGATTGATGGAAGCAAGCGAAGCGCACACAGCAATGCGTACTTTTACGGTCTGCCATGGAAGAAGCATATCGTCATTTACGATACCCTCATTGAAAAGAGCGAGACGGAAGAGGTCGTTGCGGTGTTGGCACACGAGCTTGGACATTGGAGCTTAGGCCATACTACCAAGCTCTTCGGTATTGCCCAGGTAGGCCATTTCCCCAATTTGCATCAACATCCTCTAACATTGACTCGCAGTTCCATACGTTCTATATCTTCGCCTTGTTCTCCGTCTTCATCAACAACCGCTCGTTGTATCAGTCTTTTGGCTTCTATAAAGAGTTTCCGATCATCATTGGATTTATCTTGTTCTCCGACGCTCTTGCACCCATGGATACCGTGGTGAAGCTTTTGATGAATGTCTTGAGCAGAACTTTCGAATTCCAAGCAGGTACGTACTCTTTCAAGCGGCTTTGATTTTCCACTAATTCCTTTTGTAGATGACTTTGCTGTCAAGCTCGGATACTCAACGCAGCTAGCCAAGTCTCTCATCAAGCTGCAGATACAGAATTTGAGCACTATGGACGCCGATTGGATGTACTCAAGCTATCACTTCTCACATCCTATTTTGCCTGAAAGGTTGGGGGCACTCGGCTGGTACGGCGACGAAAAGAAGGCCGACGGAAAGGAATTGGACGATGAGAAACCCGTGAAAGCGTCTGATAGAGAGTTGTAGCTTCAAAAAGCACTCGTAGATTGACCGAACACGCTCAACCCTCCACATCTCTCTCCCTGTTCCTTTCCGCCTCGCGTGCCAACCTTATTTTCCTCGACCTATCTTTCTTGGCCTCTTTCCTTGCATCTATCTCTCCAGTGCTCTTCGTAGTCTGGATCCTCGGAATCTCTCCACTCTCCCCTCTAGAGTCGCCATTGAGAGCATTATCCCTCTGGCCAATCTTCCCTCGCATCACATCCTGCTGCCGCTCAAAATCTTCCTTATCCTGCCATTCACCCTCCAACTCCTGCTCCTGCCTTTGCCTTTCTGGTCTTCCGACAAGTATTCCTGATGGTTCCGAAAAGGCATGGTCTACCATCAGGTCAGGTAAACCCTCTCCACCAAATTTTTCGAATGTCAAGTCCGCGCCCAACTGCTCGCCTTTCAGACCCGCTTCGACACGCTTGAGATTGTGCAGAACGAGACCGATGTTTGCGCCTGAGGACGTTGTGATGGGCCCGCTGTCTGTGAGGAGCGCATTGGGGTGGAGGGCGGGATCTGTGGTTGTGGCTTCGAGATATGCGGAGAGAAGTGAGAGGGCGGTGGAGGTGGGAATGTGATTCGTGCTGTGATGATGGATCGGAGGGTAACAGGTTGTCATCATTTGATACAGGGCGTGACAGGCTCGCTGAATGTGGAATTTCGAGGAAATCTGTATTCTATGGGGAAAATCAACCCTGCACCTTCGTTTTGCGGTCAACCTTCCTAATTGGGAAGGACTCTAGCAAACGACGTACTCAGCACTTCGCCTTGAGGCTTTGTGTATCTGTCTATTTGCGGGGTCAATGATTCGTAATAGTATACGAGCAAGCAAACTTGCAACCAACTATACGGCTCTTAGCCTTTCTGCTGCATTTAAAATTCCTCGACCAGCGCATAAGGCACCTTCTGATTTTACGCCGCAAGTCACAAGGCATCTCTCATCTTCTGTACGAAATCCTGGAAAGAAGTTCAAGACTGCCTACGAGGGACGCAAGCACCAAAGCAGACACTGCTCCCACCGAAGAGCCATGTGTCTCAGCAACGCAGACATCCCGAGTGGGAGTGTGGAAGCGCATCGTGAAGTGCTCCCAACCAACGTGAAGCCGTTGCACTATGACTTGACCTTGGAGCCGGATTTTGGGAAGTTCACATACAATGGGACAGTGGTGATTGAGTACGTACATTGAGGGCAATGGAGGTGGTTATTTGATCACTCATTCTGTTTCACATCTAATGGCCTTTGGCTAATATGAGTCCTGCTCAGTCTGGACGTCAAAGAGGACACAACATCCATATCACTAAACACTCTGGATGTCGATATACACTCCACGAAGGTCTCAGCTGGTGGCAGCGAAGTCACATCGTCACCTAAGCTCACCTACAATGAAGATTCTCAGATGACCTCGATATCCTTCGACAAGAAGATACCTGCAGGGTCCAAAGCACAGCTCACGCATACATTCACCGGCACACTGAACGATAAGATGGCTGGGTTCTATAGATCGTCATACAAAGACAAGAATGGTAATAAGAAATACATTGCGAGTACGCAAATGGAACCTACAGATGCCCGAAGAGCGTTTCCATGCTTCGACGAGCCAGCGCTAAAAGCAGAGTACACAGTCACACTTGTTGCGGATAAGGGACTGACGTGCCTAAGCAACATGGATGTTGCATCAGAGGAAGATGTGGAATCAGAAATAAGTGGGGGCAAAAAGAACGCTGTGACATTCAATAAGACTCCTCTCATGTCTACATATTTGTTGGCTTTCATTGTGGGAGAGCTCAACCACATAGAGACTAGATCCTTCAGAGTTCCCATTCGCGTCTATGCGACGCCTGATGCGGACATTGAACACGGCCGCTTTTCTCTAGATCTAGCTGCAAAGACACTGGAATTCTATGAGAAAGAATTTGACAGTGACTTCCCGCTTCCAAAGATGGATATGGTAGCTGTTCCTGACTTTAGTGCTGGAGCTATGGAAAACTGGGGCTTGATCACATACCGAACGGTTGATGTAATGTTTGACGAACAGACAAGTGGTGCCTCAACAAGAGAGCGCGTAGCCGAGGTTGTGCAGCACGAATTGGCCCATCAATGGTTTGGCAACCTGGTCACCATGGACTTCTGGGATGGCCTTTGGCTGAACGAAGGTTTTGCGACTTGGATGTCCTGGTATTCGTGTAATAAGTTCTACCCAGAATGGAAGATATGGCAGAGTTTTGTGATTGGAGATCTACAAAGCGCACTCTCTCTCGATTCCTTGCGAAGCAGTCATCCCATCGAAGTGCCTGTCAAGCGCGCGGATGAAGTAAATCAGATCTTTGATGCCATCTCATACTCGAAGGGCTCCTGCGTCCTCAGAATGATATCTGCATATCTTGGTGAGCAGACGTTCCTCGAGGGCATCCGGCGTTACATCAAGAAGCACGCTTATGGCAATACGAAGACTGAGGATCTGTGGGCTGCGCTGAGTGATGCGAGCGGGAAGCCTGTAGAAAGTATCATGGACATCTGGACAAAATACGTGGGGTATCCTGTGGTGACGGTGACGGAGAACGAGGGCTCAAATACTATCCACGTCAAACAGAATCGATTCTTACGCACGGGCGATGTGAAACCGGAAGAGGACAAGACACTATATCCTGTCTTCTTGGGTCTCAGGACCAAGGACGGCGTCAATGAGGACCTCACACTTTCCGGCCGTGAGCACGATTTCGAGGTCTCTAGTAAAGACTTCTTCAAGCTCAACGCAGACCATTCTGGTGTCTACCGCACGTCATACACTCCAGCCCGCCTGGAGAAACTTGGTCAAGCAGCAAAGGAGGGTCTCCTATCAGTCGAAGATCGAGCCGGGATGATCGCTGACGCTGGTGCGCTTGCGTCCTCTGGTTACCAGAAGACGTCCGGCATTCTCTCTCTACTCAAATCGTTCAATAGCGAATCCGAGTTCGTAGTCTGGGACGAGCTTCTCACCCGCATCTCCGCCATTCGCGCCGCCTGGATTTTTGAAGACCAGAAAACCAAAGACGCTTTGAAAGCTTTCCAGCGTGAGCTCGTTGCTCCCAAAGCCCATGAGAAAGGCTGGTCTTTTGGTCCCGAGGACGGTCACATCGAATCTCAGTTCAAAGCTTTGCTCTTCGGTAGTGCCGGCCTTGCGGGCGATGGACAGATCATCAAAGCGGCGCAAGACATGTTTAAGAAGTGGGCTGCTGGCGACAGAAAGGCCATCCACCCAAACATTCGTGGCAGCGTTTACGCTATCGCGCTCCAGAATGGCGGAGATCAAGAATTTGACGCCATCCTCAACGAATACAAGACTTCCAAGGACGCGGACGAGCGGAATACTGCTCTTCGATCCCTGGGTCGCTCTCGAGGCGAGGACCTGATCAAGCGGGCCTTGTCGTTGCCTTTGAGTGATGTTGTCAAGGGCCAAGATGTGTACATGCCCATTGGCGGACTGAGGAATGACAAGGAAGGAGTTGAGGCATTATGGGTTTATCTGAAGGGGAATTGGGAAGCGCTAAATCAAAAGTGCCCGGCTAGCTTAGGTATGCTGAGTACGATTGTCCAGATCTGCACAGGTGGGTTTGTGTCTGAGGAGCAGCTGGCGGAGGTGAGGAAGTGGTTTGGAGAGCGGAGTACAAAGGTAAGTGGGCTCTGACCTGGATCATTTGACGGATATTGACCATCAATTCCAGGGTTTTGATCGGGCATTAGAGCAAAGCTCGGATGCCATTCGTGCAAAAGCAAGCTGGCTGAAGAGAGATAGAGGCGATGTGGAGGGATGGTTGGCCGACAACGGGTATTTGCAGAAGAGTGGAGGTAAGCTGTGAATGTCCGGTTGATTGGCCTCTGTCAGCCTGAGGTGGGAGGGAAAGAGAGGAATAAATTTTGCTGCATGCATTGTTTACCCGGCGTTAACAGCCATATTGCAGGTATCAATAGCTAAAAGTGTGCGCGAAGCCCTCATGACCCTGTTTGCTTCTTCGCGTGTCATAGCTTTCGAGGCTCAGCGCCTTGCAAAACTACCTTAAAACAAGTTGGCACTAGCAAGAGAAATGCCAGATAGTGGTGGATCTAGCCCGAAGGCTTAGATGTCTTGGACTGAGATTCACCATGATGGGGGGGCCTCACGGATTGAAGTGGGTCGCTGGAATTGTGAACTTAAGCAAGCGAGCAACGGAGAGTGCTCTGACAAGGGAGGATTTTGAAAGCACGTTGATCTGCCGCAAAACAGGCCGCCTCGGCCGCTTTGGGGTAGCAGCCCGCTTCTTTCACCTATCTTGCCTCCACGATGATCGTCACAAATTCTCTGGTAGTGTGATACCCCTTACAATGCTCCCACACAATCGTCCAAAGTTGTTCCCTTGATATCGAGGACCATGGCTAGCATACACGCAGGCATTCTTCATCGTCGAAGCTTCTTCTACGTCGCCGGCCCCAACATCGAAGATGGCAAGGCTCTCCTCTCGGGCTTGGAGCTTAGAAGGAACAATGCCACAAGAGTGAGGACTACTGCTCGTGTTCCCAATCTCGCCTCATACGTTCCGGATGAAGACCTGGAGCGGGATTGGAGAAGAAAGGATGGAAGTGAATGTAAGTACAACCAAGCGATAGGGTTCCTAGCAACCCGGTCCCCATCTCCAGAAGTCCACAAAATACAGACTCACAACATAATCCAGAGGGCTATGTTACTATGGGATAATCTTAGAACAGTGCTACTTATGGTGTTTATTCGAACAAGGCTTCGGCCCCTTTGGCATACTCTTACACAGTTCAATACTGAGAATGCTTCTTCATCGCCCTTAACTCCTGCTTTCTTCGCCAACCTGAAAACGCCTACTCATGCTTTACTTCCCCCTGGTTCCACCTAACGCTCACATATTCTAGCCCGACTCGTAGTTCCGGCGTCGGCGGGTAGGAAAAGGCTACTGCTATTTCAGCACAAAGTCCGACTGCACCGCAGCAGTATCCCCAGATACTTCATTCACCTTACTATCAAAGAAGATGTACCACAAACTGAAAACCCATCTTGATTCAGCCTCAACCTTGACCCCAAAAAGTGCAACTTTTCCACTAGCTAATCTGACCCAGTGCTGTCGGCTCAGACTGAGATTCCAGATTTTGGCTGAGTGGCAGAACTACTGAGATTCGTGTCAGACGACCCAAAGCATGCCTCAGTGCTTTGTGCCAATCCAACATTCGCTCGTGACGAGCCGTCTGTTACATTTTCCGGACGATCAATCGCAAGATTGCAATGCTCCCCAGGGTAGGAGAAGTCAGCATAGCCTCAGCGTCTCGTTGCATTCATTCGACGTGAGCAAATGGAGTTGCCAGTATTTATGTCTTATTGACAGCTGCATATTCCTATCAGCAGAGCCGACACGGTCTTACGCTCCTGCGCTTCCCGCCTAGCTTGATATCTGTATCTTGTCATGGAAGGGAGGGTCGCTCCCGTCGTCAAGCATATATAGCTAGCGATCTGGAGACGTCGAATGCGAGGGGTTCATGAAAAGCAAGCGCCGCTGCCGGCGTGCTTCCGAGCCTTGGTCTACTGCTACTCCAATCTTCTCTTGCTGTCTCATCAAAGGTCGTGGTCAGCTCCTACCGTTTCTATCTGGGCAAGTCGATCCTATCGCGCACCTTTGGCACATTCAATCCAAACCCTAGACTTTCTTTCGTCCTCTTAGTATAGTTCAAAGCCTCAGGTGCTGTATGTAGCCTGACGAATTTATGAGTTGCCCTTCAAGCTCCTATCTCTCGGCCTCCTCTGCGTCCGTCCATTTCTTCTCCTCACTTCGCGGTTAGCGCGGCAAATCGCTAACATCTCCTCAGTACTTTGAGTAAGGAGGTAAGGTAAAGTAGGTTCTTCCATTCCATCCGTCCCCTGCACCAGGGCATGGACCGCTGCGCCAATTGCTGCGCGGTATGCTTTCATAGTAGTTGATGCGTCTCTGCGAATGTCGTATCGCCTTCGACTTTCTTTTCG
>JAABUW010008394.1_pt1 | contig 12086 bp, 8 predicted proteins | sample 5560081 | NCBI WGS metagenome assembly JAABUW01 (sample SAMN10711882, study PRJNA513363) | rock metagenome | isolation source: Antarctica rocks | place: Antarctica: Victoria Land, Knobhead sud | reverse complement strand
AGGTCAGAGTGGGTCGGTAACTCTATCACCTTGAATCTATGCGGCTTTCTTCGTTCTCTTAGTGATATAGATTGGAAGGCGGTTCGTCTTTGCCCGGGGATTTGCCCCAGTTGCTGTTTGGTGTCTCCACTTGCACCAAACATGCTCTAGCGCTGCACGGCCGGGGCAGGGGCCGCCCGCGGCCGGCACAGCGTGACCGCGGCGGCGGCGGCGGCCAGGAACCCGGCCAGGAGGCCCAGCAGGGACCAGTCCTCGCCGGGCCAGGCCAGGCCCATGCCTTCGCCGACCCAAAAGGTGCCGAAGGCGCACAGCAGCACCCCGACCGTGAACTTCAGCGTGTTCTCCGGGACCATGGACATCGGACGGTGCAGCACGAGGCCCAGCGCCATCACCATCAGCAGCGCCGCGGATGCGCCCAGGGTGGCCGGCAGCAGCAGCCCGCCGCCGGCAGCACCCATCGCGACGACGATGAACACGACCTCGATCCCCTCGATCATCGTGATGTTGAACGCGGTGCGGACGGCCACGCGGTCCCAGCCCGCGCCGACGCCGCCGATGCCGCGCAGGACGGCGGTCTCCTTGGCATAGGCCGCATCCTCGTCATGCAGGGCGATCACCCCGGCCGAGCGCAGCACCGCCTTGCGCAGCCAGCGCATGCCGAACAGCAGGGTCAGCAGGCCGACGCCGACCCGAACGAGGTCGAGCGGGATGCGCGTCAGGGCGGGGCCGAGCACCAGGATGATGGCCGCCAGCACCAGCAGGGCCAGGCCGGTCCCGCCCAGCGCACCGCGCCAGCCGCGCACTGCGCCGACCGCCAGCACAATGGTGAGCGCTTCCACGAACTCGACGAGCGATGCCAGGAACGCGGCCAGGATCGTCGGTCCGGCATGTGCCCAGTCAGCGGCCATGGCGAAGACCCCACGACATCCCGGCGGTGTTCCTCATGGCTCGGCTTCCTCGCGCTTCAGCAGGGCGTCATCTATCTGGATCAGCAGGCGCGGGAAGTCCACGGGCTTGGGGTGGTAGTCGTCGCAGCCGGCGTCGAGCGCCTTGGCGCGGTCCCCGGCCATCGCGTGCGCGGTCAGGGCGATGATGGGCACCCCGGCGGCGCCCTCGTCACCGCCGGCCCGCAAGGTGCGTGCGACGGTCCAGCCATCCATGACCGGCAGGTCCATGTCCAGCAGCACCACGTCGGGCTGCTCGTCCCGAACCTGGTCCAGGGCGCGCTGGCCATCATGCGCCAGCACGACCTCGAAGCCCCGGCGGCGCAGCCGGCGCGACAGGAAGTCCCATAGCTCCTCGTGGTCCTCGACCAGCAACACCTTCGTCACGCCTGCCTGCCTCCTGCGGTGGACGCCGCACAGCGATGTAGGGGCTGCAGCCGGCGATTGCATCTAAACGCCTGGCGGACCGTTCTGTCCCCCAGCATCGCCCGGAAGACTCCTGCATGACGCCAGCCATCCCAGACCAGTCCGCCTCGGACCCGGCGCCCGCCGCGGCAACAGGGCTGTCTCTGGTCCTGCCGGGCCGGGGGCTGGCGGCGCTGAACGCGGCGGCCATCGTGGTCGCGGCGCTGTATCTCGGGCGGGACCTGCTGGTGCCGTTGGTGCTGGCGGTGTTGCTGGCCTTCGTGCTGGCGCCGCTGGTGACTCTGCTGCAGCGTGCCCGCATCGGCAAGGTGCCGGCGGTGCTGGTGGCCGTCGCGCTGGCCTTCTCCGTCATCCTGGGCATCGGCACGGTGGTTGGACGCCAGGCGGCCTCGTTGGCGGAGGGTTTCCCGGCCTACCAGGCGACGATCCAGGAGAAGGTGAAGTCGCTCACGATCGGCGCCGAGGTGATCGAGCGGTTCAGCGGGTCGCTGCAGTCCTTGCTGAGCGGCCGGGCGGAGGCGCCGTCCGTTCCTTATGCCGCTCCGGCGCCTGGCCCTGCAGCCCCTGCGCCGTCCGCGCCTGTGCTCGTGTCGGCGGGCGAGGGTGGGACGGGCGTGGCCTCGACGTTCGGGATCGTGCGGAGCGTCGCCGGGCCGGTGTTCGGGCCCTTGGCGACGATGGGCGTGGTGGTCGTGTTCCTGCTGTTCGTGCTGTTGAACCGGGAGGACCTGCGGGACCGCCTGGTGCGGCTGGTCGGGCGGCAGGACCTGCACCGCACCATCCTTGCCATGAACGACGCGGCGCACCGGCTGTCGCGCTACTTCCTGTTCCAGTTGGCGCTGAACGTATCGTTCGGCGTGTTCATCGGGGTGGGGCTGTGGGCCATCGGGCTGCCCAACCCGGTGCTGTGGGGCATCGTCGCGGCGCTGATGCGCTTCGTGCCGTATATCGGCAGCGCCATCGCGCTGGTGCTGCCGTTCCTGCTGGCGCTGGCGGCGGCGCCGGGCTGGTCGCTGGCGCTGATGGTGTTGGGGATGTTCTTCCTGGCTGACATGCTGATGGGCCAGGTGATCGAGCCGTTGCTGTATGGCCACAGCACCGGGCTGTCGCCCATTGCGGTGATCCTGTCCACGGCGTTCTGGGTGTTCCTGTGGGGGCCGGTCGGGCTGCTGATCTCGACGCCGCTGACGGTGTGCCTGGTCGTCGCCGGCCGTTATGTGGCGCCGCTGTCGTTCCTGGAGGTGATGCTGAGCGACAACCCGCCGCTGACTCCGCCTGAGACGTTCTACCAGCGCGCGCTGGAGGGCAATGCGGCGGAGTTGGCGGCGCAGGCGGAGCGCCTGACTGCGCCGCTGCCGGCCGGCCGGCGTGCCCGGCGTACCAAGGCGGCTGGCCCGGCGCCGTCCGGCCAGGGTGCATTGGCCGAGTATTACGACCGCGTCGCCCTGCGCGGCCTGGCGCTGGCGCAGGCGGACCTATCACGGGACGCCCTGGCCTTCGAGCGGCTGGAGGCCATCCACATGCAGATCGAGCACCTGCTGGCGCAGATGGCCCGGCACGTGGGCAGCCCGTTGGATGCCTTGTCGCCGCCGGCCTGGCAGGCGGAGGGCGCCGTGGTCTGCATCCCTGCCCGCGGCCAGTTAGACGACCTGGCGGCGACGATGGCGATGCAGGTGCTGCAGGGCGCCGGGTTCGGGGCGCGGCAGGAAAGCAACCTGGTGCTCGGCGCAGGCCATGCGGCGAAGGTGGATTTGGGTGCGGTCCGGCTGTGCTGCCTGTCGGTGCTGGACCAGGGCAGCAGCCCGTCCGGCCTGCAATACCTGCTGCGCCGGATCCAACGCCGGATGCCGGGCGCGGTCGTCGTGGTTGGGCTGTGGCATGCGGCGGGGGATAGCGCGCTGCTCGCGGCGCTGCGGGCGGAGGGCAGCGCCGAGACCATCGTGCTGTCGCTGGGCGAGCTGGTGGCGCTGGCGCGGGCCGTGTCGGCGCGGGAGCCTGTGGCGGTGCTGCCGGCCTGACGGGGGGCTGAACGAACGAACCGCGGGCATGCGGACCAGCGGGCGGCGGATATCTGCGCAAGGCGCGCGCCTTGTTTCAATGACGCCTCGTTTCGTGCTGTAGTCGGTGACGCAGCATGGAGGCTTCGCGTCATGCCGGACCAGCTCGTCATCCCGGTGCTCTTGGGGTCGGTCAGGCGCGACCGGCAGGGTATACGGGCCGCCCGGATGATCATGCGGTCGCTGTCGTCGCGGGGGCATGAGGCGATCCTCGTGGACCCGCTGGAGCTCCAGCTCCCGTTGCTCGACCGGATGTACAAGGAATATGGCAAGGGCGAAGCACCGGGGGAGCTGGAGCGCCTCGCAGTCCTGTATCGTCGGGCCGACGGGTTCATGATCGTGTCGGCGGAATACAACAACGGCATTCCTCCTGCCTTGAAGAACCTGCTGGACCACTTCCTGGAGGAGTATTTCTGGCGGCCGTCAGCCATCGTCTGCTACTCGGCCGGGCAGTTCGGCGGCGTGCGGGCCGCGATGCAGCTCCGCATGACCCTTGCCGAGCTAGGGATGCCGAGCATCCCTAGCCTGCTGCCGATACCGCGTATCCATGCCGCCCTCGACGAGGACGGCCTCCCTGCGGAGGGGACTGCCCTGCGCGGTCTGGACAGGTTCCTGGACGAGTTCACGTGGTATGCCGAGGCCTTCCGCCGGCAGCGGGCGGACGGTGTGCCCTACTGACGCCGGCCGAGGGCAAGCTGTTGCTTTAGGAACAGTCTGGCGAAAGGCGGACCTGTGGATTTTGCGACATCCGGCATCAGCCTCGGACGCGGCAGCCATGGCTGCTGTGAACCGCGCTCTGCCTCCATATGGCGTTTCCACCGGGTCCGCAGTTCACCGGGGCGGCAGCCGTAACGCTCGTCAGGAAAGCCGGCGGCGACGATGCGATCCGTCCTGACGTGCCGGAACTCCCGCCGCAGTTCGCACCAGGTGGCCACGAGGCGCACGGTCTCGGCATAGCCGACGATCGTCGGCCAGATCGTGCGCTTGCTCTCATGCAGATGTTCGTCGCGATAGCGGACCCCTGTCTTGTGCCCGCTGCGGATTCATAAGCGGGTCCGGGCAATGTCGAGGCCGTCGGGGGCCAGCGTATGGCCTGGCGCGCGCTGACGCTCGGCTCGGCGATGAACGAACGCAGCCCTTCAGGCAGGGCCGCAGCCTCGATGCCGTCGCACCGGGGCAAGGTCCTGACGCACCTGGCGCAGAAACCGCCAGGCCGACCCGGAGTCTACCTAAACAGGCCCTCAAGCTGGGGCATCAGCCGGCCCGGCATTGCAGTCGGTGAAGGGGAACGCTGTCGTGCGCCCCGCGTAGAACGGTCTCTGGCCCTGGACCTTGAACGATGGACGCAACCCCTGCCACGGAACACGGCCCGCATGGGCTGCTGGCCAGCCTGCCCAGCCGCCGCGGCCTTGGGCTGCTGGCCGGGGTGCTTTTGGCGGTGGGTGTGGCCGCCACGGCATGGTCGCTGCTGACCGATCAGGCGGCTCGCACGGAGACAGCGGCGCAGAATCGCACCCTTGTGATGGCCGAGCGTCTGCTGTCCACCCTGACGGACCTGGAAACAGGGGAACGCGGCTATGCCCTGACCGGGGTGGCGTCCTACCTTGAACCTTATGAGGCGGCGCTGGCCAACCTGGATGGTGAGCTGCAAAACCTGATGGGGAAAGATCGCGATGCCGACCTGGTCCGGCAGGTGCAAGTCAAGCGCGACTTTGCTCGCGAAGTGGTCGAGGCACGCCGGGCAAGCGGGCTGGACGCCGCCGTTTCGCTGATTCTGACCGGGGCGGATAAGGCGTCCATGGATCGCGTGCGCCAGACCGTAGCCGGGCTGCAGGAAACGGCCCGCATCCGCCTCGCCGTGCGGGAGCGCGACCAGGCTGGGATGGGGCTGCTGCGCCAGGTGGTCGCAGTCGTCTCGACGCTGGCCGCCTTTGCCGTGATGGCCTTGCTGCTGCTTCGCCGGCGGCGCGCGGAGCGTGGCAGCATGGCGTTGCTGGCCAGCGTCATGGACAATGCGCCAGTGGGCCTGGGCTTCCTGGATGGCGGCCTGCGCGTGCAGCACATGAACCGTGCGCTGTCCGACATGAGCGAGCGGGCGCTGGATGCCGATGTGGGCCGCAGTCTGTGGGACGTGCTGCCCGACACCCGCGAAACCCTGGAGCCGCGGCTGCAGGAGGTGCTCAGCCGTGGCCGCACCATAACCCAGGTCGAGGTCGCAACCAAGAGCCTGGTGAACCCGGCCCAGACCCGGGAATTCCAGTTCGGTTTCTTCCCGTTGCCGGCGGCCGACGGCGGCCGCGCTGGCGCCGGCCTCGTCGTCACCGACGTGACCTACCGCAAGCGGGCGGAGCGCCGTCTCAGGGAAAGCGAGGAACGCTACCGCACGCTGATCGAGACCACCGCCAGCATCATCTGGACCACGACGGCCGCTGGTGAGCTGATGCCGCCGCAAGCAAGTTGGACCGCCTTTTCCGGCCAGCCGCAGGCCGAATATACCGGCATAGGCTGGCTGCAGGCCGTGCACCCCGAAGATCGCGGGCCCACTCTGGACGCCTGGCACGAGTCAGTGGCCGGCCTGACGATGTATTCAGTGGAACACCGGCTGCGCCGCGCGGATGGAGAGTGGCGCACGATGTCGGTCCGCGGCGTGCCGATCCTGGACGACGGCGCCGTGCGGGAATGGGTCGGAATCCATGTGGACATCACCGCCCGCAAGCAGGCCGAGGAGGAGCTGAGCGCCGCCAAGGACACCGCCGAGGCCGCCAACCGTGCAAAAAGCCAGTTTCTGGCCAACATGAGCCACGAGTTGCGGACGCCCTTGTCCGCCGTCATCGGCTACAGCGAGATGCTGGAGGAGGAGCTGGAGGACGGCGGCGACGAGGGCTTGCTGGGCGACGTCCGCAAGATACAGTCCAACGCCCGTCACCTGCTGAGCCTGATCAACGATGTGCTGGACCTGTCGAAGATCGAGGCCGACCGCATGACCACCTATGCTGAGGACATCCAGGTGCAGGCGCTGGCGGAGGATGTCGCAGGGACCGTGGGCAACTTGGTGGAGCAGAAGGGCAACACGCTCGCGATGGACTTGGCGCCCAGCCTCGGCGTCATGCACAGCGACCAGACCAAGCTGCGTCAATGCCTGTTCAACCTGGTCAGCAACGCCGCCAAGTTCACCGAGAACGGCCGCATCACGGTGCGGGTGCGCCGCGACGGGGACTGGGTGGAGTTCAGCGTGGCCGATACTGGCATCGGAATGACGCCGGAACAGTTGGCCGGGCTGTTCGAGCGGTTCGCGCAGGCCGACGTATCCACGACCCGGCGATTCGGCGGCACCGGGCTTGGCCTGGCGATCACCCGCGCCTTCTGCCGCCTGCTGGGCGGGGACGTGACGGTGGAAAGCACCTATGGCACCGGGTCAACCTTCACGATGCGCCTGCCCGCGGTCATGCCGGAGCAGCCTGAGGAGGACGGCGGCCAGGCTGCGCCCTCCCCGCAGCAGGACAAGCACCTGGTGCTGGTCGTGGACGACGATGCGGCGCAGCGCGACCTGCTAAGCCGTTTCCTGGAGCGCGAAGGCTTCGCCGTCCGCACCGCGCCGGACGGCCGCACCGGGATCGAGCTGGCCCGTGCCTTGAAGCCGCGCGCCATCCTGCTGGACGTGATGATGCCGCAGATGGACGGGTGGTCGGTGCTGACGGCGCTCAAGGCCGATCCGATGCTGGAGCTGATCCCGGTCGTCATGGTGACGTTCGTGAACGAGCCGGCGCTCAGCGCCTCGCTGGGAGCCGCCGACACCGTGCTGAAGCCGGTGGAGTGGACGCAGTTGAAGGACGTCATGGAACGTTTCCGCGGGGACGCCGGGGATGTCCTGGTGGTGGACGACGATCCCGACGCCCGCGCCAGGCTGCGCCAGGTGCTGACCCGCAATGGCTGGACCGTAGCGGAGGCGGCGAACGGCCAGGAGGCGCTGGACAAGGTGCTGCATGCCCCGCCGCAGCTCATCCTGCTGGACCTGACGATGCCGGTGATGGACGGCTTCACCTTCTTGCACGAGTTGCGGACCCGGCCGGGCTGCCGCCATATCCCGGTCGTGGTGCTGACCGCGCGCGACCTGGATGCCGCCGAACGCCGGCGCCTCGACGGGGCTGACCGCGTGCTGAGCAAGGGCGGCACCGACCTGCGCCAGCTTGCCGGCGAGTTGCGCGGGTTGGCGCCGCATCAGGCCGGGGCTGGGCAAAGCCTGGCGGACGGTATGCCGGCTCCCATTTCAGAGAACAATCAGGCTGCGATGAGGATCCCATGATGCGTGTGCTGCTGGTCGAGGACCACGAGGAAATCTGGGATTTCCTATCCCGGCGATTGAAGCGCCGCGGCTTTGAGGTGACAGTTGCGACCGATGGGCAGGCGGGGGTGGACCGGGCGCGGGCGGACTTGCCGGACATCGTGCTGCTAGACATGAACCTGCCGGTGCTGGATGGCTGGTCGGCTGCCCGGCTGCTGAAAGAGGACCCGGCGACGGCAGGGATTCCAATCATTGCGCTGACGGCGCACGCAATGGCAGGCGACCGGGAGAAGACGGTCGCGGCCGGGTGCGACGACTACCATCCCAAGCCGGTGGACTTCTCCAAGCTGTTGCAGCAGATCGAGGCGTTGACGCCGGGGGCGGTTGCGCGGGCTTGAGGGTTTGCGCCTGCTCCCTCTCCCTCCGGGAGAGGGTTGGGGTGATGGAAAGGCCACAGGGAATGCGCCTCCATATCAAGGGCTAAGCCGCCCTGAGTATCGCCGGCGTCCGCCCTCGTGGCGTCCCTCACCCTAACCCTTGTGTGTCCTGGTTGTGTCATAAGGGTTTTCCCGGAGGGCTACGGTAGTCGCACATCTCCGGAACGAATTTACCTATATGTTTCCAACGTTCTGGAGCGTCGCAGGGGCGAAACCGGTCGACATCAGGTCTGGCAATGCCGGCATTCTGGAGGCTGGTCCGGGATTGCGGTTCCCGATGTGGCATGCAACGCTCTGTAAGCGCTTACAGAAATCGTTCCGAGGGTGTGGGGCCACCGTAGCCCGGGGGACAGGGAGCAGACGCACACCGTCCGTGAGGTGCGCCGCTACACCGTCTCGTCGTAGAGCACCCGCACCACGACGAACCACTGGTAACGGCTGTCATAGGTCTGCCCTCCAGGGTCCGTCAGTAATCCGGTCGGTCCCGTGGGTACGTGCTTCATCGTCACGCTCGCATCCACGTTGCCGCCGATCACCACGAGCTGCCCTGGCGTCGCCTCCGTCACCAGGTCGCAATGGCCATAGAAGCTCGGTGCCGGCAGGTTCTCGAAGCGGATGTTGCGCGACGGGCCGCGGCCGACGCAGATGAGGTCACCGGGCTGCGGCGAATAACTGTCCGGACGCTCCACCCGTAGCGCGCCTTCGCCCCGGGCGGCGGCATTGATGTAGTCGGCATGGAGCGGCGAATAGCTGAAGCGGTCCGCCGCCCCGGCCGAGCGCATCACGTAGGAAATGAACGCCGCCGACCAGGCTGGCGCGTCCCCAGCATAGGGCGTGCCATACTCGCTGTATTTGCTGGTCCAGTCTTCTTCTTTGGTGCCGGCATTCTGTCCCAGCCACCAATACTCGCCGACGCGCTGCCACATGCCGGGCTGGTGATCCGGGCGCAGGTCGCGCGGGCGGTTCTGCTGTTCCGGCGGGTCGTCGTTGACGTTCATGCCGAACGCCCGCCATTCCCTCAGCGCGATGGCGATGGTATTCTGGCGGGAGAACGGCTCCGGCGGATGCCGGGCAAAACCCGGAGCATGGGCATCGGTCGCAATGCCGCCGGACTGTGCAGCGACGACGCTGCCGGGCTGCGGCCGGGCTGAACAGGCACCCAGCAACAGCAGCAACAAAAGTGGACGTAAGTTCATCCAGTTGGGATGGCATGGTTGCAGGACCGGATCAACCTCCGGGCCTGCAACGGGGTAATCACATTCCCGCGGATCATTTATGGAACGATTGCCGTAACGCAGCTGCAACAGGCACGGGGTGGGAGAACCGTTGCATCAGCCGCAACAGGGAACCGGCCCACATCACGCAGGCATTCGCAATGTGTTCTCAGCTTGACTTTGGCCATCTCTGGTCATGGGTTGATCCAGACGTGCGGCTCTGAGGCGATGGAGTCGAAGGCTGCGTCGAGCGGCATGGTCGCAATGCCGAACGGCCCTGGAGCGCCCCAGCACGTCCCATTTTCATGAGAGAGCGGGCAAACCTGATTTGCTCCCGCATTTCCGTGGTCATGGATCAATGTTCCAGGTCGTACCATTCAAATACCTAATTCCGTGCGGTGCAGGAAACTGCCGTGTCCGGTCAAACGCTGCTCGGCACCCCAACCAGCACACTACCGGGCCTCCACCCCGCACCACCCCGCGACCAGCAGCGCCAGCACCTGCGTCACGTCGTGCACGGTGTTCAGCCCGACGCTCTCGTCTATGCCGTGGATGTTCTCGCAGTCCGGGCCGTAGCAGGTCGCCTGCGTGCCGCCATAAAGGACGTAGTGCCGGGCATCGGTCAGTCCGGTGGCGTTGCAGTGGCGCAGCGCGCCGCCCGTCACATCCTGGTGCAGTGCCGATACGGCTTGGCAGATCGGCTGCTCCGCCGGGAAGGTGCAGCCATCGGCCATGAAGCCCCCGAACTCCACCGACAGCCCCGCCCCGCGCAGCCTCGGGTCGCCGTGCAGGCCGGCCACCATCGCCTCGATCTCCGCCCGCACGGCGTGGCAGGACTGGCCCGGCATCACGCCGACCCGCACGCCCAGCCGGGCACGGGTGGCGACGCTGCTGTTCCACTCGCCGCCGGTGAGCGTGCCGAAGTTGACGTTGATGGGATGGTTCTCGGCGGCAAACGCCGGATGCCGACGCTCGGCGCGGTTCATCTCGTTCTCATAGGCGCGCAGGCGCTCCATGACGACGTAGGCGGCCTCGATGGCGTTCACCCCGGCATGCATCTCGCGGACATGGGCGGGCCGCCCGGTGACGGTGACCCAAGCCCAGACCACCCCGACCTCGGCGACATACAGCGCGGGGTAGCCTGGCCCCGGCTCGGGGATCAGGCAGGCGTCGGGGCGCGGCAGGGCGTGCATGACGGCCAGGGCGCCGTTGCCGGTGCACTCCTCCTCGATGACCGCAGCCAACTGCAGCTCCGCCGCGGGCTGCAGCCCGGCGCGGCGCAGGGCGGCCAGCGCCGTCACTATTGCGGTCAGGCCGGCCTTCATGTCGGCGGCGCCGCGGCCGTACATGCGGCCATCCCGGATGCTGGGCTCGAAGGGCGGGGTGGTCCACAGGTCGGCGGCGCCCTCCGGCACCACGTCCACATGGCCCTGCAGCATCAGGCTGCGGCCCTTCGCGTTCGCCGGGCGGTGCAGCGCCACGACGTTGTCGCGCCCGGCATATGGGATCAGCGGCGGCGACCAGCCGGGGACGCCGGACAGCGCCTCGGCGTCCACGGGCACGCGGAAGGGCTGCAGGCCCAATCCGGCAAAGGCCGCCTCCATCTCGGCGAGCGCGCCCGCCTCCTCGCCCAGCAGGCTGCGGTGGCGCACCAGGCGCTGCAGCAGCGCCGTCCCGTCATTGCGCAGGCTGTCCACCGCATCCAGGATGGCGCGGCGGGCGCCGGGGTCGAGCGGGATCAGGTCGTGCATGGAGCCTCGGTGCCGCCCAAGCGGCCATAAGAAGTCGGCGATCATAACTCTAGGAGGTGTTTAGGGCCGCGCCGTATAGTGCGGCAATGGCGACCGCCCTCCCTCAGCCGCACGGACGCATCCGCCTGCTGCCCACCGGCCTGGTGAACCGCATCGCCGCCGGTGAGGTGATCGAGCGGCCCGCCGCGGCGGTGAAGGAGCTGGTCGAGAATGCGTTGGATGCCGGCGCCCGTCGGATCACGGTGTCGCTGACCGGCGGCGGCATCGAGCGGATCGAGGTCGCCGACGACGGCTGCGGCATGGACGCCGCCGACCTTGCGCTAGCGGTGCAGCAGCATTGCACGAGCAAGCTGGCTGACGAGTCGCTGGTGCGTATCACCACGCTGGGCTTCCGCGGCGAGGCGCTGCCGAGCATCGGCGCGGCGGCGCGGCTGCACGTCACCTCGCGCCCGCACGGGGCGGCGCACGCGCACCTGATCCGGGTGGAGGGCGGCGTGGTACAGGACCCGCGGCCGGCGCCGGGACCGCCGGGCACGCGGGTGGTGGTGTCGGACCTGTTCTTCGCGACCCCGGCCCGGCGCAAGTTCCTCAAGCATCCCCGAACCGAAGCGGAGCATGCCGAGCAGGCCGTCCGCCGCCTGGCGATGGCAGCGCCGGGCGTCGCGTTCCGCTGCGAGCTGGACGGGCGCGCCGCCTTCGACCTACCGGCGCAGGACCGGGCCGCTCGCGTCGCCGCGCTGCTGGGACCGGACGCGGCGGCGGCGCTGCTGCCGCTGGCGGAGGAGCGCGGCGGGATGCGGATCGCCGGCTTCGCCTGCTTGCCGACCGTCAGCCGGGCGACGGCGGCAGCGCAGGGCTTCGTGGTGAATGGCCGTCCGGTGGCGGACCCGGTGCTGCGTACGGCGCTGCGCGTGGCCTACCGCGACGTGATCGCCGCCGGGCGGCATCCCGTGGCGGCGCTGTTCCTGGACCTGC
>JAABUW010008393.1_pt1 | contig 12087 bp, 14 predicted proteins | sample 5560081 | NCBI WGS metagenome assembly JAABUW01 (sample SAMN10711882, study PRJNA513363) | rock metagenome | isolation source: Antarctica rocks | place: Antarctica: Victoria Land, Knobhead sud | reverse complement strand
GAAGAGTTGCTCACCGATGTCTCACCTACCCTTTGCGAGCACTCTCCAAGAGCGCTTAGCACGACCCAATACTCCCGTCGTGCAACGCCAAATTCCACGCCCACTCCCGTACTAGCCGTACAATAACGATGGCTGCAACGCTAGACCTCGACTCTGCACATGAAGTCTCGCTGTTCGGATCCGAGCTTCCGATTGCCTGCCCGCAAGTCCGATCGAGGGTGACCCTCGTCACTTGGTGATGCCGAACGTCTTCAGATAGCAAGGTTTGCCTTCTGTGACATGCTCATGATACTTGCAGCCATCGTCATTCTGAGCGAGAAACGGCTTATCGTACGCCTGGCCTGTGCTTGCTCTTTCCCCGAACGCAATGCATATATCCCTCAAAAATTCGCAGTCGACGCTCGATGTACCGCACTTCTGGAAAGAACTGGATCTCCAAAACCAGACCGCGATATCGATGAGCAAACGACGCACGCCGCATGCAGGCATGCTATGGGGGTAGATGGTAAGGTGTGCCAGAACCGGATAAATTGGGCCTGCGGCAGTCTTGTCGAATATCGCTTGGGTAACAGCGTCTTTGAAGGGCGTACTGAGGAGCTGTTCTCCCAAGACCCAGCTATGGTACAAACGATTCCACTCCTTGTCCGGGGACCTGCCGAGGTGATCGATGACATCTTTGGCAAGGTCGTCCTCTTTGGAGCTATATATCCGTCCACTGTACAAGAAGTTCTTGAATATGGCGAAGTGCTCTGGGTCTGTTTCCTGCAGCTCGACTTGGCGAGTTTGGCCTTCTTTCCACGTTTCGTGGAGCGCAGCTTTGAAGAAGTCTGAATGCTTTGTGAGGAGATCTGTGTGGACGTCGAAAGTCTGTGAACCCACTACGACTTTGGTTGTTTTCGGGCCGCTTGCTATCTGTCAGCATCTTCGCATCTAGCTAGTATGGTGAGAACTTACTGCGGAGCGTCTTCCATCCTTCGGCGAACAAGCTGAGATCGCATTGGCGGACCTTCTTCTTCGGCCTTACGTTTCGGCATGGAGGTTGATACGGACTGGAGTGATGGGGAGCGTAAAGGAGAGTCTCATGGAACTGAATGGATAATGAACAGAGTAGGGATGCTCCAAGGATAGTATGTTTTGAGGGAGAAATTTGTGATTTTGTGTTATGGGAAAGAAAAGGTCCCACATCAAACTGTCATGAGGAATATATCTCCCAATCCCGAGTGTCGCACAAAGGCACTGTCTCGTAAGGTAAGGCAAGACAAGGCGAAGGACTGTCTTGACATCCATCTGAAGTCGTTCATGCTTAAGACATGAGCCACAGTGTCTGCCTTCTTCCTTGTGTCTTGGTCTAGGCGGACAGGCTTCGTCCCAGCTAGCGGTTTGAGGGGGCAGCACTGAGATGGCATGGTCTCGATCATACCCTGATGTTGCAAAGTGGCTATCATCCTGGTGATGCTGTTTTCAAGGTGAAAGAGCTCGTGCCTTGCGATACACTTCGTTCGAAGTCTAGTCCATCTTGGGAACGGGCCGGGAGACACCGAGCTAGCGCGTTTGGCGAGAGACTCTCCTCATCGAAGGGAAGATGTAATTGTCAGGATGTGTGGGCGCTGCTAGAAGACAGACCTCATACGTCCTTAGCCTCACTCGCCTCGCTCACCACATGCCCATTCGTCTCCTTATACACATCGTACTTGAACGTACTCCCGAAGTGGTCCGACCGCAGCTTCGACTGCCCCTTGCCATACACCTTCCCTCGAGCAGTCAGAGGTTCATAATCTTCCTTTTTCTCAGGATATATGCCACGACGGCGAAGCTCTGGAATCAGCAGCTCAACGACATCTTCAAACGTCCCTGGAGTTGTAACATAAGACAGGTTGAAGCCATCAATATCTGCCTCTCGAATCCATCTCTCCATCTCATCAGCAACGGTAGCCGGACTGCCTACACCTACCGGACCAAGACCACCGATCGCAGCCTTCTCCGCGACAACTCGCGGCGTCCACTTTGGTATCTCTTCGCTGGTCGTGGTGAAGGCGGACATCATCGAAGTGACCTTGTGCGCTTCTGTGGAGTCATCAACGGTAATGTCTCGATCGATTGGTATCTTGCTGATATCGATGCCAGTCCAGCCAGAGAACAGCACGAGACCTCCGATCGTGCTCGCATACTTCTGTGCTTCCTTGAATTTCTCAATGGCCTCCTCATCAGTCCTTCCGACGATGGGTGTGAAGGTGGCGAAGACTTTGATGGACGACGGGTCGCGGCCGGCTTCTTCGGCTGTCTTGCGAATGTTGGCAATCTTTGGCTTCAAGACTGCAGGACTATGAGCTGAAACGAAGATGGCCTCAGCATGCTTAGCTGCGAACGCGCTCCCTGCTGCGGACGTCCCTGCTTGGAAGAGGAATGGCGTCCTCTGAGGACTAGGATCGCAAATGTGTCTGGTCTCTAGGTTGAACCATTTGCCACTGCTGAACATCAGCAATTCTTACCGGCGCCGCAGATGGCCATTTCAGTGCGATTGACCAGACGACTGGACTTACTGGTGAACAATATGACGGATCTTGTCCGGATCGAAATAAACATCGTTCTCCGCATCAGCCACTATCGCATCATCGCTCCAGGACGACTCCCACAGCTTGTAGAGGATTTCCATGTACTCATCAGCTGCGTGGTATCGCTCATCATGCTAGACAGGACTGTCGACACCAATGGCCTTGAAGGCAGCCTTCTTCCAGGACGTCACGATGTTCCAGCCGATCCTTCCATCGGTCAAGTGATCTAAGGTCGAAAAGCGCTTTGCCAGTAGAAAGGGCGGCTCAAAAGATGTGGAAGCCGTGATGCCAAAGGCCAGATTCTTCGTCACAGCTGCCATGGCTGAGATCGGAATCGTCGGGTCGGTCATTGGCCATTGTGCTGCTCTCCGGATGCAATCGTCCAGCTTCGATTCATACTGTAGTACGCAAGGTAAGTAAGAATCCTTTCAACAGCTGAGCTTATCGATTACAGTATCGTAGCCTCCATACGTGTCCGCCAGGAACAAGGCATTGATGTCGCCTTTCTCCAACAAGTTGGCCAAATCAATCCAGTATTGGAGTTTTCTCTTCTTTGTACTCTGGCTGAAGAGAGATGTTAGCCTCGTTCGAACCAGAAGACGTAGTCGACAACATACTCTTTTGGATTCTTCCACTGTCCTGGAGAAAGGTGACCAATCGCTGATGCTGTCAGCTGTTGCAGAATGCTAGCTGAGACTCGATATACTGGACATGTCGAAGGCATTCAAAAGAATATGTTTCTTCGGTGTATCACCGCCATTTGAGCCTTCCGCCATGTTGATCTGACAATGCTACGGAGCTGCGCCTTTTGGGTTGTTGAGATTCTGTCCCACTTAAACTGATATGTAAGTTTGCGGTTCGACAGCCTGCTGTTAATTGATATATCGAGCGGATAGTAGATCTATTGAAGATTGCCAACGTGGGGCGGTTACAGCTGAGGTACATGTAGTTTCATCAGCGACCACCCGAACAGATTACTGCAGACTCCCGCATCTATGAAGTCAGGGCGTGTCCTTCTCGGGAAACTGCTTCCTTGTTTGATCGTTCTCATCGACCGCCATATCCGTGCAGATCTCTTGCAATCGACTTCGCCGACCTCGAAATCCGACGAGGATTGCGTGCTCTGCTTGCGGGATCGCGAAGAGACCAAGAAGAGCTCAAGAAATGGCACAATCGCGACACTGTGGATCAGCATGGCAAAGATGTGGCATTTGGACCAGTTGATGAGCCAGCTACCAGATGACTTGCGAGTCATGTTATTCCCGCTAGAGAGGACCATCTATCAATCGTTGACAGTGGAGCCCTGGAAGCGATGTTCCGGAATACCTACATAACGTGCGGAGGTCAACATCAGACATTCCCCGTTTCCATTTGAGACCTTTCTACAGTCCATGTTACCGACAGCTACCATGGACATCGAACCCAAGAACGAAGCTGCAACTGTAGTGAGAGATGCGGGCACTCCATCGCCTCCGTCGAGCGAGAATGAGATTGAAAGTCGATAGGCTTTCCTCACCAGCTTCACGCAAGATGAGAACCAGGCCATCATGCGAAAAGTCGATCGTAGATTCTTGTTGTTGATCGGCATCCTATACATGACCAAGAACGTAGGTATCTATCCGCTCTTTCTCATGAACTCGCTAATATTTGGTCCCAGATCGACTATCAGAATGCCGCGAACGTCAAAGTCATCCAGGTCGACACTCCAGACAACATTCTGACGGAGCTGGGTATGACCACCGACCAGTACAACTGGGTTCAGAGCATCTACTTCGTAGGCGTTGACCATTTGGCGATACATGAGACCTCCAGCTAAACATACTGGGACAGATTGCTTATATCGTCTTCGAGGTTCCTTCGAATCTGCTGCTCAAGAAGATCACTCCCCACGTATGGCAATCACGGATTATCGTCTCCTGGGGGATTGTGCTCGCATGCCACGCGGCGGTGCAGAGTAAAGAATCGTACTACGCTCTTCGGTTCCTGCTCGGGATGATGGAAGCTGGGCTGTAAGTTCGTTCCGGGTCTCTCTTCAAAACCATCTCGCTGACGATGCGCTGCTTTACAGCTTTCCTGGTCTTGCGGCGCAGCTTTGCTCATGGTATCGTAGCGACGAGATGGGCAAGCCTATCATGTGGATGTTCGGCTTCCAGAACTGCGCAGGCGTAGTCGGCTCCTTGATTGCGTATGGCGTATCTTACATGAACGGCCTGCAAGGCTTGAGTGGCTGGAGATGGTAAGAATGGTGTTGTCGGCATGTTGACATCCAGACTGACGTCCGTAGGGTCTACCTTCTCAAAGGTATCGCCACCGTCCTCCTCGGGATCGCGACCTTCTTCCTACTCCCTGACTACCCGAAGTCGCCACGATCGTCAAAATGGCTCACTCCACGCGAGCAAGACTACCTAGAAGCCAGACTGTCCGAGAACGCTCCGCTCACCCACGAAGGCGCCTTCTCAAAGAAAGAAATCATGGCCTCCCTCTCAGACCCACGCACCTACGCCTTCATGTTCAACCAGCTCCTGGTCAACCTCGCTGGCTACGGTCTGCAATGGTACCTCCCGACCGTTACCTACGAGCTCGGATTCGCGGCCCTCCCTCGAAATCAACTTCTTAATATTCCTCCAGCGGCAGCATCAGTCATCGCAATCATTATCGCTGGAAATCTGCTGACGCGGGCCTACGTGACACGACCAGCGTTCACACAGCCGATTATGGCGGGCATGGTGGTCATGTTCATCCTCTTCTTCACGATTGACAGTCGTGGAGGGATATACGCTGCATGCGTTCTGGGTACCATGTTTTATTCGGTGTACTTCATTCCGTTCTGGGCGTGGAGATCTTCGTCGTTGACGGGCATGACTGGGACGGCGTTCACGCTCGCTTTTCAAAGCTGTGTTGGGCAAGTGGGTGGTGTGATTGGGCCGCAGCTATTTCGGGAGCAGTTTGCGAAGGACGGGTATAAGACATCGTTTGGGATTTGCGCGGCTGCTGTTATTGTCGGATGGTATGTGATATCGATAATACGCGATTGTCGTATAAGTACTGACTGCTGGCAGGGGTTTCAACCTCTGGACTTGGTGGCTGACAAGGAACATCGAATGGGATGTGCGTCGCATCCGAAGGCTGAGGATGAAGTCGGAGAAGGATGGGGAGGTGTTTGGTGAAGATGACGTGCAAGTCTTTGATGAGAGAAATTTCTACTCAGGACTGCAAAAGAAGACGGACGAAAAAATATGAGTTTCAGAAGAAAGCTCAACGCTATGAAGGTGACAGCATCATACACATCATCGATAGCCAACGCTATGCATCGTGCTCAAAGTCAAACAGCAAATCCCAACAACCATCATGCAATGCAGCCATTCCGTCCCATACCATCCCATCCCATCCAAGAGTCGTACGAGACTGATGCGAATGCCATCAAAAGCCAACTCCAGAATAACACCGTTCCGTTGCCCCCCTTACCAACACCGCGCCAGCCGTAGCCCGTAGACACGAAAGTCAAACATCGACAAGAGATGCGCTCGGGTTGCATTATGATGCCTTGTGCGCCCTGACAGCCTGCGAGCCAACGCTGCCTACACGTCCACTCGTCTTCCGCACGCTCGTCTTGCCTTCGGTGCTGCGTCGGATCGGTGACGAGCGCTTGCCAATGCTCAGACTGCTCATGCCGTTGCCGCTCTTTTGCACGCTGGGAGTCTTTGGCCGCGAAGGACTCACGAGACTATCGGCCATGAGCTCCTCAACGATCGCAGGGCGGTTCTCGTTGTCGCTGTTCTCGGCGGAGGTAAGGCCATCCCATTTGGTCGTGGTGGTGGTAGTGGTCGTGCAGCTGATGGCTCGCCGCTTGCCACTGCGGCTAACCGGCGATTGGCTTGCTTTGCGACCAAGAGTGCGCAAGGTGGCGTCTGCTTCCTCGTCTTTGATCGTTGAGCGCTGCATGCTTATGATCTCTGTATCGGGCTTGATGTCGAAGGGCTGGTTTTCCGTCATGACTCGTCGTGCGCCAAAGATCTTGTTCGTCTTGCGTGGCTGGCCTGGCGTTGGCGCTGGCAGATTCTCGTCTGCAACTCCAAGAGTTGCTTTGGTGTCATCGGAAGTATAGCCTGCGGTTGAAGTCGCCGCTTGCTCGTTGTTCGTGATCTCGCCAAGTGCCGCTCTCCGTGGGCTGCTGATGCGACGGTCACCGTGTGGAGGAGTGAAAGTCTGGCCGTTGCTTGCAAGTCGCCGGCTGCTCGATTGGTGGGTTCTTGTTGGTGTGGTTGGCTGCATAGAAGCCATGATCTTCTCCTTGAGCGTATCTTCGTACCACCACTCCCTAAAGGTGCCTTGATTGAGATGTAGCCAATGCTGCTGAGGGCCAACGACCATGCCAGGCCTCATGAAACGCATAAATGCGATGACCTCGTTGGCAGTGAAGCCATTCCTGTAAATGAGATAGGCGCCAATTAGACAGCCAGTGCGACCAAGTCCTGCCTTGCAGTGAACTGCGATGCCTCTCCGCTTCGCAATTGTGTTGTGGGCCAGGTTGACAAACTTTCGTACAAGATTCAACGGTGGGCACGTCCCGTCATCAAAAATCATGTCCAAATGCTTGATGCCGAGCGCGGTGAAATAGGATGGTGAGTACAACTCGGAATTCAGTCGCACGACCAGGCCGATGCCTCTCTCCGAGAAATGTGTGAGTACGTTCTTGAATGGTGTTGGCAAGCTCTTGTCGCGATCAACCGCAGCCACTGATCGCGGGAGTGATGTATAGGCTGGATCGGTAGACGTGATGATATGTGTCGGTTGATGCTGAGGCGACGCGAAGGCCAGAAAGCTGGGTGAGATCCAGTTGAAGTCGCCCATATCCACGCGCTCGTATCTTTCGTACTCCTCCAAGCAGAAGTCTTTCAGACCAACCAGACCTTCCTCCTTCGCCTTCCACACACCGTATACAACATCCTGGATCGTCAGCGAGTAATCGGCCTGACTGTAGCCCGCGTCACGGAATGGCATGCATGGTGGGTCCATTTGCGCAATCGGAGCCAGCGCAAGATGTGGTGGCCAATGCTGGATCAACACCATGTATACGGCCAAGATGCAAGCAGCATTCGCGCGACCTGAAATCACCATTAGTCTAGTTCATCATACTTCATCGTTACTGTGGCGACAAGATATACTCACTTCTCGAATCAGCATTGCTCCAAAGTACTACCGGCCTGTTCTCGTTCTCGGGATGTCCCAACACATCGTGCAGCTGCACTGCGAATCTGTACAGATGCCCGATGTGGAGTGGACCGAAGTCTGCATGGAACGCATTGTATAGCAGAGTTCTGTCGATGCAGAAATAGAATGGGGCGGCTTTCGGGCCCTCGAGTACTGCTTGTGGGCCTGACTGAGCTCTTGATGATCGCTTGCTTGGTGATCGACGTTCTGGCTTGCTCGGGTATGGGAAGGGTGTGTTCTCATCTGGGGCATGAGTGTATGATGCCAAATAGAGGCGGTCTGAGTAGTGGAGGATATGCATATTAGCAATATTTCCTGCGAGCGATTGACCATGCGGCATGGTCGTAGAATGCTGCGCTGTGGTACCTTGAATGTACTCGATGACCTGCCCGTAGCTCGCCACGGCAGGATCCCCCGGCTGCTGCTGCGAAATGGTGGAAGGCATCGCTCTCCTCAGGTGCTGTCGAGTAAAACACCCTCGTCGCTGGCTGCTCTGATAATGATGCTGGTCGGGAATGCGCAAGTGGTCGTGTGCTCAAGTAGTATGCGGCAGCGGCAGTCGCAAATGATGTGGTTCTCGCTCACGATGCGAAAGGATAGGAACTGTCAGCACAACTGTGAGCGCATTATTGATATGAAGGACTTTGGAGAACCGAGTGCAGTAGTCTGGAGAGGATGCATATGCAGGTACGAAGTCTTGAAGTCTGAATTGTTGTGATGTTTGTTGCTAAGCTGCCGAATTCAACTATCGAGCTAGCTGGATTAGCTCCTGCCGTTGCTGGGGCACTTGCCACTTTTCCCGGCAGCCGGACCCTAACCCTAAACACAAGCGGCCGAACGTAGCTTATACCGAGGTCGAGCTTGAATGGCCCGAGCTCAGAGCGTCGCAGGCTCTGAGCTTGGACGATTTTAAGAGGTATGAGGAGCTCTGCTATAGTGAACTGAAGAAAGGCTCTATTCGTAGCTACGATAGGCCTAGAGTTGATAGCAATGGTAGTCCCGTTCGATATAGGCACTCTATATAGTACTAGCGAGCTATATACGACTACGGGTATTAGGATAACCGATTTTGTTAAGAGTCGACGCTATAGACCATACTCGGAGTAGCGCGCTTCGCACAAGAGGCGATGCTACAAGACAGGTTGTTCTCCGCGACCCCGTCAAGTTCATCAGAAGCAGACAACAACAACGTATCGGGGAGACATCTGCTTGCTCGACTTCGGACGACCGTGGTGGATACGAACTCGGCCATTTCTCGCTCCTTCCGAACGCACCGAGATGATACGCCGTGGCAAAGCAGAAGGATGGCTGCGTCTGCCACCGGACGCCTTCATTCCCTGGACAGTCCTCAACGATGTTAATTTCCATCGCACAATGCCTGGCGAGCTACCAGGTCGAGGAGGTGCTCTTCTGGCCAGTGAAGCTCTTAATGCCGGCCGGGACGAGTCAAATGTCCTCCTTACTGTCCCGAAAGACCTGGTTCTCTCGCTCGAGCGATGTCAAGAACAGGCAAGATACGATAGAGACTACCGAGGAGTGCTCGACAGCTTGGGTGACTTCGGCAAGGTAGGTCCCGTGAGGTGCAGGAACGTTGTAATTTCGATGCACGTTCATGTGTTCTCTCTATCAGCTTCCGGCTGATGATCATGCCAGACACCACGGGGAGCCATCCTTACATTTCTTCTCGTGCAAGCTTCTATGTCATCTCCCCAGTTGTCCGAATATGTGAGCGTCCACACTCCTTTTTCTATGTGAGTTAAGCCTCTTCCCTTTCGAACGAGTTATGACTCGTATCCATGGGTGCCCCTAGGCCTCTCAGAAGCGGTCACTGAAGTTTGCTCAGCTATCTCAAGTCCCTCCCTTTAGAAGAACTACCCACTTTCTGGAGATCAGAAGAACTCCAGCTACTCATCGGCACAACGCTGGCCCCAGCCATTTCCTCGAAACTCAAAAGCCTACGAAGAGAGTATGATCTTCTCTGCTCGAGCGCAGCGAACACACGTTGGTACCGCGCTGTGCAAGATCACCTTGACTTCGACGACTGGATACAAGTGGATGCAATGTACCGCTCTCGTGCTCTCGATTTCCCGGCTATAGGTCATTGCATGGTGCCGTGTGTTGACCTCGCAAACCATGCAGCGGGTGAGGCCACTGTAGCCGTCTACGAAAAGGACCAAGATGGCAATGCTGTCCTACTATTACGGGACGGTAAAAGCGTAGGTGAGAACGACGAAGTCACGATAACATACGGCGACGAGAAAGGCGCATGCGAAATGCTGTTCTCCTACGGCTTCTTGGACGACAATATGACCTCAGCAGAATCGCTGTTTCTCTCTCTGAACATCCCAGCCACGGACTCTTTGCGCACAGCGAAAATGGCGTTCGCCGAGACAGCTCCCGGCTTCAAGCTCATAGCCGTTGAGGACGAAAAAGTCGATTGGACAGGCGACTTCATCTGGCTACTGTGCCTAAGCGAGGATGACGGACTCCGCTTCGAGCTCGCAAGAACCGTACACGGCAACGTTGAGATGGACGCCTTCTTCCAAGATCGGCGTCTTACGGGAGGGGCCGCTGAGCTGTATAGCCTTCTTGGCGAGAGTGAGCTCTGGGATCTGTACCGCTTGCGGGCGATCACTCTACTGCAGCAGCGCGTTTTTGAGCAGTTGCAGGTGCTTTATACGACGCAGGATGACATGGAGGCGGTACAGCACGGTGATGACTTGGAAGTGCGCGAGAGGCAGTATGAGCTCGCTATGAGGCTGCGGAGTCTCGAATTTGACTTGATGAATCAAGCGTACGAATCGTTTGAGCAGCAGGTACGTTCAAGTCTCGCGTTGTCTACTGGAGAAGGCGGATCCAGGAGACTGCCAGTGGCCATAAGCAGACTGCCAGCAGCCACAATTGGAATGATCCCTGCTCTCGACTTTCAAACTTCTGGCAGTGGTCTAGGCCGTCGAGCTATTGCTGACGTTAATGACAGAAGTTAGAGTTCGCTCAAAGTCCTGTAGTCGCCCGCTACCTCCAGGAGGTCAACCAAGAAACGTCGACCACGGGAACACACAGCACAGAAATAGATATCGATGAACAACAGGACGACTTTTCGTGATCGACAAGCAGCTCCGCAACGGCACACATACCGGTAGGTCACGATCTCCGCGCGTTCGACCTACCCCGGAAAGCTTGACTTCCTTTGACATGTCTGTCAAGGTCAGAGTTCACAGCTACAGCACCCTCATCGCTCGTGACCAAGCTGAAATAGCAGCACACGCCATCTACTATTCTGCACTAGGATCCTTCCGCGAGCGGGGAGCCTATGATGAATCTAGCTGGCGATCAAAACCACCTCGCAAAAAGACTGGCGCCACCCCAGACATCAGTGTAACAATTAGGGTAGCTCTGGAATAGATGTGCTTCTCAATTGCGCAGGCTCTCACCACATGAGGGTGAGGGACATACGCAAGCATGGTACAGCTTTTGATAGGTCAACGAGAGGCGCCGCGCCACTTTATACTGGACGGTGCTGTCTCACATCAAGAAGGTAGCTTGCCGCATGGCATGGAGTCGTTCGGGCCACTCCAAGTAGTGAAGTCCTCGGAGTGACAAATTGTAGAAAACGAATGCAGCCTGCACCAATGACGCGAGGCCCCCGCTATGGCCTCGACGACGACGACGGTTCATGCTGCCAGGAGCGAGCTCCGCTTGATTGTCGTCCATCGCTGTTGGGAAGGACGAGAAGTGGTGAGAAGTTCTTCATGCTCTTTATCCCTTCTCGCTCGCATGGATAAAGATCCTCCTTGGATGACCCGAGAGTTGCGCGGAACCCATTCTGTTGCAGGCACACAGAAACTCTAGCGAGCCCAGCTCGGTGGACAGGAGAGTTCAACGCTACTCATTCGTCGCCCAAAGAGCTCCGAACGAAAGGCGGCCGATCTCGCCACTTCCGGCAGCCATCTCACAAGCATAAATTGCCGTTGGCCAATCGTATCCGAGCACGATATGCCAGATGAAGTGTAGTCCTCCGCGAATTGATCGTGTGAGGTCGCGAGCACGTTAACGCTGCACTTCGAAGCAGTTGTTTCGACCCAAGATCCTCCCCAGACGACGGAACGGGTCAGGAACCTGCGTTTTCTTGGGTCCTCTACTTCCAACGTGGTTTGTGGTTTGCTTTTTCATAAGCGAAAGCTTCTGCAGCCTGTCTTTGGATCGACGACCGTGTTGTTGGACTGCCAATAGTTTGGCACTTCCCGTTGGATGACGACTGGGCCTTTTCCCCACATATCTCCAGACCGTGCTCAGAGTCAAATCGGCTTTACCTTTGGTAACG
>JAABUW010008390.1_pt1 | contig 12089 bp, 19 predicted proteins | sample 5560081 | NCBI WGS metagenome assembly JAABUW01 (sample SAMN10711882, study PRJNA513363) | rock metagenome | isolation source: Antarctica rocks | place: Antarctica: Victoria Land, Knobhead sud | reverse complement strand
TGTTGTAATCTTGTAGGAAGTGCCTTGCCACTTGCATTCATTAAAGAGAAGTTCCATGCTCAACACTTATCTGATTTGTAGGTGATTTGAACTTGATCAAGGTGCCTTCAGACTTGTCTGACAACCAGGTTCTGTTCTTGTCAGACATCTTGGCAACAGGCTGGCATGCAACAGAGCTGGGCAATGTTCATGATGGCGACTCAGTGGCCATCTGGGGCTGTGGCCCAGGTCAGTCTTTCTGGCCTTTGAGTGTCTTGGTGCACTTGTATTGCATCACATTCCCATGGGTGTCTTCCCACACAGCGCTGGTTCCATAGCTGCTGCACAGCAGCTGTGTCCAATCATCCAGCCATGTAGCTTGATAATACAATATGCAGTATCTGCTGGATGAAGACTTCTTTGTTTGTTTTGTTGCTGCAATGATGTTCCTCTTGTAGTACATTAGGTCCCCACTTGTGCATACAGTGTGATCATTTTGTTTGTTGGATTAACCTTTGGCAGCGATGATGGCCTGTACAACTTGTGTAGCTGATTGCCTCTGTGAATCTGCAGTTGGCATCCTGGCGGCTCAATGTGCTCACATTCGTGGCGCTAAGCAGATCATCATGATCGACAACCAGCAATACCGGTTGGACTTTGCCAAGTCAAAGCTGCCATACTTGGAATTGCTCAACTTTGATGACACTAAGGATGTGGTCAAGTCCTTGAAGGAGATGACTGGCTATGGACCCGATGTGTGCATTGAAGCTGTGGGCTTCCACTACACCAAGACCTTGGCAGACAAGATTCAGATGGCACTGATGCTGGAGACTGACCCAGCTTCCATGTTGAATGAGATGATCTTGGCCTGCAAGAAGCGGGGCAGGCTCTCCATTGTGAGTGCTTCTCAGCTGTATGTCTTTGCAAGGATTGTTGTGGGTTCTGGTATGCCGAGTCTGCTTCACACCTGTCTGTAGAGTTATGTTCAAATGTGCCTGATGTTGCCCAAGCAGTGCTGTTTTGATGCCTTGATATGGCTCTAAACAGATTGTATTGTTGCTGCAGGTTGGTGTTTATGCTGCCACTGTCAATGGGCTGAACATTGGTGCTTTCATGGAGAAGGGTCTGTCGATGGCTGCTGGACAAACTCCAGTGCAGGCATACTGGTTCAAGCTTTTGGACTTGATCAAGGAGGGCAAGCTGACACCAGAGATGGTCATTACTCATGAGCTGCCCCTGACAGAGGCTGCACATGGATACAAGATCTTCAACGAAAAGACTGACAACTGCGTGAAGGTTGTCCTGAAGCCAGGAATGACTGCCTAGACCAATTTGCAAGTAGTGCCGAAAAGACTGACAACTGCGTGAAGGTTGTCCTGAAGCCAGGAATGACTGCCTAGACCAATTTGCAAGTAGTGCTTCAGCCATCTCAGTGTTAGAAGTCTTTTTGTTCGTGTGATCTGTCACAATTTTGTGTGCCAATCTTGTGTTGGCTGCAAGTACTGCTTTTGTGCTGTTCCTTGCCGCTACAAGCAAACATCTTGCGTGTATGCTGTCAAAATATGGTAGCAGCTTCTAAAAACTGCCAATTTTATTGCAACAAAAGGGTTCATGGTGAACGTTATAGCTCTGGTGATTCCTTGATGTAAGTGTGCCAGCTTGTCTTCACATTGCTATGGCAGAAAGCATATAGGCGTGATATGGCATTGCATATCTCTCCCGATGGCTATGCACAAGCTCTGTGTGCTGCACCAGTCAATGTATCCTCCATGGGCAAGTGCGCATTGCACATGATGGTTTGGTGGTACGCAGTCCTGAGTCCTGCTGCTGTGCCTATATATATATATATATTTGCTTACACCGTGACCTGACTTGGTGCTCAAGCTCAGACGTTTATAATTCAGCTTTCAGCAATATTGCTTGGTCAGGCAAACGGCTAGGAGCACCTTGCTGTTGCATGACAATGCACTTCGTGCCTACGTATGAAACGCATGTTTTGTCGATTAATGTCGTATATTTTACAGGGCTTGAATGCATGTTGTTGTGTAAGAGCTTGTCAAAGTCCAGCTCCTGCTCACAATCTCTCGCCAGTGCAAAATTGCGAAGTGCTTTTTCGGATACAAAAAAGACTCTGTACAGTACGTCTCGCGCATACGTGTGCATTGAAAATGTCGGCTGCTCCTCTACAAGGCGATGGGGAATCGTCCTACAAGGCGATGGGTTCGGAGCGCAGCTTCAATGAGTCATTTTGGCGCAATACACATGGTTACCACATGTTACACGTGTCGTATCCCGCTGATGCATGTGAATAGCTTCCCCGCCGCTGCACAAAACGCATGAGGGGTCACGTTGCTGTAACACGTGGAAGCCGTCTAAAAGTCTGTAGTACATTATGCCCAGCGCAAAAGACATCCTCGTCACCAAAAATGACACATGCGCCCTTGCGAAAGCTCTCGTGAATCCATGTGCAAACGGACTCAAAGAATGACTTTGGCGGGCAGATGAGGCATGCATATGCATACTACCTTTATGTACAGCTAGAAACTAAATCAGACTAGCCACCGTAAGCCCACTCCCAAAACAAAAGACCCAGCCTTGTCTGCGAATTTGCCGATCCGCATGCAGTCCCAACATCCTCTGAGGCCACTCGGGCAGGCAGCTCCTGCTTCTGAGGCGATGGAAGCAACCCCTGCCAACGCGGCTGCACGGACAAGTCAGGGCTTCTTGTCAGGCATCGGCAGAAGCGCGTTCACGGCAGTGCCTCCAACGACTGGGCTGTATCCAGACTTAGCCCTCTTTAGCCAGTTCAATCAGCTGTTCCCAGGAGGTGGCACGGGAGGGATAGATCCCTCCGTGCTGAGCTTACTTGGACAGCAGCAGCAACAACAGCAGCAGCAGCAGCAGCAACAGCAGGCGTCTGCGGGTCAGACTGACCCAGGACGGGCAGCTGGCGCTCGAGGCAAAGCCAAGGCTGGTGATAACAAGACCTCATCCGCATACGCCTCCAGGCACCAGGCCGCAGAGCAAAGGCGAAGAACTCGCATCAACGACAGGTATCCCGTCGAACGCGCGGGTGTTCGTGGAGGGACAAACGTGCTGCTGCCTCATTTACCAGCTTACTCTGTCTTGCAGGCTCGACCGATTGCGACAAGTTGTGCCTCACGCCGAGAGGGCTAACACTGCAGCTTTTTTGGAGGAGGTTATCAACTACATTCAAAAGCTTCAGCACAGGATACAGGAGCTGGAATCAGGTCTGCCAGCGTCAGACAAGACACTCCAGCTGCCTGTGGCTTCTGTTGATGCTGGGACAGCAGGCACACGCAGCACATCACCCCAAGGTGCCACAGCAGAGCCAGATGTCTTGCTGAGTGGGAGTTTCAGTGCACTGCCAGAAAGCAGTGCAGCTGGTCAGCAAGCAAGCGTGCAACGAGAGAAGCGATCCAGAGATGATATGCTAGCTTCTGTTGCTAATGGCGCAAAGATAGGGCAGGATCTCACAGAAGCTTCACTGCCAGTCAACCCAGGCAAGGACGCTCTGGAAATAGCAGAAAAGCGCCTAAAGCTGGGAGACACTGGCAGTATTGCTGCTCTGCTGTCATAAGGTTCCTTTGGCTGTTTTTACTTTGCTGCAAGATCTGCGTCTGGTGATGTACAAAAGGCTCTGTGTTGTGGTCAGATGTGACGTTTTTGTGCTGCATAGCCCCTTTGGCCCATTGTCTTAGTTCTGATTTTAAAAACAGCTTCCTAAGCTTGCACTAGCAAACAAGCTGGACAAAGTGAAGGGATCAGTGGACGTGCACTATTTGCTTCTTTCATGGCAGGGGTTATGTTAGCTTTTGTTACTGCCACTACATGCCAGTGTGTTTCGTGATGTCTGATTTGACTTGCAAGGCGCAAAGTGCCTAAGGCAACCACATGGCATTAGTGCCTAAGCCAACCACATGTCATTGATGCAAAGTTCAGTCACAGGCCTCCACAGACAAACGTAGGAATAGTAAATGTTGTCTTGCTGGTATTTCTTGAAATGCACCATTTCATCATAATAGTGGCTGATCTTGAGTGCAAGTCTGACTTTCAACTTGCGGCCAGTGCTTTTCTGCATTCTTTTGTGCCATAAGTGTGGATGTTTTACAAGCTGATCAGACTCTATGACACAGGAGACAAACAACACTTGGTTGGCTATGAATATGGCCCAAATCGAAACTTCAATTGGCAGTAAATGACAGTCAGTCCCGCTGTGCAAACATATGTGTGCCTGCAAGCCTTTGCATGTTAGCCAGCAAGCATGCGTTGCAACTGCTGTGAGATTGTGCCATTGATCCTTTGCATAGCTTGCTCAAATCTCTGTCCATGCATCTGTATGGCCTGCTGCATTTTCTCCTTAGCAAAAGTACTTAGCTTAAGCTGGTTGACCACATCATGCTCCTGTAAATGCTGCCGCCTGCACCAATAACCGAATGTTGCAGTAACATGAAACAAAGACACATTGCCACATACAAAGCAGGCGGCACATGGCTAATGCACAGTTGGGACAGGTGCCTCCGCTCACGATTAGACAGAAGTACCAACACAGGTCAGAGACTTCCTTGTGCAGACAGACTTCCCAGTCTAAGTCATGATGAAGCTTATTTGTTAACGCACTGACCTACCTCTTGATCTCAGCTTCAGCTTCCTCAGAGGCAGCAGTAGCTGCTGTTACTTCATTGTCTACCTCAGACCTGAGCGTTGTATAATACTCAGCGCCCAGAGAATGCCCATCAGCCGCGTCCGCGCCCTCAATCTGCACACAAGCATACCAAGGTGCCTGCAAACCAGCTGAGCAATGCAGGTGTCATCATATAGAACAGATTGTAAATGACAGGCTATGGCCACAAATGACATGCTGGCATTGCAGTCAAGCTCAAACGCCATCTAGTGACACAAGAAGGCAGATGTGCAGTTTCACATGAGATGATGATGCGCCCCATCAAAATGGCACGCAGCACTGATTCAAGAGTAGGGTGTAGATCTCTGAGGAGATAGAAGGCTGGGGCTGCTCATGCATCAGTGATGACAGCAAGCATAGCTGCAGAATATATGTAAACAATGTATCAAAAGGTCTCACCTCAAACCAGACTGATGTTAAATGGGCTGCGATTGGATCGAGCCTGTCCAAAATGGGTGTCACAGGCAAAGTCAGCACATTACACAGGGCAAGTGCTGACAGTTTGCGTGCTGCAGGTGTTCCGATGGAGTCAAACTTGTCCAGCCATCTATCCAGGAACGCAAGCAGTAACTGCTCTCCTGTGGCAGAGCTCATCCCACTTCCCAAGTGGTCTAGCTGAGGACCAGTAGCCTCACAAAATTGGAGAAACCATTGTGGCATCTGTAGCAGGGTCCGTGCATATACAGTGACTGCATCTGCAAGCAAGGTGAAACATCCCTGCTGATGTTGTTTCTGAACAAAGCAATGCTGCGTGATGATCGGTACAGTTGCGCTGCATCTGGGCAATCAGGCGACACAGCTTGCAGCGAACTAGTACATCAATCATCACTCTGGCACACACGACTGCCTATCGCACTCACTGTCAACTATGGACATGATGCAAGTTTCTTGTCAGCCTTTACTATGTAGCATGTGCAGACAAGCTGCACAACATACTGGACACAGAATTCAGCCCATGATGCATTGCCATTGTCCTGACTGCCTAACCTACTTGAGACAGTGAGGCTGGATTCCTTGTCACCAAGGACCATGACTAGCAGCCGCTGCAGCGCTGGCTGTAGTAGTGACGGACCTTCGGTTGGGAAACACTGCAGGATGATCTCTAAAGTTGTGAAGAGGAGCAGCATGCCTCTGTCGTTGACATTGCCTGCAAACCATGGCTGGCGTTACCACCAGGCAGCAGCAAGTATCTTTGACTGCCAGACAAGTTTGCAAGCTGTCAAAAAGCATTATGTTTACAAATCTATAGTGTTGGCGGCTCTGTCAGGCAACATGTCTCGAATGCTTGCTTGTTGACGGCACGTACCATGCTCTGTGATGCAACACAGAAGTTGATGCACTTGTTGCAGACACCCTGCAATCCTTGTTCAGGTTTCCCATCAGCATGTTGGTTTGCATATTCCAGTGGCAACAGCTGCATCTTCACATGCAGCTGTCTTACTCATGCAGCAGTGAGTGCTGAAGCAGGGATTACCTATCAAGGCTTGTAAGCTGCGGACAACAGCACCACCATAATGTTGGAGGAAGGAGGCTCTGCCCAGCAGAACACAGCTGGTGATGATCTGGCATGCCATCTGCACATGCTCTGCAGTGCAGGGTGCAACCAGTCAGCACACAGCGCCCCTCACAAACTTCAACATTTGCTTGCTTGCAATCCTGCGTGGCTTAACCTCAGACGCACAGCAATCCACAAGATCTGTGTTGACAACACCAGTGACCAAAAAGGGATGAGTGGATAGCATGGACACAGCATGTGGTTCTGAGCAGGACGCAACACCTGAAAATCACAGATAACTGCATACCCAGAGTAGCTGCGTACCTTGAACAGCAAAGCATACCTTAGTGGCAAAGGAAACAAGGGAAAAGACTACACTTCTTTTGCGCCAAGTTGATGAGAAGCCAAGTACTATACCGGGCTGCCCAGGTGGTAAAGCGTGCACTCAGTGGTGGCAAAGACGGTACCAGGTAGCAAAGCATGGTGTGCAGAAGCAGTGTGCATCATCAATCAAAAAGCTGAATGTATCTTGACCTGTGGAGCGTTCCATGACAGTTGCTAGGTTAGAGAAGAGGTCCAGCAGGGAAGCATGCAGCGCAGGGGCATTGCGCAGGGCAATGAGCCACAGCTGCAGCCCATCCTCCAGTAGGTTCAACTCATCAGGCTGTAACAACAATCGCAGCGTCAGTATGGTCAGTGACAGCTTGTGTAGGGCATGCAGAGCCTGATGTTGACATTTTCCGCATGAAAACAGATTGTGTTGAGATGCTACAGTCTACAATTATCACAGTGCAAGAGGGTATGGCTCCAGGTGCAACAGTCCTGAGAAGTACTTTCCAAAGTGGGAACGCTCGATGCTAGTCCCAGGGGACTTCTGAGTTCAAACATACACCATGATATGGGCGTTTGTCTCAAAATAGTGACATCCTGCTTTCAAACAGTCCCCTGTAGGAGGGCTTATCCCCAACAGCAGACCCTAGCTTACAAATCGTCACAAGCTGCTTGGTACCTGATCTATGGAAGTGCATTGCTGCAGAATGGGGATTAGGAGGGTGTAGGAGGCTGGGGAGTCCATGCCCAGGGCATTCACCAGCCGCTGCAGCGCTAGCAGCACCTGCATGCATCATCAACATGCATCATCAACATGCCCTGGACCATGTGCTGCGCACACAGACTAGTTTGACCTCCATGAAAGTGAACTCTTTATGTCGCTGCAGGCAGAAAATATGGTCAGCCCTGCAGCAAGTCAGCCGCAGGCACTTGCATACAACATGCAAAGATTGTTGAGATACAGCTGGAACTCTGGCCTGATGACATGCAAATAAGAGATGTTGTTGCAGTGCATGTCTGCAGCTGCTTTGCTTGACGAAGCACTTTGCCGTGGATGTGGCTTGATACCAGCTGTGAATTGGGTGGATGTGACATGAATTGACCTCAGTTGTCAGTCAGGGTGTGTGAAACCAACCTGAATCCTGAGTAAGCTTTGACCTTCAGCGTCCTGCCAGATCTCTGGCAGGAGTCGCAGCAGGCCCTCAGCAAATGGTTTCACGCTGTCGCCTAGGCGGTCAATTATGAGGTTCATTAACCCAAAAATCTGCAACAGCACATGTGCAATTACTATCAAGCTTCACAGCTGACATTGACCAATGCCAAAGATATACACAAACAGGCTTCAAACATAGGTTTAGCCATGGGCGCATCGTCTGTTCTGCTGCATGCATGGATGATTTGCCAAGACTATTAGGTTCATTTTGTTGACAGATGAGTTCAGCAACGGGACAAAACATCCAGGCAGAAAACCTGCAGCATCTCACAACACGTGCGATTCAGAGGATATGCACACCCATGGTATCTGCAATGCTGTGTGGCACGTGGTCACCTGGAGCTGGCTGTCAAAGTCTACAGCAGACTGCATGAAGTTGGCTAGTAGCTGGAAGCACGGACCCACTAGGTCCAGAAACTGATCTTCCCGGAATTCCCTGCACCACAACAGCAACACTCTCAGAACAGCATGTGAAATAGACTGTTGGCTTTGGTAACCACAATGCAATGCTTCAGAGTTGCAGGCCTGAACATCATGAAGTTTAGCTGCAAGCTGGAGGTCAGCAGTCATTGCAGCAGCAGCATCTGGGCAACAGCGCTCATCCATTTGACCAGTTTTTTCAAAGTGTCAGACAGCTCATCAGCCCTTCATCAGAAGATGGTGTGGCTGACAGTTCTGGACCAAACAGGCCAACAGCAAACAGAGAGTACGCAATCTGGGGGGATGCACATTCGCGAGCAGCCATGAAACTGACCAGTCATCTATGAGAGCATGCAGGCTGGCGACAGCTGCAAGCTGCATGGCAGGATCAGGATCTGCCAGTAGGGATAGGAGCGCTCGATAGGCCAAAGGCCTGTCCTCCCCTTTCAGTTTGCCCACCCACTGGCCTACCAGCAGGCCCGCCCTTCGTCTCAAAGGGCGAGCTGCAGGGCTTTGGTCAGCTATCTCCTGCAGTGACACAGTAAGCTGAGGCTGGCAAGTGCAATGTGCTGGGAAAGCACAATGAGAGTGTGTGCCGCAACACGCCCAACATTGCAGCAGCAGAAAGTGGCAGATGTCCTGGCAGTCTGAGACACCAGCTGCAGTTTGGATCATTAATCACTGTGGTGTGTGCTAAGCCATTGGTTTCATGCATGCACGGTCTCCCTATTAAGTCATTTGCGACTCTGTTCAGGTGTTTGGTTCATGACGCCTGGGCAGTTTTGGAGTTCTTTTAACCAAAGCTGATTTACCTGCACTAAGGTGGTTCTGAGCCAGGGCTGGTAGTCAATGAAGTCATGCAGCTCATAGGCTCCAGTGCCCACTGCAGCGTAGATGGCCTCTTTGTGTAGCACAGCAGCTGGGATGGCAGCTGATGTGCTGGCTGCCCCGTTCTGAGTGGCCATGCGTGAAGGGGCCCCAGGGGGGCAAGCCTCACTGGCTGCTGCTAGCATGCCCACCACAGCTGGGGCAAGCTCTGCCCTGTAGGCCTGCGTCCATACATCCTTTCATCTCCAAGCCGTGCAGTGGCTGTGACAAGCACTGATGCCGTGTTTGTTATTCAACATGCCTTGAGGAAATCAATGGCAGGTTGGATACACAGCTGGAGCCACAAAGTACCACAAAGTGGTATGTTATACTAGGACTACATGTCATTTTGGGATGGTCACAATTCCTCTTGCACACAGAGACGCATTGATGTCGAGCCTGCAATGCAACAAGCTGCAGTGTATTAAGTAGACAAGATTGACAGATGCCAGCTTGGTCAGTGGTCAGAAACGACATGTGGTATGAATAGGAAGCAGCAGCAGCAGCATAGAGATGGTGGCCATGACAGGCAGGTGGGGATGGGAGGCAGCAGCAGGAGCAGCAGGCTGACCTGCAGCAGGGTGGCAAAGAGCAGCTCAGCGCAGGGGCGCACATTGTCCCGGAAAGCTGCAGAGTCTGACTGATGGTGGAACTCCTCTGGGCTCTCCTCCCAGTGCTCTAGCTCACGATCCTGCACCCCCCACCACAATAAGCACGACAACCAAATCATCGGATCATCAGGACGATCAAACCATTGGCATGCTTGTTTGGGCTTTGCTGCATCAGCAGTGCTGAGTGGCTGATCATACATGGAGTTGCTGAGACAGCCATGCACAGCAACAAGTGGCTCACCGTTAGAGTGAAGAAATGATAGGCTAGGGTTTGTGCCAGCTGGTGCAAGCGGTCTGTGGTCCAGAATGCAGCCATGCTAGCTTTCACGCCTTGAGACATCTGCTTAACATTATCTGCCTGCACACATTGCACACAGACGTCTTTGCGGCATGAGTACGAACATAGCAGCATCTCCTAGTCTGGCAATCAAGCTCAGTGATGTTCAGTGAGAAAAACCGCATGCTGCCATGCACGGACATTCACAAACTCAGCAATACATGTTCAGGAGGCTCAGAAACACAATTTTATGCAAAATCAGAGCTCATTTGGCCAAAAAAATGGACTTGGATGCATTCCATGGCAGCAGGCAACAGCTCACCACTGATTTGATGCCATGAGATGCCCCTGAAGCCCCCAGTGACTTGATTGCTCCACTCATGTTCTGCAGAACCAGAAGCTGTCACTGCAGCTGGCACCTCTAATGCTGTCATTGCAGACATGAAGAGGGACGTGGTGATCATGGTTGTTGAGATGACATGTCTACTGGATGTAGTTGCATCAGCACTGCAGCTGTGGTGTGTTTGCTAGCCATGAAGAACACTTATCATGTTGCTGACTGACATCTGTTGCACAAGCTTCAAGGTGCGCATAGTACCAGCCTTTCTGTGTACTCTTGCCCATGAAGCTGAAGTGAGCAAGACAAAATGGGCCAGCTCATCATCCAAAAGTATGATTGTCCAGCCGACAACAGCTTGCATGTGGTCTATGCATGTGTCTCAGTCACATTGCAACAGGTACACAGTGATGTAGACTGACCTGGGAGCGTGCAGCTGAGCTGAGCTCAAAGGCTCCGCTGGTGCCCTTGTAGGAGGCGCAAGTCAGCACAGCGTGGTGGAACAACATGCACTGGATCAAGAACCGGTCAAAAAGTCCACCATCTGGTTGTTGTCCACTGACCAACTGGCCAAAGAAAAGCTCCATAGCACCATCAAACACACCGGCATAGTAAAAGGACCTGCACATCATGTGTGCGTGGTTGTTAGTGACCACTGATACAGCCCAGACAGGCAGGCCAGGCAGCCAGGACTGCCTCTTGGCCATGATACACATATGATCAGCTGGCGCAGGCTCACTATTCACATAAATAAGCTGAACTTACATGCTGCAATGAAGTGTGGGCATGAGCTTGCCTTTGCTGGCGCAACCACAGGCGGCAATCTAGCACAGGAATATCATAGAAACTTACAGCAAGGCTGATCCAGCTGATTGTGTTCAGGCCAGAAAGAACTTGCAATGATCAAAATGCTTTGACAGCAGTGATGCCACTGCTTTGCTGGCCTTGAGTATTGGTGATGGGGCCAACAGGCCAGCCCTACCAGGGGTGCACTTCCTGGACATTGGTGATGACTTTAGCCAGCTTGATGAGGCCCCTGTCCAGCATGACTGCCAGCTGGGAGCGGGGGGCACCCTTGGCGGGGCGGGCTGCCAGCAGGGTCTGCAAGGCTTGCAGCAGCACGGGCACTGTCTGAGTCACCACTGCTACTGGCTCCAGTGTCCTGGAGTCACTCTGGAAACCAAATACAACCAGCCTCCGCAAGGCCTGCAGGAAGAAATCATGACAATGGCAAAGCATGGGTGAGTTCCCTTCTGTCAATCGACAAAGCTATCTTTTGAAGACACAGATTCCAGTCATTACACTGCAACCCATGTGTCCAGATGTACAAAGCCAAGCCCATAAGCAAACTTTGCTGTGTGTAAATAGAGTACACAGTGGAATAGCATGAGTACATGGATACTTCAGGTGTTGTCAGTGCCTCATTGGTGGATGTATATGCCATGTGAACAGTGATTTGATGGGGGTGGGGCACCTTCAGCAAGATGAGCCATCGCTCCAGGCTCAGCAGCAAAGGCTGGCCTGGTGTCTGATTGGCCAAGGCTTGTGGCAGCCCGCTGGCAATTTGCTGAGTGTCAAAACACCACTGGCTCCATACATGCTCAAACAGCTGCTTGGTCAACTGCAGGATCACATTTAAGTTGCTGCAGATTGCACATCCTGCCCACGCATGTGCAGATAGACTATGTGCTGCAGGCTTCATATGCCTGTGCTGGCAGAATCAAGCAGATGATCGTGACATTCAACCAACAGTTGTTACCACAGGATGAAAATTGCTTTGAAGAGTCTGGGCTTGATGTTTACGATCCTTGTGACTACAAGGAAGCAAGCATTGTCAAGTATTGCTCTGCAAAGA
>JAABUW010008389.1_pt1 | contig 12090 bp, 15 predicted proteins | sample 5560081 | NCBI WGS metagenome assembly JAABUW01 (sample SAMN10711882, study PRJNA513363) | rock metagenome | isolation source: Antarctica rocks | place: Antarctica: Victoria Land, Knobhead sud | reverse complement strand
AGGGCGACTGTGAAGATGGTGCGAGGGATGTGGTGGGGCTGGCGCATGACAGCATCAGCTGGCTGGGGGAACAGGAGGGGGCCGTCATTTTGGGCAGCAGCACCATCTGCTTGGGCCTGGTGCGCCATGGTGGCCTGCTGGAAATGGCTAACGTGGGGGACAGCGGCTTCAGAGTCATCAGAGGGGATGAGACTGTCTTTGCTAGCGAGGTGAGCTGCTTACAGGGCATCAATCAATCATCACTCAACCAACCAATGAATCACTCAACCAACCAATGAACCGATCAATTAATCGATCAACATTTTGCTTTATGTGCTTGAGTGAGCATCTCTTGTTCAAGTCTGATACAACAGATGAGATCATGACATCTGCGCAATCAAAATGGCATTTGAACCTGGCTAGCAGCGATCTCTCCCACTTGTTCTGCCTGTACATTGCACCACTGTCACTGCGCTTCATGAGATCTGCAACTGGGTCATCAACAAGTCATTGCAGCATCAGTGTCACTATGCTTGAGGCAGCTTTGCAAGTCTTGTTTTGTGGTGCAGTCGCAACAGCACAGCTTCAACATGCCCTTCCAGCTGGCCTGCCCAGGGCCGGACCAGTACAGTGACACCTGTGAGAGTGCCACAGTGTATGAGCTGGAGCTGGAGCCCGGTGATGTGGTTCTGCTGGCCACTGACGGTGTGCTGGACAATATGTGGGATGAACAGATCGCCCATGTCATCCACAAATGCCTCAGGGTGAGTAAAGCACCCCTCCTCATGCACATACACTCAAGAAGACGAAGAAGGATTTGACAAGATTCTGCCAGCCAACATGGCAGATCATTCGTGCCAATCATGGCAATCATGTTCAAATGTACATGAAATGCACTCACATCATGCGCATCTTATGCGTACATGCATAAGCACCTTGTGTAGACTGAGTGCATTTCTAGTCTACACAAGGTCCTTATGCATGTATGCATAAGATGCGCATGATGTAAGTGTACATGCCTTTGGATACACACTCTGCCTAGATTTCAGTCCTGGTTACACTGCTGCGGGTCAGTTTGCAAAGCCTTGCAAAGACATGCACCTGCTCCCTCTTTGACACTGAATGCCTGTCTGCATTCTGACGCTTGCTGCCCTTTGATCACAGGATGGACAGCGCTCTGTGGCAAAAGCACAGGAGTGTGCTCGCGCAATTGTAGAGGCTGCTCAGGAGAACAGCTTCAATCCCAAGTTCAGGTCGCCGTGGGTGGTGGAGGCTGCCAGGGCTGGTGTGCTGCCTTGGTGGCAGCGCTTCAAACCAGAGGGCGGCAAGGTTGATGATTGCACTGCAGTTGTGATCTGCATGGAGCCTGCTTCTGCTCTGCAAGGATCTGATGCACGGCCTACAACAGCTGGCAGCTCTGCTGCAGTCACAGCAAGGTAGCAGCAGATGATCAAGTGGTGCGCCGGTTATAATGTTACTGTATGGTCAGAGTAGCAGTTGTGCATAGTGTATGTTTGTGTGGATATGTTGGACTGCTTTGCGTTTGTAAAAAGTGTTAGGAACAGGACCCCAGGTGAGGTGATGATCACGGACAGCATGTTCTAATTGCATCAGCAGCTTGATTGTGTGAGATTAGAGTGTCATGAGCTGGTGTGTGCAGCTGTGTGATGTGCAACCAAACGCTTTTATATGTTTGGTCATCAGACTGTATTGAGATTTCTGTATTCTTGACCTCACCCTCTTCACAAAACTCGACAAGTTTTGATAACTTGCGTCTAGTGCTGTGCCAGCTTTGTTGGCGCATGTGTGTTTACTGTATTGACAACTGAGATATTTGTTTGATATAGACAATATGTTGCAAAGCCGCCGGACTCTCATAATAGTCAAAATGCTGCTAGATGCGCATGCGTTGGCTTCATGTCGGACAATGCAGATAAAATTGAGACATCTGCTGTCATCATTGACTAGTCCTGTCAAATATGGAAGCATTTTGAACAGTGCTGCAAGGGTGCAGCCGGCAACATTGTTCAAACATGTGCAGTTTAGTAAGAGAAATTGTAGAAATAAAGTCATGAAACGAAACAGATCTCTTGGTAGGAGTTCTGTGGTGCAGAACTTGGGCACTCCTGCTACAGAGTCCTAAGTTAGTCTCGCTGACTTTGGCAACTTCCAACGTCTCAACTGGGAGGGCAAACATGCATCACTGCCCTCGACAACAGCTTGAGCCACCAGCTTTCCCAACCAAGCATGATACACCAGACCACGCGCACCAAGCCCACCCACAATCCACCGCCTGCAGGTGTCATCACATCACAAGTGAGTGTATGCAAGCATGCACATGCTGAAAGACATGCCTGCACACATTGCGTGCTCTTGCAAGACAGAAAGCTGGCTCTCACATGGCAGCCAGCAAGCATGCTTACTCTGTGCTGTGGAGAAACACAGCAGGGGCATGCAACTATGCGTGTGTTAGGCCTGCATGGATGTTTCAGCAGTGAAAGCTGCAGGCAGCAAGGCCAGTAGCACTGCAAAGAAGACAGGAAATAGCTATTTACGGGGGTTCTTGGGTAGTTCGGTCAAGCAAGACACAAGAGCAGCGCACTGCTTGTCCTTGGGAGTCGAGGGGAGCTGTCCTGCCAGTGGAACAGCTCCATCAATTGTGTTCTGAGGGAGAGCTCTGACACCGGTCCTCACTCGCGCCACCTGTAACCACAGTAGCGTAGTTTGTACACTTCACACATGATGACTGTCTGTGGTATGGTTGGCAACACAAGACACAGCAGGTGCTGGTGCATGTTCTGATCCCCAGAGGTTGCAAATCACATGCTAGCTGGCACTGTTTTGGTGACAGAATGTCACCATCCTGCCCCACAGCAGCCCTTCTTGTATTGCTGCTGTGGGCAGCAAGACAAAGGCTGGCAGTCAAGCTTTGCGCTGACATCACTGGTCAAAGCACATAGCTAGTATGCTTGACAGTAGTTAATTGAAACAGATGACGTGGCCTGCAAAATCAATACTCTTACATTAATTGCATTGACGTGGACTAATAGCCACTTGATGGTCAGGGGCTATGATACCATGTGCTGCTAGGCATGCCCGCTGGCTGCCATCAAGTTCATTCATTCATTCATTCGTTTGTCCATTCGTTCGTCTGTTCGTTCGTTCGTCCGGTTGTTCGTCTGTTCGTCGAATGCAATGAGTAGGGCCATCAAGTTGCGCATGATCGAAGAACACACAGCAAGCATACCTGCCAGGTGGAAGCAGGGCTCCACAGAGCTTCAGCCTTTGGTCTCAATAAGTTCTCGGCCTGTGCAAGCTCATCAGACTGTGTCACACGCCGCCCACACTCTTGCAGTGCTTCCTCAGGGGTCACCCCAAACTGCTTGGTGGCGCCGACAGAAATCTGCTGACCCCCCTGCACCCCCATATAGGTTGCCCCCACCAGACTGGGCGCCCCGGTTGGGAAGCTGTCTGCATGATCTGCTGAGTCAGCCATGGCTGTATTGGACTCATCAACTGTCATGTCTGAGCCTTTGGCTTGGTGATCAGGTTCTACATGCTGGGAGTTAGCGTGAGTGTTTGGGTTCTGATGGTGACTGGTGGTGACTGATATCACTGAGGGCTTCTCAGTGACAGATGGGCCAATCTTGGGGGTCAAATTGGGTGTTAGCTCCAGCCCATAGCCCTGACACAGCCTCAAGGGCAAAACGCCGCCTACATACACCGCATACCTGTCAGTGGGCTGCACTCACGTGTAATCACACTCTTCTCTATGCCTCTTGTGTCCTGTGATGCAACATCACTCAGCAAGCCACACAGCTTCTAATGTGCCCATGCATGCAGCCTTCGTTTCCTAGTCAGCAAGGAGACAGCTTGATTGATTGGACACACAAAGACTCCCTACATGCTGGCCTGTGTCAAGCACTCCTTCCTCTGAGCCTTCAGGAGGCCAAAGGTTGGGGCAAGTGGGCACCTGACAGTGAGCCGCCTCAGGCAGGCCAGACCAGGTGATGAGTCTGACAAGCACTGCGTCACTTGATTACAAGCCATGCAGCATGCTGACGTACAGCAGCAATGTGAGAGCTGACCAACTTCAGGCAGAGTGGCGGCGGCAGCTCCGGCAGCAACCACAACAGCATCATAGGGCCCATGCTGCTCTTCTAGTTGTGTGAGAGAGTACACCTGCTGCAGCCTCAGGCACGCCTCAGACCCATTATCCAGTTCAGCAAGCTGCGCTTCACACTGCTGCCACACTGCCCTGCATGGGGCAAGCTGCACATTAATAATAGCACTAATAATGATAATAATAACAACAAATAATAATAATAATACTACTAAATTTGCTTTCCAGCTCATGATGAGCTAGGTACGTGCGGGACAAGTCTTGTCTCTCCAAAGCAGTCTGTCTTGCGCACGTTGTCTGAAGGACTGGGTATAAACCATGTGGCTGATGTGCTGATGTTGCATGAAGGCAGCAGCTTTGGTGACAGAGGACACAGAGTGGTTGTCTGTGCTGGGCAAGATGCCTTGCAGAGTCAAGAGGAAAGGTGGAACTGTGCATGCCATTTGTGTGATCAGGAGGATACTGCAAGCACTGATGGTAGTCAGCTGCAGTCGCAAGCCCAGCGATGTGGGGCACATATACAAGAGAGTGGTATGCAAGACTGTGTACTGCCCTTTTGAGGTATGGGACAAACAAGGTATAAATGCTTGCATACAGGCAGCACTGAATGGCAATGCCTGAGCAGGACTGCCGGCATGGTGGGATGAAATTGCACTGATGAAAAGCACTGCTGCCTATCTCTGGGTGCTTCAAGCTTCCTGGCTGTTGTCTTTTGGTGTTCTGCCTTTGTGTTGACATTACAAGGAGGAAAATCAGTCAAAGTCACATAGTTTGTTCAAAAAGTTGAAAGCTTTACAGCCTGTACTTGAAAGGGTATAGCTAAAGTCACAGTGCAGATCATGACAAGCATCGCACCTCAGATACTTGTATGGATGTAGCACCAAGCCCCCTCTGATCAGCAATGCAGCAACGTTTGCATCAGCTGCCCCTGCAGCATCAGCCACACACAAAGACAATGACAACCGTCTGTAACAAGTTGTTGCATGGTGTTCACTCAAGTTGCTTTGACAATGCAATGTCAGGCGCGTGAGCTGGCACAACTCCAGTCTGCAGTCATATGTGCCCTGCCCATGCCCTGCTAATGCCCTGCCAATGCCCTGCCCTGCCCTGTCTTGTGTACCAGTGGAATAGTGCAAGACACTAGCACTAGTAAAAGGCACTGTCACCTGCCGATGGGTTTGGCAGGGCTTCTGTGTTGAGGCCAGGCAGCAAGGCATGGGCCTGTCTGCCACTGATGGCTTGGACTGAAGCAGACTTGCCAACCGGATGGGTCTGCAGTGCTTCAAACCCAGCAGCCTGTCAGCAACACTCCAGCAGTCAAGACCTGCGCATGCAGTGTATGGTTGCATACATCCATACTGCATTTGTGGGTCATGTTATAAGAACAGTAAATTGTGAGATACTGTGTCGTTGTGTGTGTAGCAATATGAATATAGATTTAGGCCTTAGTCAGGCACTGCTCCTCAAATAAATGGTGCAACAGGACCAGTTCAAAGGCAGTAATTGACAAACTTGACCTGGAAAGTTATGTACTGCTGCAAAATTGCTGCCTTTGTAGTGCATAACTTTCCAGGTCAAGTTTGTTGTTGTCACGCTAATTTCTTAATATCAGACTTCCTGATTGGGTACAATAACACTGAGTTGACTGTCATTGTACATGCCGCATGCAAACATGCATACCTGCTTGGCATCAGCAGCTGGTCTGAGGATGTCCTGACGCCATACAAACTGGTCTGCTGCTGTTCCTGTCTGTTGGCTGAGTTGCTGTGCACCAGCCTCAGCCTCAGCAATCAACTCAAGGGCTGTCTCAAATGCTTGCTGACCCTGCCATAAGAGCTGCAGGTCCACAGCTAGAGTCAGCACTCAATGCCGCCCTGGTGGTGCTGCTGCATAAAAACACTCGCAATGCTTTTGGCAGCGATGCGAGATAGCTAGGCATGGTGATTGCCAGCAGACATTGCAATATGATAAACAGGCAGAGGGTATCTGCAAGAGGCTGAGTTTGCTTTTGAGAATGCCATTCTTTGAGGGTCACGTGTAAGGCTGACAATGGTCAGGAATATGTAAGAGGAGTCTTCACTTTGCCTTTGGGAGAAAATGGATGCAGCAAGCCACCTGCAGCGCCTGATCCACCTGAGCCCTACAGAGGAACATCATTGCATATAGCAGAATATGGTGACAAGCTATTTGATTTGTGTTTAATTCAACTGTCAAGAGACTGTGTAAGACATTGATGTTGCTCACCAGACCAGCTATGTCATATAGGTGGATAGTGACAGGGCGCACAACAGAAGCAGTTGCAGCCAAGTAGTGAGCTGTTGCAGCACCAGCAAAGCCTCCTCCTATTATAGCATACCGCTTTGTTCCTGCATGAGCTGTACGAGGTCTGTTTCTGCAAGCTTTACAACTTGCCCAACAAAGTACCAAATATGTATTTTGCATGATTCAACCTTGTGGCTCGGCTGTGCTGCTACAAGCGCGGTATTGCCAAGATCTTGCTGAGATTTTTGAGCAGGGTCTGATAGACAAAGCGCGTTTCTGTAGTACTGGGAGTGAAAACCTACATGCAAAAGAGGACTTCAGACCACAGAACACACTTCTCGAGGCTTTGACACACGTGAACAGACATGCTGCCACTGACCTGTTTTGCAGATAGCCCACAAGCATGTATAGGAACCACAGGGCAGCCCTAGTTGCGCACAAGCGCAGAAAGTCAAACTGGTGATCACGACTCGTGATTCACGAGTTGCTTACTAACTGCTTACTTAGAGTCCCACCGCTTTGGTCAACTATGTGATGCAACAGCAGCGCAACAACTGGAAGCACGGCGTGGTAGCTCTGTCCACGAAACCTTCTGCATGCTCTGGCACATGTGAGCAGATTGCCTTCAGGCGGCGAGCGGCCGGCTGGTTTGAAAAAGGGGGAAAACACAACACTGTCAAGAATTTTGGCGCATATCAACGTTGCCTCCTCGCGATGAGCAACGGTGGTATTTCAAACGCTCCCTTGCATCCAGAAGAGCTGGATCGGTTGAAGTGCGCGTGCAACAACGATGATGTTTGCAGAAATGGCTCAGCCAGTCTGCAGTAGTCCTGATACACTTTCCTACTTGTGCTCTCAGGAAAGCGGCGCATGAGCAGCTGAAATCTTTGGGTGTCGATGACCAGATCAAGTCTTTGGTGGCAGGGAAACGACTGCATCCCAATCCGATCAAGGGCAAGGAGCCTGGTCTCACTCCAGAGCGAGCTATGGCACAGCTGAAGGTGTGAGCCTTTGTTGGAATTCCAAGTTTTTGCCATGATAGCCTGCTTCTATCATTGTTGTAATGCACAGCATTGCGCTGCAGGGTCAAGGGGTCATTGCTCAGGTGGCAAAAACTTTCAATCTGTCAGAAATTGTAGAGAATGGCAGTTTCTCAAGCCGCAGACAGCCTCTACGAGCTGTGCCCAGGTACTATTTGCTCTTTTGAAGCTCACACAGCTTTCTGCTGACAGTCTGGCAGCTCCAGCAGCTTGGGTAAGCATCTTGTCACGTTGGAGTATTCTCACGATGGGATAATGTTGTTGCACGTGTTTGTGCAGCATGAGCAAGCGGTACCTCCACGTCAAAATCAAGAGCAGCATCGGCTTGGCATTGGGAAGCAATGCAGCCATGAGCAGCAATGATCACTTGCTGGTATGTGGCGAGCTGTTTGGGCAAAGATTCAGGTGGCTGAAGACATTCTCACGCAAAGCAGTACACACATTCAGCCTGTCCGCATGATGACTTGATTGCTTGATGCTTGAAGCGCCAGCAAAATCAACTATCCATCATGACTGCACACAGCTTATGTTTTGACTGCTGCACGCTGACGCAAATCCTATGTGAGCGTGGGGCCTTGCATACCACAGGGCTGCTGGCATTGCAGATCTGCTCCTGTGTCTGCGACAGCCACTCCCACATTTGAAACATCAGCACTGATAGAGCTGCCAGGACATGCCACAGCAGATCCCTCCACTCTACTCGCTCACCGGCAGCCTTTACACCTAGTTGTGCTGCATCCTCAGCCTGCACCAGCATTACTCACCCCTCACGCTGCCTCGGTTGCAGCCCGTATGTCAGCATCACCATCAGCTTCTACCACAGCTACCACAGCTTCCATAGGCATAGTGCAGCGGTCTCACAGCTGGGGTCAGCGGGGTCCGTCACCCCCAGGACCAGGATCTGCCCTCATGCGTGGGCACAGCAGCAGCAGCAGTGGCAGCAATGCTGGGACTGCAGCCAGTATTGCACCAAATGCAGCGTATTTCCTCACTGCTACTTCAGGACAACAGAGCCATCAGCAAGGGCCAATCAGACCTGTGACTTCTGTGTCCGCCACTGATCTGTTGAGAATGAGCAACAAGGCTGGTGTTGTGGGCACCTGTAACATTGACTGGCGCCAGGCTCTGACTAAGAAGGGCGAGGTCAACTGTAACAATGTGCAGCTCACATCTCAGGCGCATGCTGACTGTGTCGGCATGATCTCAGTAGACTTGGAGGTGGGAATCTGGCCCTTAGATACAAAAGCATGGCAAGCCATTGGTATGCTATCTCTTGACAAACTCTGTACAGGGAGATACTCAGGACTTTACGTACCTGACCTTTGGGGAAGGCACATATCTCATGAATGCATGAATGGAGTGATGGAGTGGATAATGACTGCGCGTAGCAGCAAGGCTTCTTTGTCAGCATGGTCTCTGCTGCTGCGTGCAATGCTTTGTGCAAGCAACTGCATGCGACCTGACCTCTGCATTTGTCTGCATGCATTGAATGCCGCATTGGGGAGCATGTAAGCAGCTAAGCATGCACAATGCACTCGTCACAAAGCAGCCATACCCTGGTAAGCTGGTTACCATGGCATGCCACTTTGCCTGTGTGAAGGGGTCTGAGATGCATAGGCATGAGCTTTTCAGGAGGGTACGAGCCCAACAAGCCAAATCAGTTCTTGCAGGCAACTGAGGCAGGCATCAAATATGCAGAATTGGGCCAGCAAATGTGTCTCACAAAGCATGCTTGTCACATCCCATGGGAAACCAAGACAGACTGCTTTGGAGAGGCAAGACTTGTCTCGCATGGACCTAGCTCATCATGAGCTGGAAAGCGAATCTATTATTATTGGTATTATTAGTATTATCATTATTATTATTATCATTATTATTATTATTATTATCACGATGGGAAACCAAGACAAGTGTGATGGTGCAGGTGACTCCTGCCTTGGCTGAGCCCGTAGAGCCTGCAGCCCTGAGGGCTCAGACAAATGCTGAGGCAAGAAGAGACATGGAGGCCATGGCAAGTTTCAGTGGGAGGGTGAAGGAGTGGTGGCAAGACTTCAGCCATGACGCCCTCTCTCGGCGTCAGGAGGGCAGTTTGAGGCTGACGTGCACGGGGGAGGATGGTTTGCTGCGCCCCTGCTGCGGCTTTGTGAAGCCCTTGCAACTAGGCAGGTTGGCCACTGAGTTAATGAAATTGTTAGCAGTACTAAGCAGCCCTTATATATCATTGTTTTGATGAAGCAGGTCATGTGCTCAAAACACGTGCTAACGAAGTTACTCTTGGCAGAACCCAGCAATAAATGATGAATAGAGACAGTTGGACTGTGCAGGAGCTGTCATTTGCAAAGAGAAATACTATGATCATGGTGTGCGAAGAGCTGCTGCCAGCATAACATGTTTGTTGGCTGAACAGACCTTGCTAGTAAATGGAAGCTATCCGAGGGCAAGATATATTGCACAGGAGTGAAGTCCAGCACCATCAGAAATCAACCCCCAGGACTGCAACTTTCTGCTTGGTCCTGCGTACCGCTGTCTGTTGCAGCATGCCAGGCTTACATCAGGGTTGGGTACATTGAGCTTGTCTTCTCGTCATTACTGGTTGTTGATGATCAATGCTGTGATGACCTTGTTTGTGATATATATATATATGTATATACATAAATATATATATATACGAAAATATATATATATACATATATTTGCTATGTGTTTGCTATATATTTGCTATAATATAGTGATCATTGTCTTTGTGCAGATTTTTGGCAACGCCCAGAGAGGCTGCCAGGTTTGTTTCACTGCTGGCGCCAAAAGAGAACCAGGAAACAGCTGCCAATTGTCTGTGTTCATTGCACACGCTTCTAGCGTCCTGCCAAGCAACTCAGGTATTGCTTGTTTGCTGTGACAGCCTGTCAGGGCTGCTGCTGTGTGTGTGTTGGGAACTGCATACAAACCTTTGCATGACACAAATGTGAGTATCACGGCCTTAGTGTTTCTTGCAAAGCCAGTTTCACATGCTTGCCACCTGTCAAAAGCCACATCTGTTTACTCCTATGGGTTTGTGTGCTTGCTCACCTGTCAAGAGGTGAATTTTGGAAGGTACGAGAGCATGACTCACCCCAATGTTGTTACATGTCTTTGTTTCACCCCCAATATCTTGACATGTTTTGTGACCTAGTGAAAACAAGACTACCCTACATAGGTACAGGCAACCCTAGGTACAGGCAACCCTAGGCTGTAGCCATCCTAGCTACTAGCACCGCCCTACATGCAGCCGTTGCCCGGGCCGTCGCCACTTCAGCCTCATGCTTTGCGACTATGTTGGATGCGACCTTGCGTCCCCGTTGTTTTGATTGCCTGTCGATGGCTGATGCTTATAGTCTCCCGAGCCATGTCGAGGCTGATCAGCCCGTGCAGCTTGCAATTTTATTTTGCCGGCTGCGTGTCACATTGCGTTGTCAGGTTGAGGTAGTCTGGTATCAGCTATCGAGCTGTACATTTCTTGCCAGACGATGCCATGTCTTACAGTGTTTGCTCAAGACAGACACCCCAGAGTCAGCATGCCGTCGAGGCAACTAGCAGCCACAAGCGAGTCGCAGTCCCAACCGGCATTACGCTATTCAGCCAGTTCTGGCACGTTGTTGTAGGCGTCTTTTGTACTTGTTCAGGCAGAAAAGGCGATGTTATTAGCAAGCTTGCTATTGGGATATGGCCTGGATGCTTGGGTGTGCTTTGGTGCCGATGCTGTTGGGCAGCAGACTTGGGTGCTGACAAGACCCTCCAAGGACGTTGCTCTGTTCTGGGACCCCTCATCAGGTGGGTTCTTTCACACAAACACACACTCCAAGCGTCAACAGTTCAATAGACAAAGTAAAGATCAGGCTTAGACATGAAGTAAGATTTTCACAAATCAGCAGTGATCAAGTCCGACAGCTGAGCACTCCCATTGCCCAACGCTGCAAGAATTAGCACTGCTACAAGAACTGGGCGTTTGTACTGACTGTTGCCCTCTTTACTGGGGCTTCAGCAATTTGTAACCTCAGACATGCCTACCTTCATGCTTTGCTTCTTGCTTGATGCTGGTAGCTCATGAGCATCAGCTGCCTGTCTCATCCAAGCAGCAGCGAATCACATATGCCTTCCACACTCAAGACCACACTCGCAGGAAATGCATGCATGAACACTCAAATGAGCACCTGAATCAAGCAGCAAGCTGACCCCTGGAGGTTGATTGCAGGCATGCGTCACAGTCCCATCTCAGCAGGGCAGCCAAAAGGGTGCCCCTTCCGCAGCATTGCCTGTGTCTTCAACCAGCGGCGTCTGTATGGCAACCTGCAAGCTGCTGAGGGCTTGGCAGCAGCATCCTATGTGCTTGAGGACCCAGGGCGGTGGCGAGAGCTACCAGTCCATGTGCATGACATTCCTGGTGCCCCTGGAATGCGATTTGACCTCCATGTACGCCAATTATGCTGTCACTGCTGTGCTGCAGCAGATGCCTGAGATGTATTGGATTTCTGCTTGCAAACCTTGTCCTTGTCTGTAGGGAGCCATTTGTTTTGTTACTGTCATGAGAGTACAAGCTGTATGACGCATTGCCTTGGTCATTGCCTGTGAGACATTTGTCGTGGTTCATGTGGCCTTGTTGTTGCAGATGCAGCCATTTGACTCAGCTAGTCATGAGGCAAGACTGGAGTC